>Ga0193726_1002257_pt1 | contig 13376 bp, 15 predicted proteins | sample H2c1metaG_FD_144928 | JGI IMG/M metagenome (GOLD analysis project Ga0193726, IMG submission 144928) | Soil microbial communities from a riparian zone of the East river system, Colorado, United States - H2c1 | ecosystem: Environmental > Terrestrial > Soil > Riparian zone | place: USA: East River... | reverse complement strand
GTGGTGGGTCATGCCTACGCCGGCGCGGTGATTGCGTCCACCCGCCATCGCAAAGTCAGGTCGCTGGTGTATGTCGCGGCGCTGGCGCCGTCTGAAGGCGAGACCGTGGCCGATGTGTTTTATCGCGCCGCTCCTGATCCGCAGGCACCCGCGCTGGCGCCCGACCACGACGGTTTGATCTGGCTGCCGCGGGACGCGTTTGCTTCCGCCTTTGCACAGCACGCCTCTGCCGAGGAGCTCGGCATCCTCGCCGCGGCTCAACGGCCCCTCTCACTGGCCTGCATCACTGTCGCCGTCAATCGGCCGCGATGGATGGACTTGCCGAGTTGGTACTTGATCGCCGAGCAGGACCGAATGATCGCCCCCGACACGCAGCGGTTCATGGCGCGACGCATGCAGGCGCGAACGCGCTCCTACCCGGTCGATCACACCCCCAGTGTGACCGCGCCGCGCGTGGTAGCGGAGCTGATTCTCGAGGCTGTTAACCCCTCGATCGCCGCCAATACTTCACGCCAGGAGAAATTCGCATGACGTCCATCCACTATCGCACCGCCGAGGTGAACGGCCAGAAAGTCTTCTACCGCGAGGCAGGCCCGGCCCAAGGTCCCAAACTGCTGCTGCTGCACGGCTTCCCCAGCTCGAGCCACATGTTTCGCGACCTGATTCCGCTCCTCGCCGATCGCTTTCACATGATTGCCCCCGACCTGCCGGGTTTCGGCCAGTCCGACATGCCGGCGCGCACTCAGTTCAAGTACACCTTCGACAACCTGGCGAACGTCATCGACCGCTTCACCGAAGTGGTGGGCTTCGATCGCTACGCCCTCTACGTGTTCGACTACGGCGCTCCCGTCGGTTTTCGGCTGGCGACGAAGCACCCTGAGCGAATCACCGCGATCATCTCTCAGAACGGCAATGCCTATGAGGAGGGATTGAGCGAGGGTTGGAATCCCATCCGCGCCTACTGGCTGGATGCGTCGGAGAAGAATCGCCAGGAACTGCGCGCCTTCCTCGCTCCGCAAACCACGCGCTGGCAGTACACGCATGGCATCCCGCACGAATCAGCAGTCTCGCCGGATGGCAGCGCGCTCGACAATTTCTATCTTGCCCGGCCCGGTGCCGACGACATCCAGCTCGATCTCTTCGGCGACTACCGCAACAATGTGGCGCTCTACCCCGCTTTCCAGTCCTACTTCCGACAGCACGCGCCGAAATTCCTGGCCGTTTGGGGCAAGAACGACCCGTTCTTCCTGCCGGCCGGAGCGCAGGCATTCAAGCGCGACATTCCCGGCGCCGATATTCGCTTCTTCGACACCGGCCACTTCGCGCTCGAAACCCACGCCCAGGAAATCGCCGCGGCGATCCGCGATTTTCTGACCCAGTGAGGCAGCCATGACAACCTCAGTAGCCATCGTCACCGGAGCCAGCCAGGGCATCGGCCATTCAACCGCGGTGCGGCTGGCACGCGATTTCTCCTGCATCGCGCTGGTGGCGCGCAATCGCGCCAAGTTGGAAGACACGGCGCGCGCCGTCGCCGCGGCGGGAGCCGCCCCCCTGGTTCTGGAGATAGACCTTGCCGAGACCTCGGCGGCGAAGACGGTGGTTGCGCAAACTCTGGCCGCATTCGGCGGCATCGATGCACTGCTCAACATCGCCGGCGCGGTCCCGCAGATCGATCTGTTCGACATGACGGATGCCGAGTGGGAAGGCGGCTTGGCGCTGAAGTTTCACGGCGCCCGCCGTTTGACCATCGAGGCCTGGCCGGCGCTCAAGGCCGCGCGCGGGGCGGTCATGTTCATGTCAGGCAACTCAGCGCTTTTTCCCAAGGCTCCCTATGCCGCCGTCGGCGCCGTCAACGCCGCCATTGTCGCGCTCGCCAAGGCATTCTCGGATCGCGGCATCACCGATGGCGTGCAGGTCAACAGCGTTTTGCCAGGACCGGTCATGACCGATCGCCGACGTTCATATCTCAAGCACTGGGCTGCGCTGCATGAGCTGTCGGTCGAGCAAGCCACGGAGAAATTTCCCCGCGACGCCGGCATTGCCCGCTATGGCGAGCCCGAAGAGATCGCCGAACTCATGGCGTTCTTGGTGTCGCCCTGGGCTCGCTGGCTGACCGGCTCGGTGTTGCGAATGGATGGCGGCGAGGTCAAGTCCGTGTAGTTCTCGCGTCAATTCAGCGCGGCTTTCTTCGCCTCCGCCGCGGGTTCGCCTTCCAATAGAAATGCGTCCAGGACTTTGCGCGCGATGGGTGCGGCGGCGGTCGCGCCGAATCCCGCATTTTCCACGAGAACGGATATTGCGATCTTCGGGTCGTCGGCAGGCGCGAAAGCGATGAACCACGCGTGTTCGCGCTTCCGCTCATCCGCGTCCTTGTGCTTGGTGCTTTCGGTTTGTTTGACGGTCACGACTTGAGCGGTGCCCGTCTTGCCCGCCCATTTGTACTTCGCACCCGCGCCGGCCACATGTGCCGTGCCGCTCGGCGATACCGCCCCTTCCATTCCATCGAAGACCACACTCCACTGCTCATCGGTGGCGATGCTGACCGGTTTGGCGAAGGTCGGATTACGCGGGACAATCGTCACCGATCCGGGCGCTCGCGTGGCTACGACCAGACGCGGTATAGCGACGATCCGACCCCGCTCGGCGATTTCTGCCACAAAGTGTGCCTGTTGCAGCGGCGTAACGGTGATTGGGCCCTGGCCGATACCCATGCTGATGGTTTCACCGGGAAACCACACCTGATCGGCTTTGCGCTTGAACACCCGCCGTTTCCATTCGGGTGAAGCATACAGGCCGGGCTTTTCGCCTGGAATATCGATGCCGGTCAACTCCCCGTAGCCAAACGCGCTCATGAACTCATGCATATGATCGATGCCCATCTTTTCGGCGACACGGTAGAAATAAACGTCGCAGGATCTGGAAATCGCGGTACGCATGTCCACGTCATGATGAACTTCATCGTCCCGATACTTATTGCTGCTGCCACGCAGTGTGAAGTAACCTGGGCAATATTGAGTCTGTAGCGGTGTAATAACCCCATACTTCTGCGCGGCGAGCGCATACAGCGGCTTGACCGTGGATCCCGGCGGATAGGCGCCGCGCAAGGCGCGATTCAACAGCGGCTTGTCGATATCATTTTGCAGGGCGCCGTACTGGGCAACCGACAGACCGCGCACGAAATCATTGGGGTCGAATCCCGGAGTGCTCGCGAGCGCGATCACATCGCCGGTGCGCGGGTCGAGCGCCACGATCGATCCGCGCTTGCCCACCAAGGCCGCTTCCGCCACTTCTTGAACGCGTATATCCAGCCCCAGGATCAAATCCTCGCCTGCGACCGGCGGGCGGGAACTCAATTGCGGGGCGTAATCTCCTTGTTTCTCCACCGGCCGGCCGGCGGCGTTCACCAGAATTTCCTTGTAGCCAGGCTTACCGTGCAGCTGCTGTTCATACGCGGCCTCCACGCCGAGCTTGCCAATGAGGCTGGTGCCCGCATACTCGGCACTGTCGATCTGCTTCATGTCCTGCTCGTTGATGGCGCTGACGTAGCCGATGGCGTGCACCGCCACTTCACGCAGCGGATAGTGCCGGGCCAGACGCGGACGAATATCCACCCCCGAAAACTGATAGCGGTGAATCGCGAACAGTGCCATCTCTTGATCGTTCAACTGCAGCTTGATGGGCACGCTTTCGTACACCTTGTGCAGCAGGATGGTGCGCTTGATATTGGAGATCTCTTCCTTGCGCAGCAATCCGATGTCGACCATCTGCATGAGGGCGGCGTCGAGAGCCTGGTTGTCGCCCACTTGCTCGCGCACCAGCTCGATCTGAAAGGCCGGCAAATTGTCGGCCAACACGACGCCGTGCCGGTCCAGTATCAAGCCGCGGCTGGGGGGCACCGGCTCGGTGCGAATACGGTTGCCCTGCGACAGGGTGGTGTAGTAATCGTGCTTCAGGACCTGCAATTGGAATAGACGCCCCGCCACGATCACCAACAGCAACCCGGCAATGACGGCGGCGACCACGCCGCGAACGGCGAATAGTTGCTTCTCAGCCCCGATATTTTTGATTCGAGTCTGGCGGCCTCTCACCATAGTAGGTGGCCGGCGGTGGGCTGAAGATTCCTCATGGGCAGCTTAGATGGGGGGAACTCACGGATATTGGCGCTATATATAGAGTGCGGCCGGCGGTTTTGGCGTGATGAACGTCCTTGAATTGTAACTCTCTATCGAGTTCATGAACGTATTCGTCGATATTACGCGTAGTCGACATAGGCGTCGATTGCGCGCGATGTCACTGCCTGTCAGGTCCTGGCATACTAAGTCTGAACAGCCAGGGAGCGCGCCAATGGCGAGAACCATCGAACAGGCATGTGAAGATGCCGTCGACCACGAGAATCTCCTAGCATCGTGCAGTGGATTCGTTTACGCGGTTGTCAGCGAATTCGCACCCGGGGCGATCGAAGCAGGGGCCAATGCCGACAACATAGTATCCAGCAAGTTGTTGAAGAGCGGGGGTCGGTGGATTTCCATTGGGCCGAATCCCAATGACGCGACTGCGCAGGCCGATGAAGGTAACCTCGTGCTGGGCGGCCTCACGTCGGCGGAGATGAGTTACACGGACGGGAAGAAACGCGAGCACAAGGCGAGCATGGGACATGTCGTCGTGGTAGTGGGCGGCGGCCCCTCCAAACCCATGACGATCATGCTCATGGACGGCAAGACACCGCAGGCATGCCGTGGCGGGTACCCTTACTGTTATCAGGGCGCCGCACATTCGCTCTGGCGATTCAAGGGTGAGACGCAGGTCGATGCTGTCTTTCCAGGCCAGTTGCTGAGCAAGGTTCACTATGCGTACATTAAGCTGGCAGCGCGGACTAAGTGAGGGGCCGAGGGTGCCGCGCACGGCATTTCTGGCCTGCATAGCCGCTCTACTGCTGCAATCAAACCTGGCCGTTACAGCCAACGCTCTTTGCGACCTGAACGAGCTGCCGCTCGTCCACAATGAAAATCCGTTGGAGTTCGCGCGGGACGGCTACCCTTGGCGGATTACCGTCGATCAACTGACCGACACTGTACGTGTCGACCGGATCGACAAAAACACATCTTGCAGTATCGATCTTGGGGGAGTTCGTCGTGTCTACGGAGGAACACGCGTATTGGCGCTGCGCTCGCTAGAGATTGCCTCCGACGATTTGTATTTTTTCGATTTGCGGACGTGCACCGAAGTCCGCAAGGCCAAGCATTTCGGAGTCTCGCGCGGATCGGAGGCAAGCACGGCCGCTCGGCTGAAGAAGATGCGAATCTGTGATCTCCCAGAGAGCTCCCGGCCGCCCAACTGAACCAAGTCAGCCCTCCCAGGCCGACATGCGTTCGCTCTAATGGCCGCCGGACTTGACCATCTCCTTCATCGTGATCGCATGCGCCGGCGCCTGCACACCGCTATATTCATAGCGCGACACCGTCAACATCTTCATTGCCCCCTGGTCGTTGGTCATGTCCATGCGAACGGGAAGATTCGTGGCTTTCGATATCCAGAGCTTCGTCTCGACACCCAACGCCGGCATGCTCTGCAGATAGACACTGGCCTGCTGGCCATACATCGCTTCGTCCGGGAGAGCTTTGCACCTGCTTTCCTCCATGGCCTTCTTGGTGTCCGGGTCGGAGTCCTTGTCCTGCTCCATGGCTGCGAAGCTGGTCTGCATGTCGATCCATTTGCCGCCGGTCATCACGTAGATGTTCTTGCCAGTAGAGATTTCCTCCGACTGCTTGGTCCCGCCCATGCCCATCTGAGCCGCCGACTTAGCCATGGTCGGATTCGTGAAGTTCTGCGTTTCCGTCATGTAAATGTGAAATGGCATCGTTTTCAGCATTTGTGTGGCGGCAATGAGGTGATTGCAGACAGAATCCACGGCGAGCGCAGGCGTGATGGCCGCGGTGCAGAAGACAAGAGCCAGCGAGGCGCCAAACGTGCGGCATGATATTTTCTTCATGAGATTGTTCCTTGACGATGGACGTACGATAAGAAACCGGATGGCGGGTTGATTCCCGCCATCGATTCCGGGTCGACACGGGTGGCTCTGGGGATATTGCGGCGTCTGCCGTCAACCTGGTCCGCTCAGAGTGCCGGCGGCGTCAAATTCCCGGATCGACCCGATCCGCCCGTGGTCACCATCCGCTTTGGGGCCCATTCCTGCCACCTGCCAACGACCCCTTGCCCAGTCTTGGTCTACGACAAGAGCGAAACCAATTGCTACGAAGCAGGACAGCTTTCGTAAAACGTCAGCGTCTTGGCACGGTAGTTCAGAAGAATTGTCAGTTTCATATCTGCGAACAGACGATTTCCAATATTGGCGAAGCGTTTGTCGTCAGGGCTCTCAGCCTTAAGTCGGACCACTCCCTGGCCGGCAGGTAGCGAGAACGGGCCAAACCCGACCGGTGCATTGAATGAATAGGTCTTCGACTTAGCGACGCCCCTGGCGCCGGCATGCTCAGTCTCTCCCTGTTCACTCAAGGCCGCCTTTACCTCGGGCGATTCAAACGCGTGGTCAAATAGACTAATTCCTCCGTTTGAACCGGTGTCCAGTGTGATCGGGCCGGAGGCCGATCCGAAGCGAAAATTGGGAATAATAGGTGTGTTGTCGTGATCAAGGAACTGCATTGCCGTACTCCAATGTGTGCGACAAAGTCGTACCATCGGAGCAGCGTCGGCGGCCCGATCGAGAATCCGTACTCTTTGCGCGGCATAGTTGACTAGTACGATCTTGTCCTTCAAAAAGCTGTAACCCAACACTCCATCAATATCCCGGCCATAGCCACGCGACACCGCTGTAGTGTCGGCCGTCAGTGCGTCTATCGGCGCGAAGGATCGTCCACGAATCGCCAGTCCATCGATAGTCGTTGGATAGACAGTCGCGGACTTCGACTCGCCATAGCCCGAAGCCTCGCCACCGGATGCACGATCCACCTTAAGTCGAAGGGATTCAGCGCGAGCGCTGGCTATCACGGATGGATCGACGCCAGTGTCCAAGAGGACAAATAGCGGCATTCCATGAACCGTTATGTCTATGCCAATAGCCTTGTGTGAGAAATCGAATGGGATGTCGAGGACGGCTCCAACAACCGGCCCAGCAACTAGAGCACCCACCAATACAACTGTTGCCAAGTGGCGAACGAACGAGGAACGCTGCACAGACAGTCTCCCGGTATCACGGCTTGCTTAAGTGACGAGGTATTCTCGCATTGCAAACGACCGTTTTGGATCCGCCAGGTGGAGCAGCGTGAAGTTACGCCTCACCTCGCAAGAGCATCCTTGACGCTGAAAATAATCAGACCGACTGACAGTATTGCAAATGCCACAACGCGCAAATCGGTTAGGTTATTGATAATGACCCCGAATGCGACTGAAATTACTAGCCAGCATAATGTCCCCATTGCAGCCAAGCACGCCAGCAAACGATCCCCAGGTCTCCACGTACGAAGCAAATTTATCGCGCTCACGAGCACGATCAGAACGCTAGCGCAAAGCGCCCACAACAGTACGGCTGGATGGTTGCGAAAAGCCGCAATCGACCCGAATGTGTGACCAATTGCCCCGAGAGACAGCAGCATAGCTAATGCCCTATCCAGATTCTTCAACATGGGAAATCTCTACTTTTTTGTGTTGTTAGCCTCGCAACAGATTACCGAACTTGGCGCCATGCCAGTTCTCGAGCCGTTGCGGCCTTCGGCGACAGGCATCTTTTGGGGCTCGAAACCTATGGGAGCAGGTGTATCGATGTTCGATGCTCGATGTCCCCGTCGGCTTGCGGATTTTGAACTAAGGAATGTATGTGGTCCGCTCTGCCCCAGGTTGAGAGTTCCGAAGTGATTGCTTCGGCCGACGACCCTCTTCTCACATAGAGATCAAGGTAACGGTGGCCAAAATCGCAGCGAGGGGCGCAGTGAAAACTTGAAAATCCAATTCCGCTAATGTTTCCATGTTCGTCAGCCACCATGGCGGCAGCTTGCCCGCCGCATTCGTGTACCGGACACGCAGCGAATAGGTAAAATCCTCCTGGCAACGATATGCGAGCTTCCGGCGGCCCTCTTAGGCCGAAAAGTGCCTGCGAACCTAAGGTCTTGTCATGCCTGAAATAGCTTGCTCGTTCATTTCCAGCGAATCGAGTCACTGCCTCCGTGAATCCAGGCGACGACCAAAGGGCGCTTATATCGGGACAACTTTTTGGGTTACTGAAGACACAATGATTTGGTAACCCCTGAGTGGACTGCGCGGACGACACACCGACAGATAGTACAGTGGCCAAACCGACAGTTCGGATGTGGGCCATCACTTGCCAATCCGTTGAGTTGTCATACGCGGTGCGTCCAGCATCTGGCTGGAGAAACCCTGGGACTTTGCAATATTACCAAGTCAACAGCGGCTTCAGGGAAGCAATTCATCGGTTCCACCGTCTCAAATTGGCCGGTCACTGCCGGTGGGCGGCCCAGCTCCCGTCGTCTATCTCTGATCGACCCTTAGCCGTCGGCGATGAATGACAGCTTCCGCGCAGTCGATCAACTGCCCCTCGATCCAGGGCGATTTTGACTCCGAGGAGATGAATTCCGACGCTCGCCGCCCGTCGATGGCTCAGAAAGGCAGCTGCTGTAAGTCCGGCTCGACCCATGCCTTTCGGGCAGCAGCCGAGAACAACACCGATTTCGACCAGTAGGCAAGCAGCCAGTCCGGACGCCCATATTCGGACGCGAGCAACTCCCGTAGTGTCTCTTGCAGCGCTACGCCGGACTGGCGCACCAGCCATGCGCGCGCAGCCCGCAAAGAGCCGAGCGTGATCGTTTCGTGATAGCCGCTGGTGTCCGTGTTCGGCACGCCAGTGGCCTCATTGTATGCGCGAATCATCCTCGGCATGTCGCGATCAGCTTGCATTTCCGGCTGCCTCAGCAGCCACAGCGCAGCGGCGAAGTGAGCAGCGTGGGTCCACTCGGCCTTTGGCAGCGAGCGATCAAGCAGGCCTCGGCCGATACGTTCGATCTCTGCGTCGGAAGAGAAATGCGGCATCGTTAAGCTCCTTCGGCACACAGTCCCGGCGAAGCTCAGCAATGGCCCGCCGATGACGGCGGGATTTGTAAGGGTTATTCCTCGGATTCTCGGACCGTTAGGTCAGTTCAGGAACGCACACACCCAAATACCGCCTTTGAAACGGCATTGTTGTTGCAATTTGCGCGTCACGATCCAGAACATTGCATAAATGTAGCGTCACGTTTTATACAGGTCAAGCCGCCGGCGTCCGGTAACAGCCGAGCATTTCGGCGTCACCGCCAGCAACTTCTCGGGCCGACCGCCTCCCAATTCCAGCAAACGTCGGCATTCGGCAAGTATCGACCCGCTCCGGGCATTGATGAGTGTCGGCTTCAGAGCAGACCGCTGGATGCATTTTACAGCCCGAGAAAATACACCGGGGCCATAGCGACGAGCGCCGCACCGATTTGCAACGTCAGAAGATAGAGTGTTTGCTGTGGCGCGCGCGGGAGCCATTTGATTACGAAGTACACCAGTAGAGGCAGCTGTCCGGCCATGAGTAACTGCCAGATATGTGCGATTGCCCCTTCATCGGCTTCGCGGACCACCACGCCAGCAGCCATGCCTCCCAACAGTAGCGTCAGCGCGGCGACCGACATTAAAATCGGCATAAAAGCACTTGCTTTGCCGCTCAATGAGCGAACCGAATCGGGGTATGGATTCATGACCACTCCGAGTAAGCCTGCAGGGCCTGTGGCTATTCTGTCGAGTTTATCAATATCGACTTTGTAGCGCAAAGTCACAGGTCGCGGCGCATTATTAGTCGGAGGGTGTTCAACGCAGCATTCGGCTCTGAATCCGAGCCCCGATAGCTCTGCGGTCATCTACGCGATCCCTCAATCGCAAGCTTTTGCGATCGCGCGCGGAGCGATTCAGTCGGCGGTCCTACGCTGTGGAGCTGACGACGTGCACATCGACAAAATAAGCCGCGGGGACGGGCTTCGACGCTATGCGGCGGACTATGACAGCTGGTTCTACCGCTTTTATATCCCGCGGCGTCTTTACGTCGTCCCGGCAGCTGGCATCGCAGCAAGCGGCCAGCAGATAGATGGTTTCCGCTTCGAGATAACCTACTACTGTTATAGAGGGTTGCGGGCTGTGAACACCCGTTTGCCAGGCGGGGGATGTGAAAAGACCTTGATTAGCGCGCTTCTTGCATCGTTGGAGGCAACAGGGACGGCCATCTCGGTCACCAGCTTAGTGACCCGGCCATATGGCGAGGGCCGGGACAGGTCTTCCACATCTCATTGACTTCACCACCGTGAAACCAGCATTTCTATGGACGTCTGCTTGCAAGTAATGGCGCCTGACGTTCCGTGTCGTTGCGTTTGGCCGCGTGGAGACCGATGGGATTCGCAAGGCTGTTCTAGTACTGGCCGCATTCCTTAAATTGCATTGCTCAGTTCGATCAGTGAACGCTCCCGTGCGTGGTTCGTCGAACAAGGTTGGCGCTTGCAAAGATCCTGCCGCGTTGGTGCCGAAAACCTGAGCGCGGCTGCGCGTCACTTTCGTGACACGCAGCCCTCGATCTGATTTGGTCCGCGTTCGCACACGCGGATGGGGTCCAATTGCTTTAATCGGTCAACCCAGACGGCGGCGTCGAGGGTGAGCGGATGAGCCGAGGACTGACCGCGCTGCGCCCATTGAACGGTGTAGATGTCTGCGCTGCCCTTGATGCCGAGTATCAGGGCCGTCTCGCTGTGCGCTGCATTCTTCGCGGCCTCCTCGGTTGTGCTGACACTGCCGCAGCTGGCGATGGCCGCGAACCCCTCCCGCCCGTCCACCTTCCGCGAGCCAAGATCGAGGGTCGAGAACGTTGCGGGGCATGCAGACTGAAAGTTCTTGAAAATGTTGAGCACGAAGCTCTTCGCCGACGCCTGCGGGAGTGAAGCGGCGCCCTGCCGGCCGGTCACTGTAATCATCTCGGACCATCGGTCCACCGTGTCGCCCGCTTTGACGGACTCTTGGATGTAGGAACCGCCTTTCGCTTCCTCATTGACCATCCTGAATTGGGTCGGATACTCCAGGGCGATGACTTGACTGAAGATGGGTGTTACCGCGGTGAACGAGGCGTTCCCATTCGCGTGAGCCGCCGCGACGAACATAGCCAGCGTGAATGACAGGACGGCAGTGAGGGTTTTCATCTAAAGCTCCTATTCGGTGCAATCGAGCGAGTTTTTGGCGATCCCCTGCAAGGTTTTTTCGGAAAGGCCCGGCTCGTATTTCTCGTAGGCGACCGTGTTTGCGGCGCCGCCCGGCTTGCCCATCAGGATCACGATGATGGAGCGTTGAGTATCCGCGAACGCGTGCACCGCATGATCTGCGGATTGAATGTGACGGAAACCTTTGAGTGCGCCGACGTACCAGGACACCGCGGTATCCAGTGACCCGCCGCTGAGCGAATAGAAATTTCCATGGAACCGGCTCTTGCAGATCGTGGCGGCCGGCATCTCGGTAGGATCGTTGCCGAACGCGTTGTCGGCGATCGTCGGGAGCGGCAACTGCGTCAAAGGATCCTTTGTCAGGTGCGCCGCATAAGTCGTCACCGCGGAGCAGGCCAGCACGACTGCCAGCGCGCTCGATCGTATTCCTTGCATGGTATTTCTCCTGAAGTCTAACCCCTTAAACCGGAAACCAAAGCATTCCCCGCCAACCACAACACGAATTGGTTAGCGCAGTGACAGGCGTGCGGGTCGGGAGTCCGGGGAGGGTCAACCGCCCCTCAGGATCATTAGGCATACGCCAAGCTGCGTAGGACATTCATGAGTTGACTTGGTTGCCACAGGAATGACGTATGCGCGCAGGTACCGAGCGCCCTGATCGGCAGCGAATTTGCCGTCGCAGCTGACATGGTTCAACCGGTCGCAGACGAATAGACCTGCTGCACGAGGCGGCTGCATAGCATTCTCGGCAGTTGGCTGACGGCATAGCGGCTCGGCCGGTGCGAGGACCAGTTATTGTTGGCCCGTCGCAGGTAAGCACGCCCAAAGCGTTTCGCTTGGAGCGGTAGGCAACGGGTTTTGATCCGACAAAATCGACGCAGTGGCCGAGTGTCTGCTTTCGGGCAGACATTCCGAGGCTGTGAAGACCCGCCCTTGGCCGGATGTTGCCGGTGCTGCCCAATTCCCGGAATCGACCCCAAGCAGAAGTTCGCTATAGGCAGCTTTTGGGAAACCTGCTTATCTCGGCTGGGTCAGATGCTCCTTGGCGGAGATCTCCGCTGTAAAATCGATGACTGTGCCGGCCAGGGCCAAGTCATTCGAAGCAAGGAAACTCAGTAGCAGGCTACGGTACCCCCGCAACTGCTCACGGTAGTCGCTAAGTGCCAATAACAGTGTGTCCACTTCCTGTGGCGCGGGCATGGACGCGTTTGGTTGCAAATTGAGCAAGCTGTTCACGTGGTTCTGGCTGCGAGTGCTGTCATGGTACCGCACCTCTAACCCTTGGATAGTCGTCTCAATCTTCCAGTAATTCCCCACCAGTGTCGGCGGAATGATCGGCAGTAGGGCGCTGTCGCGCATTGTTATCCACGCTGCGTCACTGGGCATGAAAAATTGGCCTTCAGGTAACGGGTGCGGGGTAAATGTAGACTTGCCGGCACTGTTTCTGACGCTTTTTAGTGACTCCATATTGGTCTCGATTGCCCGAATTATCTGGTCGGCGCGTTCAATATCAAACCTTGCGACGTCGCGATTTTTACTACTTTCCTGGCGAAGCATGTCTGCCATCTCCCGGGCCTGATGGCGGTGATGAAAATATTCGACGGCCTGTTCGAGCCCGATCGCGATGAGCAGGCCGACTACTATGGTCGCAATATGGATGAAAAATGCCTTCCAGGTGTGGACGACTTCGTGAGGGGCGTGAACGTCGAGCATGGGTACTACTTCCTCCTGCGTCTTTGTTGATGCGTCCATTGGGCCCGCGTTGGTTTCGTTTGCAGTCGGCGCGACATTCGTGACGCCCGCGTTGTCGGACAATGGGACTTGAGGTGTCACGTTGGATTGCCGTCTTCCATGAATTTGTTTCTTCCAGCCATAGCAAGTCGATGATGGTCGCCGAAGCCGACGGGTATGGCAAACGCGGTTTCTAGCGTCCGAAGCAACGGCCGCTTCGGAGCAGCCACCTCCGAGACGTCACCGGCAGGAGTTGGCCTATTCTGTTGAAAAACTCCCTTTCGGTGCAGAGGTGATTTTCTAATCATATGGAAATGCAGCTGTAAACATGGGGAAAACACGGCGTACGGCCTACTGCGAAAGATTGAGGGCGGAGATCGTCAAGAGCAGCTGTTCCCTCGAACCAAG
>Ga0193726_1002256_pt1 | contig 13380 bp, 9 predicted proteins | sample H2c1metaG_FD_144928 | JGI IMG/M metagenome (GOLD analysis project Ga0193726, IMG submission 144928) | Soil microbial communities from a riparian zone of the East river system, Colorado, United States - H2c1 | ecosystem: Environmental > Terrestrial > Soil > Riparian zone | place: USA: East River... | reverse complement strand
CCTGACTTCCTGAACCGCCCGGCCGCCGATGTCCGTCTGCCCGCCGCTCACGGGGCCGGCCGCGCCGCCGTTGAGCGAAATCGTCATCACCGGCTGCGGGTCGTTGTTGCGCGACGACCAGCCTCCGGGTGCGAACAGCACGATCGCGATCAGGACGCCGTGCGCGACCACCGACGCTGTCGCCATGCGTTCGAAGCCGCCCGGCTCCTCCATCCGATCGCGGAGGACGTCGCTGACGTGGCTCATCGCTCGCCCGGCAACTTGTTCACGAGGCCGACCTGCGCGACCCCCGCGCCCTTCAGGCGATCGAACACATCCATCAAGTCCTGGTAGAGCAGTCCGGCGTCGCCGCGCAGATACACGTTCTTGTCGGTCCGGCCTTCCATCTTCTGACGGATCCGTTCCTGTAGAGCGTCTACACGAATCTGCTCTTTATCCAGATACACCATCCGGTTCTGATGGTATGCAGCCGGAACGCTGACGAAGACACGCTCGTTGATGATCGCCGTCGACCGCGTGGACACCGGCAGGTTCACGTCCACGCCGCGCTGGATCATCGGCGCCGTCACCATGAAGATGATGAGCAAGACCAGCATCACGTCCACGAGCGGGACGACGTTGATCTCGGCGAGCGAGGAGGTGACGCGGTGTCCGCGCCCCCGGCGGCCCGCGTCCGGAATCGGCTGAACCTTCGGCATGCGCCTAGGTGAAGTTCCTCTCCGCGATGTTCAGAAATTCCATCGCGAAATCGTCCATTTCCGACGCGAACAGCTTCACGCGCTGCGTCAGCGAGTTGTAGAAATAGACGGCCGGGATCGCGGCGAAGAGTCCCGCCGCCGTCGCGATCAACGCCTGGGCGATGCCCGGTCCCACGGTCGCCAGGTTGGTCGATCCGGTCTGGCTGATGCCCAGAAACGCTTCCATGATCCCCCAGACCGTGCCGAACAATCCGATGAACGGTGCGATACTGGCCGTCGTCGCCAGAAACGGGACGCGGCGCTCGAGCTTGTTCACCTCGACGACGGACGCGCGCATCAAGGCGCGATCGACCGACGGGAGGCTCCTGAGTGTTGGACGCCCGGCGGCCGCGCGTGGATTGGACGGGTCGGCCGGCGCCGGCTGCGCCTGCCGCAGCTGCATCGTCAACTCGGTGTAGCCGGACTGGAACAACCCGACGAGCGGACTCTCGGCGAGCGAGCTGCAGACGGCCTGGACTTCCGAGAACTTGCTGCTGCGGCGAAAGACGTCGAGAAACTTCGTGGTCTGTCCTGCGGCGCGGCTGAACGTCCAGAGCTTGTAGAGGATGATGCTCCAGGAGACGATCGAGGAAAGCGCGAGGATCAGGAGGACGACTTTGGCGACGGGACCTGACCGGGCGATCAGCCCGATGACGCTCGTCGCCGGGGCGGAATCGGTCGCAGCACCACCTTCTGCCTGCAGCAGCAGGGCATAAGTGAGCGTTCCAAGCGTGAGCAAACGGGCCTCCGGAACATAAGTCTGTGCGCCGCTGGGACAGCGCGATGGTGCACAGATTAGCACGACGGCGCGATCGCTGTCAAACCTATGGTATGATTGGAGTTCTCGTCCTTCCATGCTCCGCTTCCTGAAGATCAGCCACCTCGCGGTGATCGACGCCGTCGAGGTCGAATTTGAACCAGGGTTCAATGTACTGACCGGCGAGACCGGCGCCGGCAAGTCGATCCTGGTTGAGGCCGTCGGCCTGCTGCTGGGCGGACGCGCGTCCGGCGACCTCGTGCGTACCGGCGAAGACGCGGCGTCCATCGAGGCGATTTTCGAGAGCGGCGGGGAAGAGCTCATCGTCCGCCGGGAAATCACCGCGCAGGGACGGAGCCGCGCGTTCGTCAACGGCGCGCTCGCAACGGCGGGTGCGCTGAAGGATCTGTCGGCGCGGCTCATCGAGCTCCACGGGCAACACGAACACCACACGCTGCTCGATCCGGCGACCCACGTCGGCGTCCTCGACACGTTCGGGCGCCTCGACGGGACGGAGACCGCGGCGGCCTTCGACGCGATGCGCGCGGCGGCCGACGAACTCGCGCGCGTGCGTCGCGCAATCGCCGCTCGCGAGACGCGGCTCGAGCTGGTCACGTTTCAACTCGCCGAACTGGACAAGGCCGCGCTGAAGGCTGACGTGGACGGCGCGACGGAGGACGTCGACCTTGCGTCGACTCGCCAGGTCCTCGCGAGCGCGGAGCGCGTCGAGCGGCTATGCGCAGAGAGCTACGCGTCGTTGTACGAGAGCGACGAAGCGATTCTGGCCACGCTCGGCGCGGTCTGGCGACGGGTGGGGGAGCTGGCGACGCTCGATCCGAAATTTCAGCCGTACCTGGAGGCCCGGGACGCGATCAAACCGCAGCTCGAGGATCTTGCGCTGTTTCTGCGACGCTACGCGGACGGCATCGAAGCGTCGCCTGCCCGACTGCAGCAGATCGAAGAGCGGCTGGCGCTGCTCGAGCGGCTGAAACGCAGACACGGGCCGACGCTCGCTGACGTCATCGCCAAGCGCGACGCGTTACGGAGCGAGTTGGCCGACCTCGAAGGCGGCGACGAGCGGATCGCGGAGCTCGAACGCGCGCATAACGCGGCGCGCGATGCGTATGTGAAAGCGGCAGGCGCGCTGGGCCGCGCGCGGCGCAAGACGGGCCCGGAGCTGGCGCGTCAGATCGAACGGATGCTCGGCGAGCTGGCGATGGAGCGCACGCGATTCGAGGTGCGCTTCAACACCGACCCGCTGCCGGAGTCCGCGTGGAGCGCGCGCGGCAGCGACGCCGCGGAGTTCTTCGTCTCGCCGAATCCGGGCGAAGAACTGCGTCCCCTCGCACGCATCGTGTCCGGCGGCGAGTTGTCGCGCGTCATGCTCGGGATCAAAACGCTGACGGCGACGTCCCGCCACGGTTTCAGCGACGACGTCGATCGTGCGCCGAGCCTGTCGGCGCCAGGCCTCATCTTCGACGAAGTGGACGCCGGCATCGGCGGGCGAGTGGCCGACGTCGTCGGCCGCAAACTGCGGACGCTCGGATCCGCGTTCCAGGTGCTGTGCATCACGCACCTCCCGCAGATCGCCGCGTACGCCGACTCGCACTTTCAGATTGAAAAGAAAGTCGAGCGTGGACGCACGCGGACCACGGTGCTGCGGCTCGACGACACGCGGCGCATCGACGAACTCGCCCGGATGCTCGGCGGCGAGGCGATTAGCGATGGCCTTCGAGCGTCCGCCCGTGAGATGCTGATGGAGCGGCAGGCGAAAGTGAAAGGCGAAAGGCGAAAGTCTTCAAAAAGTGGCGCGTAAGTACCTGATCGAAACGTTCGGCTGCCAGATGAACGTCCACGACTCCGAGCGGATGGCGGGGCTCCTCGAACAAGCGGGCTTCGAAGCCACCGACGAGGCCGCCGACGCGGACGTCGTCGTCATCAACACGTGCAGCGTCCGTGAGCGTGCGGAGGAGAAACTCTACACGCGCCTCGGCGAGCTGCGCCAGATGGCGTCCGAGATTGGCCACGACCCGGTCGTCGCCGTCGCCGGCTGCGTGGCGCAGCAGGAAGGTGAGGCGCTGTTCAAGCGCTCGCCGGGCGTCGCCGACGTCATCGTAGGGACGCAGGCGATCCGCCGGCTGCCGATGCTCGTGGAGCAGGCGATCGATCGCCCGCGGCAGAAGGTCCCGCTGCTCGACCTCACGGCGTACGACGATGTGTCGTGGCCGCTGGGCGTGACGCGGCGGAGCGATCCGGTGAAGGCGTACGTGACGATCATCGAGGGCTGCAACGAGTTCTGCAGCTTCTGCGTCGTGCCGTACACGCGCGGGAACGAGCGGATGCGCGCGAAGGCCGACATCCTCGCTGAAGTGCGCGAGGCGGCGACTACGGGACGTAAAGAAATTCAGCTGCTGGGGCAAATCGTGAACCATTACGACGCCCCCGACGACCCCGGCTGCGACTTCACCGGCCTGCTCGAGGCGATCCACGACGTCGACGGCATCGGGCGGATCCGCTTCGCGAGCCCGCATCCGCGGCACGTGACGCCAGGCTTCCTGGCCGCCATGGCGCGGCTGCCGAAGATCTGCCGGCATCTCCACCTGCCGGTGCAGTCGGGCTCGACGCGCGTTCTCGAGTCGATGCGCCGCCGCTACACGCGCGACAGCTACCTCACGCTGGTCGACACGATCCGCGAGACGCTGCCGGACGTGGCGCTCTCGACCGATATGATCGTTGGGTTTCCCGGCGAGACCGACGCCGACTTCGCGCAGACGCTCTCGCTCACGTCGGCGGTCGGGTATCACAGCATGTTCTCGTTCAAGTACTCGCCGCGGCCGAACACGCTCGCCGACAAGCGGATGCCCGACGATGTGGCCGAAGCGGAGAAGACGCGGCGGATCGTCGCGCTGCAGGCGCTGCAGCGCGGCATCCAGACCACGCTGAACGAGCGGCTGGTGGGGCGCGAGGTGGACGTGCTCGTGGACGCGGCCAGCCGCCGGCGCGAGACCGAGCTCTCGGGCCGCACCAGCGGCAACGTCGTCGTCAATCTGCCGGGTCCGGCGGAGTGGATCGGGCGCACGGTTCCGGTGCGGGTGGAGCGGGCGGGTCCGCACAGCGTGTGGGGTGAGACGTTATGCAAATCGAAATGAGCATCAAGGGGTTGATGGTCGACCCCATTACCAACATGCCGATCGTGATCCTGCGGGATCAGGAAGGGCAGAAGGTGCTCCCGATCTGGGTCGGGATCTTCGAGGCCAACGCCATCGCGCTGCAGATCGAGAACATCTCGACGCCGCGTCCCATGACGCACGACCTGCTCCGGAACGTCATCCAGGACCTCAAGGCGTCGGTCCAGAAGATCGTCGTGTGCGACCTGCAGGAGAACACCTTCTATGCGCTGATCTATCTGGGGCTCCACGGCGAGACCGTCGCCATCGACGCGCGCCCGAGCGACGCGATCGCGCTGGCGCTGCGGACCCGGGCGCCGATCTTCGTCGAGGAATCGGTCATCGACAACGCCAAGACGGTGGATTTCGTCCCCGAAGCCGCGGATACGGACCGGCTCCAGAAGTGGCTGGAGAGCCTGGACCCGGACGAGCTCGGAAAATACAAGATGTAAATCGCCGATTGGCGATCGCCGATCGGCGATCGGGTGTTACAATCCCAGTCGCCCCTGATGATCGTCGCGATCGCCAATCAGAAAGGTGGCGTGGGCAAGACCACCACCGCCATCAACCTCGCCGCCGCGCTGGCGCTGCGCGGCAAGCGCACGCTCCTCATCGACCTCGACCCCCAGGCCAACAGCACGATGTCCTTCCTGGACATGTCCCAGGTGACCAAGAGCGTCTACGACGCGGTCGCGGACCCCGATTGCGCGCTGTCGGACGTCATCGTGAAGTCCACGATGGACAATCTGTGGATCGCGCCGTCGCGGATCGCGCTCGCCAAGCTCGAAGCGAAGCTGGTGGGGGAGATGGACGCGCACTTCCGCCTCAAGGACAAGATCGCGCCGATCCGCAAGGAGTATCCGCAGATCGTCATCGACTGTCCGCCGACGCTCGGCCTGCTGACGGTGAACGCGCTGGTGGCGGCCACGCACCTGCTCATCCCGATCCAGTCGTCGTACTTTGCGCTCGAAGGGACCGACGACCTGCTCGAGACCATCGAGAAGGTGCGGGCGCGCCCCAACCCCTCGCTGCGGATCCTCGGCGTCGTCATCACGATGCACGACAAGCGGACGGCGCTGGCGCGGGACATCCGGACGCAGATCCAGAAGGTCTTCGGCGGGAAAGTGTTCAAGACGGTCATCACCAAGAGCGTCCGGCTCGAGGAGAGCCCGGCGTACAAGGAATCGATCTTCACCTTCGCGCCGGATTCGACCGGGGCGACCGAGTACTACCGTTTGTGTGAGGAGGTCATCGACCGTGCCTAGACGAGGCCTACCGGACACGCTCACCATGCGCCACGACGAGCACTACGTGGACGCCCTCGCGGCGTCCGCCGGCACGCCCATCGGGCGGCTGGTGCCGATCGAGCAAATCGATCCGAACCCGCAGCAGCCGCGCCAGGTCATGGGCGACCTGTCGGAGCTGATCGCGTCGATCTCCGAAAAGGGGATCATCGAACCGCTGGTGGTGCGCCAGCGCGGCGATCGGTTTCAGATCATCGCCGGCGAGCGGCGCTACCAGGCCGCCACGCAGGTCGGGCTCCGGGACCTGCCGGTCGTCATCCGCGAGGTCGACGACACCGAGGTCATCGAGCTGGCGCTCATCGAGAACCTCCAGCGCAAGGACCTGACGCCGTTCGAAGAGGCCGAGGCGCTGCATGGCCTGGCCGACCGGTGCGGCTACACCCACGAGGACCTGGCGCGGCGGCTGGGGAAGTCGCGGACCGCCGTGACGGAGTCGCTGGCCCTCAATGGGATGCCGGAATCGGTCCGGACGCTGTGTCGGCTGGCCGACATTTCCACTAAGTCGTTGCTTCTGCAGATAGTTAGGCAGGAGACGCCAGAGAAAATGACCGCCCTCATCGAAAAAATCGCCAGCCAGGGCGGCGGCGCGACCCGCCAGCAGCTGCGCGAGGCCTCGAAACCGAAGGCCGCCGGCCGTCCGAAGCACTTTGTGTTCGCGTTCCGGCCGCCCACGAAAGCCTTCAATCTCAAGCTGAGCTTCAACAAGAGCCGCGCCTCGCGCGAAGACGTCATCGACGCGCTCGAAGCCATCCTGCGCGACCTTCGCAAGAACAAGTAAGCGAGTCCCGGGCGTTCGGGCCGTGGCTATTCGGGGACGCCATCGCTGGCGTCTTCCGGAACCTTTGAGCAGGGCGATGGCGGGTCCGGAGCCAAGGTGGCTCGAAGTTCGGTTCGCGGGTTTCGACGCTCAGAATCCTGGGTTGGAAACCTCCACATAGCGGCGTTAGTTAACATAACATACATTATCGGACTCAAGCGATAACGCCAGCAAACACCCCCTGTGGATGGTTTGTGCGGGGATCCCGAGGGCTTTTGCCCGAACGCCGCTAGGCCGTCCAATTACGCGCCGCGAACTGCGCGTCCGGCACGTCTACCTCGATGGGCCGGTGCGCTGGATGGCGCTCGATCTCGCTGCCGTTGGCGTCCGCCAGCGCCACGAAGAACGCCACGCGATCGCCGGCGGCGAGGCCGAGGTCCGACACCGGCACGGCCAGTTCCAGCACCCGGCCCGCGGCCGCCATCGAACCCCGCCGGCCCTCGGCGTGCGGCTCATAGGCGGCATCGTCCCGCGCCGCGAACTGCCAGGTCACCCGCCCGCCGTCGGCCCGGACCGACAGCCGCGCCCCTTCGGGCTGGATGAACTTCAGGACGACTTCGGTGCCGTCGGCCAGGAGATCCGCCAGCGGACGCCGGCCGTCGATCCGGACGTACAGGTGGGTGCGATCGAACCCGAACTGCACGAGCGTCAGGACCGCCGGCTGACGGTCGGTCCGGTGCATTGCGCCGGCGACTTCGCGCACCTCGAACGCGCCCGCGCCGAGCCACTCGAAATAGCTCGTCTCCTCGCCGTCGATGGTCGGCGACAATAGCCCGGCCGGCTGGGTCTGGGCGGAGTCGCCGGACGCCGTCGAGATGTTGCTCACGAACAGCTCGTCCGGGATCGGCTTCTGCAGCAGCTTGTAGACGTTGCGCAGATGCCGCCTGAAGAGGTCGTCGAACTCCAGATCGTGCGCCGAGGAATGGTCGTCGCCGTACCACCAGAACCAGTCGCTGCCTTCGGCGACGAGCACTTCCTCCCGCGCCTTCGCCGTCGCCTCGGTGCGGCCGCCGGCTTCAGCGTCCGCGAGCACATCGCGCGCCTCGGCCAGCTGGCTCCAGCCGCGCTGGTCGTCGGCATGGCCGATCCAGATGTAGAAGTTCGCGTCGATCCACGATCCGGGAAAGATGCCCGGCAGGACCGGCCCCCCGGACGCGCAGCCCTCCCCCATCGTCACCGTCCGGAGTTCCCGGTGTGACGAGAGGCGCGAGTACAGAGCGCGCAGGAACGGACGGCCGCCGCCCTCAAAGTGCTCCCAGGCGTTTTCGCCGTCGAGGATGACGGGGATCAGCGCCTCGCCGCCGCCGGTCCGCTCCGTGTAGCGGCGGCCCGCGTCGACGAGCCGCGAGATGAAATCGTCGGCCGCGTGGTCCGGCGGCCAGCCGGAGTAGACGAAGCCGATGCGATCGGACAGCGCGTGATCGCGGAACGCGCAGCCGATCCGCGCGCCGCCGGCCTCGATCTGGTACGGCGTGTACAGCCGTTCCGGTTCCTCGAGCTGCTCGCCCGCATCGCGGTTCAAGCCCGCGCCCTGGGTGCGCGCGAGGATCAGCTCGTCGGTCGCCATCCAGCGGAAGCCGGCTCCGGCGGCTAGCGGCACCATCGCGTCGGAGACGGAGCCCTCCGACGGCCACAGCCCGGACGGCCTGTGGCCGAACAACCGCTCGTGGCACGCCACCGCGCGGGCGAGTTGTTCGGCGGCGTCGTCCGGGTGCATGAACCGCTGACGCGGACGCCGCGCCTCGGGATGCGTCCTCAGGTAGATGTCCGTGTCGCACAGCAGCGGCAGGATCGGGTGGTAGAACGGCGACGTCGAGAGCTCGACCTGCCCGCGTTCGGCCGCCGCGCGGTACTCCGGAATCACGCGGTTCAGGATTTCCAACTCCACGCCGTGGAGCAGGAGCTTGTCCTCCTCGGTGAAGTCCCTCCCCTTTTCCACCAGCCCGCGGACCCGTGAATCCGTCTCCAGGTAGCCGGGGTCGATCCAGGCGAGCTTCTGCCAGACCTGCAGGTCGCGCAGATCCTCTACGGTGTACCGCGGCGCGAGTGCCCGGGCCTGCGCGGCATCCGGATCGCCGCCGCCGCGCCGCGCCAGCAGTTCCGCATAGCGCGGATACGCGTCGATCATCCGCTGCCGCTGGGCGTGAAAGAAATGCTGGACCATGAACGCGGCGTCGGCCGGCGTGAGGTCCGCAGCCGGCGTCAGGCTGACGTCGAGAAACCGATCGCGCGCCCGGCCTTCGGCGAACGCCTCGAGCTGCACCAGCATGGACGGCACGAGGTTGAACGTGAGACGCACCTCCGGAAACTCCCGCAGGATCGCCGCCATCCCGAAGTAGTCCTTGAGCGCATGCAGCCGCACCCACGGGAGGATGTGCTCCCGGGTGACGAGGTCTTCGTAGAACGGCTGGTGCATGTGCCAGAGGAGGGCGACCTGGGTCATACGGTGTACTCTAACGGGGCTGGGGCCTGGGGACTGGGGGCTCCAGCCCGCATTGAATGCTCAAGATTCTTGATCGATACCTCACGCGCGAGATCCTGGTGCCGTCGCTCCTGGCGCTGGTGGTCATGACGTTCGTGCTGTGCATTCCGCCGATCCTGCAGCAAGGCGCTGCCCTTCTCGCGCAAGGCGTCTCCTGGGCGATCTACGGCCAGGTTCTCGTCCTGCTCCTGCCGCAGGCGCTCAGCATCACGATCCCCATGGCGATCCTGGTCGGGATCCTGATCGGCTTCGGCCGCATGTCGGGCGATCGCGAGTTCGTCGCGCTCCAGGCCTGCGGCGTCAGCCTCTTCCGGCTGCTGCGCCCGATCGCCCTGGTCGCGACGATCGGCACCGCGGCGACCGCCTACGAAACGATTGTCGCACTCCCCAACGCGAACCAGACGTTTCGCGAAATCACGCTCGCGGTCGTCGCCGACAAGCTCGACAAACAGGTCAAGCCGCGGGTGTTCTTCACCCAGTTCCCCGACCGCGTGATCTACGTCCAGGATCTGCCGCCAACCGGCGGCTGGCGAGACGTCTTCCTCGCCGATTCGACCAACCTCGACCACACGACGGTCTACTTTGCCAGGGAAGGCCAGATCAGCGTCGATAAGATCAAAAAGACGGTCGCCCTGCGGCTGCGCGACGGGACGGCCCACACGACGCTGCTCAGTAAGCCCGATCAGTACGAAGGCACCAGCTTCCGTGAGCTGACGCTGAGCCTCGATCCGGCGTCGATCTTTCCCCCGCCGCCGGCCAAGGGCGTGCCGGAGATGACGATCGCCGAGCTGAAACAGACGATGGTCGAGAACACCCAGAAAGGGATAACCTCGATCGCCGAGCCGTTCTTCATTCAACTGAAGTTTTCGCTGGCTGCGGCGTGTCCGGTGCTGGCGCTGATCGGGCTCGCGCTCGGGGCCACGAGCCGCCAGGACGGCAAGCTCGCCAGCTTCGTCCTTGGCATCGGCGTCATCTTCATCTATTACATTCTCCTGTTCGGCGCCCGCGCGCTCGGCATGAGCGGCCGCATCTCCCCGTCCTGGGCGCCCTGGATCGCGAACATCGTCCTCGGCGCGGTCGGCGTCGCGCTCACGATGTGGCGCTCCCGCGCGGCGGATCGCCCGCTCCGGTTCAGCATCCCGGCGTTCTGGCAGCGCGCGCAGCCGGTCGCCAGCTCCGCCGGCGCGGACGCGCTGCCCGCGGCGCGGCCGGCTCGCCGGCGTGTCGTGATCGTCGTCCGTATTCCCCGCCTGAACGTCTGGCGGCCGCGGCTGCTCGACGTCTACGTCGCTCGCCAGTATCTCCACGTGTTCGGCCTCGGCATCGTCGCGCTGCTCGGCATCTTCTACATCGCCACGTTCATCGATTACGCCGACAAACTCATGCGCGGCACCGCGACGACGCGCATGCTGCTGGCGTATTTCTATTACCGGACGCCGGAGTTCACGTCGTACATCATCCCGATGTCCGCGCTCGTCGCGACGCTCGTGACGGTTGGCGTCATGACGAAGAACAGCGAACTGATCGTCATGCGCGCGTGCGGGATCAGCCTGTACCGCGTCGCCGCGCCGATCGTGCTGTTCGGCGCGCTCTTCAGCGGCGTGCTCTTCGCGATGCAGGAGCAGTTGCTGCCGGAGTCGAACCGCGAGTGGAAGCGCCTCGAGCATCACATGCGCGGATTTCCGCCGGAGACGTTCGGCCTGCAGGGCCGCCGCTGGATCGTGTCGAAAACCGGCGACATCTACCACTACGACTCGTTCAATGTGCGGTCGAACGTATTCGATCGCCTGTCGATCTACCACGTGGATCCGCGGGCCTGGCGCCTCGAGTCGCTGATGTACTCGAAGGCCGTGCTGCCGATGACGCAGAAGCCGGACGCGGATCCGGCGTTCTTCACCTGGCGTGCCGTCGAGGGATGGACGCGCGAGTTCGTGCCGGAGTCCACGGGCCGGCGCGGCAAGACGGTCGCCGCGGCCGTCCAGTACAGCCCGTTTCCGCAGGAGGATCTGAAGCTCGAGCCGCCCCTCTACTTCAAGACCGAAGTGCCCGACCCGTCGGAGATGACGTACGCGGAGCTGGCGCGGGAGGTTGCGCGCGAAAAGACGAGCGCGTTCAACGCCGTGCCGGACATGGTCGAACTGCAGCGCAAGGTCGCGTTTCCGATGGTCACGATCGTGATGACGCTGCTGGCGATTCCCTTCGCCGTGACGACCGGCCGGCGCGGCGCGCTGTACGGCATCGGCATCGGGATCGTGATTGCGATCGTCTACTGGATTGCGATGAGCGTGTTCGCGGCGATGGGATCGGGCGGCCTGGTGCCGCCGGTGCTCGCGGCCTGGGCGCCGAATATCCTCTTCAGCGCAGTAGCGGCCTATCTAATTCTTACGGTCCGCACCTAACGCCGCGGTCCTGATCCACACGCGCCCGGACGAACCGGGCGGCGTGTTCACGGTATCGACCACGACGATCAGACTGCGCACGTGGTTCAGCGCGGGATGCGCCGCCGCTCCAGGCGTCAGCGGACGCATGTCGTCGAACAGGATCGTTCGTTCCTGGTCGAAAGCGCCCAGATACGCCGACTGCTCCCAGCGCTCTTCCTCCGTCGAGCGCAACTGCACCGACATCCGCATCGGCCGATCCGCGCGCGCGGTGAACGTCAGGCGGCTGAATGGCGCGACTCCGCCGGGCGTGCCGTGCGACAGCGCGGCGAACTGTCCGGCCGCTGGACCGGCGAGCGCGTACTGCAGCCGCAGCGCGGAGGCATCGATGCTCAGCGCCGCCACGGATGACGCGTCATGCTCGGCGCCCCACCCGGTTGTCGTGCTGCCATCGAAGACCGGCGTCAGCGTGATCTCGGGCGGCGTCGCCGTTGCCGCCGGGGTCTCGTCGCTGCGGACGTAGATCGGGTTGCCGAGAATCCAGCGTACGGGCGACGGCCGGCCGGTCGCGACGATCTCGGCCCAGTACGATCCCGGATCGCCAGGCGCTTGCACCGTGAAATCCGCCTCGTGATGGCCGGAGGACGCGAACCCGTTCGGCCCGAGCACGGTCGTCGTGAACTCCGGCGGCGCATCGCTGCGCACGCGAAGCGTCAGTGGCCCTCCCGCTCCGAGTCCGTCGCCCTCGTGAACACTCCCCTGCTGGTTCGTGGCGGTGAATTCGAACGCGGGCGGCGTGGCGGCGCCGTCGATCGCGATGTAGAGATGCCCGGCGCGCAGCGCGCGAACGATCACCGCCGCATCAGCCGGAGCGTTGCCCGTGAGCGCGGCGTCGGTGCGCACGTGCACCGACATCATCCGGAACGACGCCTCGTAGCCGGGCAGAGGCAGCGACCACTTGTTGTCGCCGGGATCCGCGTTCCGCGGCGCGATCTTCGCGTGTGCATCCGCGCCCGCCAGCGCCACGACGCGCCGGCCGTGCATGCGCGCGTCCCACCCCGTCAAGGCATCGTCGGTCGCCGGCGCCAGCAGCGACGTCAGCGTTTCCGCTGGACGAATCGGATAGTCGAACAGCGAGGCGAGGACGCGCAGTTTCGGACGCACGCCCGGCATCGCGATCCGCCGGCGCCAGCTCGTGTCCGGATTGATCATCTCGATCGCGTCGAAGGGCGCGTCCCATTCACGCCACTGCAGCTCCGGCTTCGGCGAGTCCGGGTGCGCGGCCACGCCAAAGCCGCCCAGACGCCTCACGTCCTCGACGACATCGCGCGCGTCGCCGCCGAGCGGATACGGCGCCGCCGGCAGGCCCACCGCGACGTAGTGCCCGCCGCGCGTGGAGATCTCGACGCCGTCGAGGCACAGCACGCCCGAGCGATACGTCGGTGGATCCGGCGTCCGGGTGGCGTCGCCGTGATCGGTGAGCACGACGAACCGGAGTCCGGCGCGCGCCGCCGCCGCCGCGACTTCTTCGGGCGTGCCGCGTCCGTCGGATCGGACGGTGTGTACGTGCAGGATGCCGGGGATCGTGCGATCGCTCCAGCCGGGCGCGAGGACGAGATGCGCCGGCGGCAGCGTGAGGCGGACCAAAACGGCAACGGCGGCCAGAAAGGCCGCCGTCACCATCATCAGGCGCTTCATATTGTGTGTCATGTAGGGGCGGAGCTTGCTCCGCCCTGGC
>Ga0193726_1002255_pt1 | contig 13383 bp, 12 predicted proteins | sample H2c1metaG_FD_144928 | JGI IMG/M metagenome (GOLD analysis project Ga0193726, IMG submission 144928) | Soil microbial communities from a riparian zone of the East river system, Colorado, United States - H2c1 | ecosystem: Environmental > Terrestrial > Soil > Riparian zone | place: USA: East River... | reverse complement strand
CCCGAAGGCGTGCCGTCCTCCCTCGACGTCGATCACACCACCAAGGAAGTACCATCGACCTTTCCCAATGGCTGCCACGTCGCCGAAGTCGAAATCGATCCCGACACCGGCGTGGTGCAGATCGTGCGTTACACCGGCGTCAACGATTTCGGCACCATCGTCAACCCGATGCTGGTCGCAGGACAACTGCATGGCGGGGTCGCGCAAGGCATCGGACAGGCGCTGATGGAATGCGTCAGCTATGACGAGAGCGGCCAGCCGATCACAGGCTCGTTCATGGATTATGCGATGCCGCGCGCGGAGGACATTCCGATGATGGCGGTCGGCGATCATCCGGTGGCCGCGAAATCCAATCCGCTGGGCACCAAGGGCTGCGGCGAAGCCGGTTGCGCCGGCAGCCTCTCCACCATCGTCAACGCGGTGATCGACGCGCTCTCGGAATTCGGCATTGCCCATATCGACATGCCGCTGACCTCGGAGCGCATCTGGCGCGCGATCCAGGACGCCAGGGCGAAGGTGGCTTGAGGCTTTGTGTCCCGGACGCGGTGCAGCGCTCTTCGCGCTGCTCCGCAGAGCCGGGACCGTACCAAGCACCGGCGTTCGTTACGGCCCCGGCTCTGCAGCGCACCGCTTCGCGAAGAGCTACGCGCTGCGCTGCGTCCGGGGCACGCTACGCCGCGGCCTGTTCGCGCGGCTGGTAGATCGCGATGTGCTGGCAATGTGCGACCGGCGTGCCGTTGGCGACAACCAGCGCGTCGAGTTCGACGAGGCGGTGGCCCTTCTTCTCGTAATTACCGGTCACCTTTGCCCGCGCGATCAATTCGTCGCCGGCATGGGCCGCTGCAAGAAGCTGCATCCTGCTGCCGACGTGAATCCATGGACCCAGGATCGCGTTATCGACCAGCACCTTGTTCATGACCCGCTGGAACAGGCCGGGATGCGAAAACCCCTGCTTCACAAAAATCGGATCAGCCTCGCGCACGTCAGCGAGATATTCGCTCGCGGCGTTACCCGCCCACGCGCGCGGCACCGTGCCGAGCCATTTGCCAAGCTGGTACGACATCGCATCGACCGGCCGGCGCTCCGCGACCGGCGCAGTCGCGCTGAAATCCGTTAATAACAGCGATGGCGCGGACGCAGGCAGCGAGGCGCTCCCTGTCGCACAGAGTTGCCCGCGGCTCTCGACCGCGATGGTCAGCACACCGTCTTTCTCTTCGCCGGTCACATCAGCGGTTTCGCCGTCATACACCGGCTTGACAAAACGCGCCTCGATCAGCCCGCGCTCAAGAAACGCGCGGCCCCATCTCGCAACCGGCAGGTGCATCATGTAAGCCATCACATCGACGCCGGGCACGAGACCGCCGCTGAAGCCGAAGCGCTTCGCCACCGTGTCGTCATGCATCTTGTTTTCGGATTGTTTGGCGGTGTTGTAGGCCGAGACGCGATAGGTCTCGATGCGGCTTGTCATGGGTGTTTCCTCTAGCCTCAATTCTTTCGAGAATGGTACGCGAAGAAAACGCCGTGGCAAGCGTGTTCCCTGCCGTGTTTCCCTCGCAATTCCCTGATTGATGGGGTACCACCCGCACATCGGCGCGCCCGTTGCGCCATCAGGCCAAAACCCCAAATCGATGACGCCTTCCGTGAGCACCACCCGCATCTATGTCGACGCCGACGCCTGCCCGGTCAAAGACGAAATCTACCGCGTCGCCGAGCGTCACAGGCTGCCGGTCAGCGTCGTTGCAGGCAGTTTCATCCGCGTGCCGCAGGATCCGCTGATCGAGCGCATCGCCGCGGGTTCCGGCATGGACGCCGCAGACGACTGGATTGCGGAACGCGCCGGAAAAGGCGATATCGTGGTCACGTCAGACATTCCGCTGGCGAGTCGCTGCGTGAAATCGGGCGCCGAGGTGATCGCGCCCAACGGCAAACCGTTCACGGAGCAATCGATCGGAATGACACTAGCGGTGCGCAATTTGATGACCGACCTGCGTTCGTCCGGCGAAGTCACCGGCGGACCGAAATCATTCGCGCCGCGCGACCGCTCGACGTTCCTGTCGGCGCTCGACCAGACCATCCGCCGCATCCAGCGCGGCCAAGAAAAAAGCAGAGAACAGAAATAACTATGGCGCCTCCGCTGATCCAGTTGAAAGACATCGCGCTGACATTTGGCGGCACGCCGCTGTTGTCGGGCGTCGAGCTGTCGGTCTCCGCCGAGGAGCGTGTCTGCCTGATCGGCCGCAACGGCTCCGGCAAATCGACACTCTTGAAGATCGCGGCCGGCCTGGTCGAACCCGACAGCGGCAGCCGCTTTGTGCAACCCGGCGCCACTATCCGCTATCTGCCGCAGGAGCCGGATTTCGGCGAGTGCCCGACCACGCTGGCCTATGTCGAAGCTGGCCTTGGGCCCGGTGACGACCATTATCAGGCGCGCTTCATCCTGGAGCAGGTTGGACTGCATGGCGACGAAGAGCCGGCGCATCTGTCGGGCGGCGAAGCGCGGCGCGCGGCGCTGGCGCGGGTGCTGGCGCCCTCGCCCGATATCCTGCTGCTGGACGAGCCCACCAACCATCTCGATCTCACCACCATCGAGTGGCTAGAAAGCGAACTCGACAGCCGCCGCTGCGCGCTGGTGATCATCAGCCACGACCGGCGGTTTCTGTCGAACCTGTCGCGCTCGACCGCATGGCTGGATCGCGGCCAGATCAAGCGCATCGAACGGGGTTTTTCCGCATTCGAATCCTGGCGCGACGAAGTGCTGGCCGAGGAAGAGCGCGACCAGCACAAGCTGGACCGCAAAATCGTCAACGAGGAGCATTGGCTGCGTTACGGCGTCTCCGGCCGCCGCAAGCGCAATGTCAAGCGGCTCGGCAATCTCTATGCGCTGCGCGAACAACGCCGCGATTATCGGGGTGCGGCCGGCAACGCCAATCTCGCCGCGGCGGAAGCCGACAAATCCGGCAAGCTGATCATCGAAGCGAAAGGCATCGGCCGGACCTATGGCGACCGCAACATCGTCGATAACTTCTCGATCCGCGTGCAGCGCGGCGATCGCATCGGCATCGTCGGCCCGAATGGCGCCGGCAAGACCACGCTGATCGACATGCTGACCGGAGCCAATCCGCCGGACAGCGGCAGCATCCGGTTCGGCGCCAAACTCGAGATGGCGACGCTGGACCAGCATCGCGAAAGCCTCGATCCGAAATCGACGCTGGCGGATGCCTTGACCGGCGGCGGCAGCGACAGCGTCATGGTCGGCGGCAAGCCGAAGCATGTGGTCAGCTACATGAAGGATTTTCTGTTTGCGCAGGAGCAGATGCGCACGCCGCTGGAAGTGCTGTCCGGCGGCGAGCGCGGCCGCCTGATGCTGGCGCGCGCGCTGGCGAAGCCGTCCAATCTTTTGGTGCTGGACGAGCCGACTAACGATCTCGACCTCGAAACCCTCGATGTGCTCGAGGAAATGCTCGGCGATTACGAGGGCACCGTGATCCTGATCAGCCATGACCGCGATTTTCTCGACCGCGTGGTGACCTCGGTGATCGCGCCGGAAGGCGACGGCCGCTGGATCGAGTATGCCGGCGGTTACACCGACATGCTGGCGCAGCGTGGCGCAGACCTGAAGCGCGAGGCGGTGAAAGCCGCCGCCATCGAGAACGGCAAGAAACCGAGGGGCGATGCGGTTTCGGGCACCGCGAAGCGGCGGCTCAATTTCAACGAAAAACACGCGCTGGAAACGCTGCCGAAGACGATCGCCAAATTGCAAGCCGAAATCGCCAAACAGCAGCGGCATCTCGACGATCCCGATCTTTACAAGAAGGACCGCAAGAAGTTCGATAGAGCCTCGGACGCGCTATCGGCGGCGCAAAAGGAACTGCAGGAAGCCGAAGACAAATGGCTGGATCTTGAAATGCTTCGCGAAGAGATCGAAAGCGCCTGAACATGACCACACCCCTCGCCGCAAAAATCGCCCGCGACTACGGCACGCCCGTAGCTGTGATCGACATGGACCGGGTCGAGCGCAACATCGCGCGGGTTCAGGCTGCCTGCGACGCAGCCGGCGTCGCCAACCGGCCGCACATAAAAACCCACAAGAGTCCGATGCTGGCAAAGCTTCAGATCGCCGCCGGCGCCAAAGGCATCACTTGCCAAAAGCTTGGCGAAGCCGAGGTGATGGCGGAAGCCGGGATCGACGACATCCTGATCAGCTACAATCTGATCGGCGACGAGAAGATGGCGCGGCTCGCAGCACTACAGGCCAAAGTTGACATGACCGTCGCCGCCGATAATTCGACCGTCGTCGCCGGGCTGCCGCAGGCGGCGGCGCTGTCGGGCCGTCCGCTGTCGGTAGTGGTCGAATGCGACACCGGGCGCAAGCGCGCCGGGGTCGAAACCCCAGCCGAAGCCATCGCGCTCGCGCGCGAGATCGCGGCGTCGAAGGGACTGACGTTCGCGGGCTTCATGCTGTATCCGACCGAAACCGGCTGGGCCGAGGCGCAGAAGTTTTTCGACGAAGCGCTGGCTGGCGTCCGCGCGCACGGGCTCGACGCGGCTATTGGCTCCACCGGAGGCACGCCGAACCTGAAGAACGTCGGCAAATTGCGCGGTGCGACCGAGCATCGGCCCGGCACCTACATCTACAACGACCGCATGCAGGTCGCCGCCGGCGTCGCTAGCTGGGACGATTGCGCGCTCAACATCTATGCGACGGTGGTGAGCCGCGCCGGCCCCGATCGCGGCATTCTCGACGCCGGCTCCAAGACGTTGACCTCCGATACCGGCGGCGGTCTCGACGGCCACGGCCTGATCCTCGAGCATCCCGAAGCGAAGATCGCGCGCTTCGCCGAGGAGCATGGCTTTCTCGACCTCACCCGCAGCAACACGCGGCCCAATGTCGGCGACGTGGTACGGATCGTGCCGAACCACGTCTGCGTCGTGGTCAACATGATGGACGAAGTGGTGATGGTGCGCGGCGACGAGATTCTGGGCACGCTGCCGGTGGCGGCGCGGGGGAAGCTGCGGTAGTTCGTCGTCGTCATTGCGAGGAGCGAAGCGACGAAGCAATCCAGTGCTTCGCGACTCTGGATTGCTTCGCTTCGCTCGCAATGACGCGGAAGCTTCCGGCGTCTCACCTGCCTAGATATTCCAACGCACCCCGCCCCGCCGCCGCCCCTGTCGCGAACGACGCCTGCAGCAGATAACCGCCGGTCGGCGCTTCCCAATCCAGCATCTCGCCCGCCGCGAAAACGCCGGGCAAGCGGCGGATCATGAAGTTTGCATCGAGTTCGCCGAACGCGATTCCGCCCGCGGTCGAGATCGCACGCGCGATCGGCGCGATGCCGGTCAACAGCATCGGAACGGAATTGATGTTAATGGCAAGTTCGTCCATCGGCATCAGCGTGAGTGGGTCATCTAACTCCAGCGCCGCTTCCTGGATCAATCCGATGGCGGCGGGCGTGAGGTTGAGTTTCTTCCGCAGATGCGTGGCCAACGAGCTCTTTCCGCGCGGCCCATTCAGTCGCGCCGTCAACTCTGATGTAGACATATCGGGCCGCAGCGCGACGAACAGTACCGCACTTCCATGCTCACGGATTTCCTCGCGTAACGGGGCCGACAGCGCATAGACCGGACCGCCCTCGATCCCGGTTTCGGTCAGCATGATCTCGCCGCGCGCAATGGAACCGCCAAACCTCAAGGCAACGCCCTTTAGCGGAAAACCCGCATGGCGTTCCCGAAATACCGGAGACCACTGGACGCCGAATGAACAATTGGACGGCAGCAAAGGCGTAACCAAAACGCCTCGCGCCACGAGCGTTTCGACCCAACCGCCATCCGAGCCGAGCCGCGGCCAGCTTGCGCCGCCGAGCGCGAGCACGGTCGCCGATGAGCCAACAACGTGTTGTCCGTCCGCGGTTTGAAACAATAGCTTTCCGTCTTGATCCCATCCCGTCCAGCGATGCCGTAAGGCGAATTGTACGCCCATCGCGTCGAGCCGCCGCAGCCACGCGCGCAGCAGCGGCGACGCCTTGAAGCTTTCAGGAAACACCCTTCCGCTGGAGCCGACAAATGTCGGCTGACCCAGCGCTTCGCTCCATGCCCGCAACGCATCGGGCGGAAATGCCTCGATTGCCGGCGCAAGATGCGGTACAGCCGCGCCGTAGCGCACCAAAAATTCCGGCAATGCTTCGCTGTGCGTGAGATTGAGTCCGCCGCGCCCGGCCATCAGGAACTTGCGGCCCGCCGAGGGCATGGCGTCGTAGACCGTGACGCTTGCGCCACCCTGCGCCAGCACCTCGGCCGCCATCAGCCCGGCCGGACCGGCGCCGATGATTGCAACCGTCGTCATTCCGGGATGCGCCACTTGGCGCAGGCCCGGAATCCATAACCCCCAATCGTGGTTATGGATTCCGGGTTCGCGCTTCGCGCGCCCCGGAATGACGGCATCACAGCTTCACACCCGCTCTCGCCGCGGCCTGCGCGACATATTTTTGCGTTTGCTGGAACGCACCCTCCAGCGCCTTCGCCGTCGACATGTCGCCGATCTCGGCAAAGTGCGCGGCGATGGCGTCGGGCGTCCATTCAGACTGCGGCAGATTGATGCCCTCGGTCTCCAGGATCTTGATCACCGCGAACGATCCGGCGCCCGCGCCCATGATGGTGCGCGTCGGCGCGTCCTCGGCGAGCAGAAACAGCACCGCCGGCGTGATCGACTCCGGCTTCATCAGCGCCAGCGCCTGCGGCGGCAGCAATTCCTCCGTCATCCGCGTCGCCGCGGTGGGCGAAATCATGTTGACGCGAATGTTGGTCTTGCGGCCCTCTTCGGCGAGTACGTTCATCAATCCGATCATGCCGGTTTTCGCAGCGCCGTAATTGGCCTGGCCGAAATTGCCGTACAGGCCCGACGACGAGGTGGTGACGACGATGCGGCCGTAATTGCGCTCGCGCATGCCGTCCCACACCGCCTTGCAGCAATAGAACGTACCGGTCAGGTGCACGTCCAGCACCTTGGCGAAATCTGATATCTCCATCTTGGCGAAGGATTTGTCGCGCAGGATACCGGCGTTGGCGCAGAGCAGATCGACGCTGCCCCACTTTTCCGTGGCCTTCGCCACCATCGCCTTGACCTGCTCGTAATTCGAGACGTCGGCGCCATCGGCCATCGCCTCGCCGCCGGCTTGTCTGATCTCCTCGACCACAGCTTCCGCGGGCGTCAGCGAGCCGCCGGTGCCGTCGCGCCTGCCGCCGAAATCGTTGACCACAACTTTCGCGCCGCGGCTCGCCAGCCCCAGCGCATGCGCGCGCCCGAGTCCATTGCCCGCGCCGGTGACGATGGCGACGCGTCCGTCAAACCTGATTGTCATGCGTAGAACTTCCTATGAACACGATTGGACTTTCCATCGTCATTCCGGGATGCGCCTCTTGGCGCAGGCCCGGAATCCATACTCACGATGGTGGTTATGGATTCCGGGCTCGCTCGTTTCACTCGCGCCCCGGAATGACATCATTCGAAATAAATCAACCCGATCCAGTCCGCCGCGATCGCGGGCTTGGCCTCGCCTTCGATCTCGACACTGACACTGGTGCGCGACAGCAGTTCAGTCGGCTTGCGCAGGCGCGCTTCCATCAGCGTAAAACGCCCGCGCACGCGCGAGCCTGCGCGCACCGGCGAGAGGAAGCGCAATTTGTCGAAACCGTAATTGACCCCCATGGTGGTGCCCTCGATGACCGGCATCACCTCGTAGGACATGATGCTCATCAGCGACATGGTCAGGAATCCATGCGCCACCGTGGTGCCAAAAGGCGTTTCGCGCGCGGCGCGCTCGGGATCGATATGGATGAACTGGTGATCCTCGATCACGTCGGCATATAAGTCGATCCGCTTCTGATCGACCAGATGCCATGACGAGACGCCGACTTCATGGCCGACCATGGCCTGATAGGCCTCAAGCGAGATCGGCGGCTTCTTCCAGACTTCGTTCATTGGTCAGTTCTCCACCGATCCGGCCGAGCGCACCGCCTGCAATTCCGGAAACTCCTCTTCGCGGAATTCCTCGCCGCGCAATGCGTCGCCGCGATCGTTGTCATGTTCAAGGCGGCGAAGCTGCACCCGGCGAATCTTGCCGGAGATCGTCTTCGGCAGCTCGGTGACCAACTCGATGCGCCGGATGCGCTTGAACGGCGCCAGCCGCGTATGCAGGTGCTTAAAGATGGACAGCGCCGTCTCCGACGAACGTTCCTTGCCCGCGACCAGCAGCACATAGGCCTTGGGGATCGCGAGGCGAATTGGATCGGGGCTTGGAACGACGGCGGCTTCCGCCACCGATTCATGCTCAAGCAGGATGCTCTCGAGCTCGAACGGGCTGATGCGATAGTCGGACGATTTGAACACATCGTCGGAGCGGCCAACGAAGGTGAGATAGCCCTCATCGTCGGCAAACACCACGTCGCCCGAGCGATAGAGATCGCCGTCAGCGCCGCTAAGCGTGCCGTCCTCGCCCTGATAGCCCTGCATCAGGCCCGCGGGCCGATCCGCACCGAGCACCAGCGTCACCTCGCCCTCCTTGGTGAGGTGACCGTCAACGTCGGTGATCTGTACGCGATAGCCGGGCAGTGGCCGGCCCATCGATCCGACCTTCACTTTCTGCCCCGGCGAATTTCCGGCCAGCGCCGTGGTCTCGGTCTGGCCATAGCCGTCGCGGATGGTGAGACCCCACGCGGCCTTGACCTGATCGATCACCTCGGGATTGAGCGGCTCGCCGGCGCCGCATACTTCGCGCAAGCTGACCTTGAAGGTCGCGAGCTTCTCCTGAATGAACAGCCGCCACACCGTCGGGGGCGCGCACAGCGTGGTGACGCCGCAGCGTCCGATGGTCGCGAGCAATCCCTTGGCGTCGAAGCGCGGCTGGTTGAGCACGAACACGGTGGCGCCGGCATTCCACGGCGCGAAGAAGCAGCTCCAGGCGTGCTTGGCCCAGCCCGGCGAGGAAATGTTGAGATGCACGTCGCCGGGCCGCAGCCCGAGCCAGAACATGGTCGAGAGCCCGCCAACCGGATAGCTGCGCTGGCTATGCCGCACCAGTTTTGGTTTGGCGGTGGTGCCTGAGGTGAAGTACAGCAGCATCGGGTCGTCGGCATGCGTCGGCCCGTCAGGCGTGAAGGTCTCCGGAAACTCTGAAGCCTGCTCGAACGGCAGCCAGCCGTCATGCGCAGCCGACGCGCCGACGACAACACGGGTAAGACCGCCACCGCCGAGGCCGGCGAATTTCGCGACCTGGTCCTGCGTCGCCACCACCACTTTTGCGCGGCCGCGATCCAGCCGGTCGCGCAATTCATCCGGGGTCAGCAAGGTTGTCGCGGGGATCACGACGACGCCGAGCTTGATCGACGCCAGCATGGTCTCCCATAGCGGAATCACGTTGCCGAGCAGCAGAAGCAGATGATCGCCGCGCTTCAAGTCCTGCGCGCGCAAAAAATTCGCGACCTGATTGGAGCGCCGCGACAGCGCCCCGAACGAGAGTTTGCTCTCACGGTTGCCGCCGGCATCGACGATCCACAGCGCCGCGCGGCTTTTGCTTTCCGGATCGCGCGCCAGTTCCGCGTCGAACCAGTCCAGCGCCCAATTGAAGTCAACCGGATCGGGCCAGCGAAAATCCGCCACCGCCGTGTCGTAATCGGTACGGTGCTTGAGCAGAAACGCGCGGGCTTCCTGGAATGTCGTCATGTCGTTGCCTGTCTAATATCACTCGTCATTGCCGGGCTTGACCCGGCAATCCATCTTCTTCGTAAAAACGTTCTTGCGAAGATGGATGGATGCGCGGGTCAAACCCGCGCATGACGACCGTTTTATTTCCCCGCCAAACCGCGCACGTGCTGGATGATGCCGGAGAAATCGACCCCGCCATTCCCGGCGGCATCGAATGCCTGATAGATCTCCTGCGCATGTTTGCCGAGCGGCGTCGCCGCGCCCGCCGCCTTGGCCGCATCCTGCGCCAGCGTGAGGTCTTTCACCATCAAAGCCGAAGCAAAACCCGGCTTGTAGCCATTGTTCGCGGGCGATGCCGGCACTGGCCCCGGCACCGGACAATAGCTGGTCAGCGCCCAGCATTGCCCCGACGAGGTAGACGAGACATCGAACAGCGCCTGATGCGAGAGCCCAAGTTTTTCCGCCAGCGCAAAAGCTTCGCCGACCGCGATCATCGAGACGCCAAGAATCATATTGTTGCAGATCTTGGCCGCCTGCCCGGCGCCGGCACCGCCGCAGTGAACGATCTTCTTGCCCATCGCTTCCAGAACCGGCCTGGCCGCCGCGAAGGCTTTGTCGTCGCCGCCGGCCATGAAGGTTAGCGTCGCACCCCTGGCGCCGCCGACGCCGCCGGACACCGGCGCGTCCACCGACAGCATCGACGCCTTGCCCGCGAGCGCATGCGCCTGACGGGCGCTCTCGACATCGATAGTCGAGCAGTCGATCATCAGCGCGCCCTTCGCGACCGACGGAATGATGTCGCTCCACACCGAGACGACATGTTTGCCCGCGGGCAGCATGGTGATGATTACCTCCGCGCCCTTGACCGCCGCGGCCGCGCTGCCGGCGATCGAAACGCCATCGGCCTTGGCCTGATCGAGCGAGGCCTGCACCAGATCGAAGCCGACCACCTTGTGGCCGGCCTTGATCAGATTGGCGGCCATCGGCCCGCCCATATTGCCGAGCCCGATGAATGCGATTGCTGCCATGTCCTGTTCTCCCTCCGGTCAGGAGTTTCTATTTTGGTTTGTTGAACACCAGTTCGTCCGCACCGAGTCCTGCGAAATAAGGCGCGGCCAACTCGGGCGTGACATCCTCGATTCGCGGCGGCGACCATTTCGGCTTGCGGTCCTTGTCGATCACGGCCGCGCGCACGCCCTCGCGAAAATCGTCGCTGGCGAATACCTGCAGCGCGGCGCGATATTCGCGCACCAGGCATTCCTGCAGCGACGACGATGCCCGCGCCAGCCGCAGCAGCTTCAACGTGACCACCATGCCGCGCGGCGATTTTTCATGCAGCGTCTTGAGCGTCGATTGCGCCAGTTCCGAGCCGTCGCGATAAAGGGCGGCGACGATGTCTTCCATCCGATCATGGGCGAACCAATTGTCGATGCTTGACTGCAGCGCGGCGACAGGTCCGGCGGTCTCGCCAGTCGCAAAGCCGTCGATCAGAGCTTTTACGTCGGCGGAAGTCGCACCGGCGCGTACCTTGGTAAGCGCCTCGCGCAGGGCAGCGAGCCTGCCAGACGGCACGACCGCGTCGGCGAACCCCGCATACACCGCATCGGGACCGTTCATGGTCTGGCCGGTCAATCCAAAATAGGTGCCGATCTCACCCGGCGAGTGCGACAGCAGCCAGGTGCCACCCACATCCGGAAAAAAGCCGAGGCCGACTTCCGGCATCGCGAGTTTTGTCCTGTCGGTCACGACCCGATGGCTGCCATGCGCGGCGAGGCCAACGCCGCCGCCCATCACGATGCCGTCCATGAAGGCGACATAGGGTTTTGGGAACGCAGCGATGCGCGCGTTGAGGATGTATTCTTCGCGCCACAGTATCTTGCCGAGATCGCCCCGCACCTTCGAACTCTCATAAAGCGCGCGAATATCGCCGCCGGCGCAAAGGCCGCGCTCGCCGGCGCCCTCCAGCAGGATCAAGCCCACCGCCGGGTCGACCTCAAACCGGTCAAGCGCCTTGTCGATGTCGCGAAACATCTCCAGCGTGACCGCATTGATCGCCTTCGGCCGGTTCAAGCGGATGATGCCGGCAGCACCCTCGCGCCGCACGATCAGATCCGGCTCCGGGCTTTGGGTTGCGGCGGCGGAGGCACTCATCGCGCGCCCTCGATCAGCTTGCGCGACACGATCAGCCGCATGATCTCGTTGGTCCCTTCGAGTATCTGGTGCACCCGCAGATCGCGCACGATTTTCTCGATGCCGTATTCCGAGAGATAGCCGTAGCCGCCATGCAATTGCAGCGCCTGATTGGCGACCTCGAAGCCGACATCGGTGCCGAATCGCTTCGCCATCGCGCACAGCATGGTCGCGTCGGCGTCCTTGCGATCAAGCGCGGCGGCTGCGCGCCACACAAACGTCCGCGCCGCCTCCAGTTCCGTCGCCATGTCGGCCAAGCGAAACTGCAGCGCCTGGAATTCATCGAGACGTTTGCCGAACGCCTTGCGCTCCCTCATATAGGCCAGCGATTTGTCGAGCGCGCATTGCGCGCCGCCGAGCGAGCACGCCGCGATGTTGATGCGCCCACCGTCGAGCCCGGCCATCGCGATCTTGAAGCCGATGCCTTCATCGCCGAGCCGGTTGGCGACCGGCACGCGCGCATTCTCGAAAATCACCGCGCGGGTCGGCTGCGCGTTCCAGCCCATCTTGCGTTCGTTGACGCCATAGGAAAGTCCGGGCGTATCGCCCTCGACCACCAGCGTCGAGATGCCGCCGGGCCCATCATTGCCGGTGCGCACCATCACCACATAAAGGTCGCCCTGGCCGGCGCCGGAGATGAACTGCTTCTGGCCGTTGAGCACATAAGTATCGCCGTCGCGCACCGCGCGGGTACGCAGCGCCGCCGCGTCCGATCCGGAGCCCGGCTCGGTCAGGCAATAGCTCGCCAGCAACTCCATGGTGCAAAGCTTCGGCAGCCATTTGTGCCGCTGCGCGTCGTTGCCGTAGGCGTCGATCATCCACGCCGCCATGTTGTGGATCGAGATGAACGCCGACACCGTCGGACAGCCCTGCGCTAGCGCCTCGAAGATCAGCGCCGCGTCGAACCGCGTCAACCCTGAGCCGCCGACGTCGTCGCGGATATAGACGCCGCCGATGCCGAGCTGCGCCGCCTCGCGCATCACATCGACCGGAAAGAATTTCTCCTCGTCCCAACGAACCGCATGCGGCGCGATTTTTTCCGCGGCAAACTCCCGCGCCATGCCGCGAACCGCGATCTGGTCCTCGTTGAGGGCGAAGTGACTCATTCGGGGCGCAGAATCGCTACGCTTGCATCGACGACCAATGTCTTCACATCAAGCCTTCTCTGATCTCATCCAAGGTCAGGGAAGGCTGGATTTCCGGGTGTTGCGATCGGAAATACCGCGACACCGCGACGCGTTCTTCGGGCGTGAATTTCTCTCTGCGTGCCAGCACGGCTTCAACCTCCTGCTCGAAGGTGCGGCCATTCGCGCGTGCACGCTGTTCGAATGCAGCCTCCAGTTCATCAGCGCGGCTACGAATCTCTGCCTGTGCCATTGCTTTTCTCCGGGCATATTCCGCTTCAATTACTACCTCAATTCATCGTCGGAATCGAGAACTCCGCGCCTTCCTTGACGCCGGAGGGCCAGCGCGCGGTCACCGTCTTGGTCTTGGTG
>Ga0193726_1002254_pt1 | contig 13386 bp, 11 predicted proteins | sample H2c1metaG_FD_144928 | JGI IMG/M metagenome (GOLD analysis project Ga0193726, IMG submission 144928) | Soil microbial communities from a riparian zone of the East river system, Colorado, United States - H2c1 | ecosystem: Environmental > Terrestrial > Soil > Riparian zone | place: USA: East River... | reverse complement strand
GTGGCGCAGATCGCTCTGCTGGGCTGTGGTTGATTTCCCGCGCTAGAAGAGATATCCAAAAGCCAGGTCTTTATGACGCACGATAAGGCTTACTTATCGTGCGTTGTATTCGCACGTGGAAGCGCTCAAAAGTGAGTGAGGACATCCCGGTCGCATGAACGAGCCAACCTTGGCACACGCGATGCCGCGGTCGGCCTGCCAGTTGAATAGCACGCGGCATTTGGCCAGCAGAAGATCATTTTTCAGCTGATATAAAAACTGTGCGGGGTGTATGCGGAAGCTTTCCGATTAACACGTTACTTGCACCACGGCCACATCTAATTCCGGACATTACGGCCAAATACGCATGGCTGCGTAATTACGCAAGCGTGCGTAATCTTGCGTAATGAATGAGCTGATCTACAACCAGTGGCATTTCCCGCGCACGCAGCGTAACCGGCCGGTGAACACACCTACCTAACGCCCCCGGATGTCGGGAAGCTACACCCACTCTTAGCAAGTGGGTTTGGCGGACACGTGGACACTACCGAGGAAGCTCTCACAACGGGCCGGCGTCGCCGACGGCACCACAGCGTATTCTTCAAGGCCGAGGCGGTCGGCGCCTGCCAGCAGCCAGGCGTATCGATCGCGTCCGTTGCCCTGGCCCGCGGTCGCGTTCCTTGACTGTAGACTGCTCGAACCCCAGAGATCCGAAGTCATCTATGCATTCCGGAAAATCTGGTTTGATGATTACGTAACTCGGAGTCAGGGCGCCCGGTATGTAAGCGCCATCCCCTCGATTATTGCTGTAGGTGTTGGTCTTGGGGTATCGGACGCCCAGAGCTGCTATCGCTTTCAGCCGCGCAATTCAGTTGGCCGGAATCGGCAAAGTCACTCAAACCCCGCCGCGCGACGTCTAAAAACACAATATCCTGTATTGTGGTTCTTGTGACTGATCCTCGATAGGCGCTTCATCGCCTCGCAGTCTTCGATCGCGATTGGACGTGCGGCGCATGTGGCGCCATTATTTCGCTTCCCACGGAGGCGATGCCTGTCGCGATAATCCGTCAATACGAGGAAAGCTCAACATGTCCAGTTTCGATCCGCTAGCCTCGAGCGCCTTCGAGATAGCAGCGCGCGTAGAGGCGTTCGTACGCAATGTCGTCGTCGCTTATGAGCGCGATCCGCGGCAAGGCCCTCATGGGCCTTCCGACGAATTGGTCCGCGAATTGCGCGCGAAAGCGCGCGATGCAGGCGTGCTGACGCCGCACATTCCCGGCGGTGGGCGTCATCTAACTCAGCGTGAAACGGCTATTGTGCTGAAAGCGTCCGGCCTGTCGCCCCTCGGTCCCGTGGCCGTCAACACTATGGCTCCTGACGAAGGCAACATGTACCTGCTGCGCAAGGTCGCCTCGCCTGCCCAGAAAAGGCGCTTCCTGGAACCGCTGGTTTCAGGCGAGGCGCGATCGGCGTTCTTCATGACCGAGCCGGCCGAGGATGGTGGCGCCGGTTCTGACCCCTCGATGATGCAAACTACCGCGTGCCTTGACGGCAACGGCTGGGTGATCAATGGCCGGAAAGCTTTCATCACCGGCGCCCAGGGCGCGAAGATCGGCATCATCATGGCTAAGTCGCATGATGGGGCGTGCATGTTCTTGGTCGAACTTCCCGACCCGGCGATTCGCATCGAACGAGTGCTCGACACCATCGACAGTTCCATGCCCGGTGGGCATGCGCTGGTGACTATCCAAAATCTGCGAGTGCCCGCCGAGCAGATGCTGGGCGCGAGCGGCGAAGGCTTTAAGTACGCTCAAATACGCCTCAGCCCCGCGCGGCTATCGCACTGCATGCGCTGGCACGGAAGTGCCGCGCGGGCCCAGGAAATCGCGACTGTTTACGCATGTCGCCGTCAGGCGTTTGGCAAGCTTCTCATCGATCATGAGGGCGTCGGATTTATGCTGGCGGAAAATCTCATCGATTTAAAACAGGCAGAACTGATGATCGACTGGTGTGCCGATGTCCTCGACACGGGCTCACTCGGTACTGTCGAAAGCTCAATGACTAAAGTGGCTGTGTCGGAGGGCTTGATGCGGGTTGCCGACCGCTGCGTCCAAGTGATGGGCGGCAGCGGTGTATCCGGCGATACCATTGTTGAAAAGGTGTTCCGCGAGATCCGTGCCTTCCGAATATATGACGGCCCTACCGAAGTGCACAAGTGGTCGCTCGCTAAAAAGATCAAGCGCAATTACATAAGGACCGAGCCTGCGTGACGGCGATCATTCGATCCAGCTCCGGCACGATACCCGTGCGCGAGGCTCATCGCTTCGATGAAGCGGCGCTCGCGGCATGGATGCGATCGAACGTGGCGGGCTTTCAGGGTCCGCTCTCGGTCGAGCAGTTCGCCGGTGGTCAGTCCAATCCCACTTACAAACTCCTCACCCCGGGCCGCGTCTACGTCTTGCGGCGCAAGCCGCCTGGCGAGTTGGTAAGAGGCGCACATGCGATCGACCGAGAGGCGCGGGTTCTGATTCAATTGGGCAAAGCCGGCTTCCCCGTAGCAGAGGTCTACGGTCTGTGTACGGACGAACAAGTGATTGGCACTTGGTTCTACATAATGGAACTGGTCGAGGGGCGCATATTTTGGGACGCGACCCTACCCGAAGTCGCTCGAGATGAGAGAGCAGCCTATTTCGACGCGATGAACGAGACCATTGCACGGCTTCATAAAGTAGATTACCTATCGGCGGGATTGGGCGACTACGGCAAGCCGGGCAACTATTTCCAGCGGCAAATCGCGCGGTGGACCAAACAATACCTGGGCGACCCGAACGCCGGCCGTGATACGGACATGGATCGATTGGTCGAGTGGCTGCCCGACAATATTCCGCCGAGCGAGGAGACATCCATCGTGCACGGCGATTTCCGTGTGGACAATTTGATTTTCCACAAGGTCGAGCCACGAGTGGTCGCCGTCCTGGACTGGGAACTCTCGACGCTCGGCCATCCGCTCGCCGACTTCACCTACCACGCCATGATGTACCATGTGCCGCCGCACATCGTGGCGGGACTGGCTGGCGCTGACCTCAACGCGCTCAAAATTCCGACAGAGGCAGAATACGTCGCCTCATATTGCCGCCGCACGAACCGAGAGCTTATCTCGGACTATGATTTTTACGTCGCCTTCAATGTGTTTCGACTGGCGGCAATATTCCACGGAATAAAGGGTAGGGTCATTCGAGGAACGGCCTCATCCGCTCAAGCCGCTAGACGAGCAGAAGCGTTTCCCGAGCTCGCGGCGATTGGATGGCGACGAGCGCAAGCCGCGCTCCGGTAATCTGCCTGCACAACTCAACCCTTGGGCAATTTGGAGCTTAACAGGCGCAGCGCCAGAGTTTGGCTTGTCCGGAAGTCCGTCCCGTAAGGTGAGTTGTTGCATCCAAGGAGTGGGCAAAGGCGGCAAAGGCGGCAAGGGCGCCGGGTGGCGTATATTGGAATGGAATTCTGGTAATAGAATGCGCGTATAAATCCAATTCGATGTAGGCTATCATCGGTTTCAGAGCATTCTCAGATGCCAAGGTTTATCAGGCCGTGTTCTTTTGCGAGAGCCGGATCCTCAGGGAAACATTGCGGGAAGGCAAAATGGAACGCAGTCAGAGAAAAGTTGTTGTAGTCGGAGCTGGATTGATGGGGGCCGGTATCGCGCATGCGTTTGCGAGCAGCGGATTTCCGACCGCGGTCGTCGACATCAATGAGGGCGCGCTCGAACGCGCTCGGGCATCGATCGAAAAGATCCTTTCCGATGGCGTAAGACTAGGTAAATTGACCGAATCAGCCTCGACGGAAACGATGGCCCGTCTCACTGTTTCCAAGAGTTTGAAGGACGCGGCGATAGGCGCGGCACTCCTCCTCGAAACAGCCAGCGAAACTCTCGCGCTGAAACTCGACATTGTCCGAGAGGCGGATCCAGTACTGGCGCCGGACGCAATTATCGGTACCAACACATCGGCTTTAAGCGTTACCGAAATTGCCTGTGCCGCGGCGAACCCTGCGCGCGTGATCGGGATGCATTTCTTCAATCCGGTGCACAAAATGAAACTGCTCGAGCTGGTTAGGGGGCTCGCAACCAGTGAATCATGCATCGCCGAGGCGCGCGCCTACGGCGAGGCAATCAGCAAAACGGTCATTCTGGTAAATGACACGCCTGGGCTCGCTACCAGTCGCCTGTCGGCGCTTATGGGAAACGAAGCGATGTGGATGCTCGCCGAGGGCGTTGCGTCAGCCGAAGACATCGACACCGCCGTGCGCCTGGGTTTCAACCACCCGATGGGACCGCTCGAACTGGGCGATCTCACCGGCTGGGATACGCGTCTGAAAGTACTGCAATATTTGCATTCCGTGATGGGTGACAAGTATCGACCGTGCCCGCTGATTATCAAGATGGTCAAAGCGGGGCGGATTGGCCGCAAGGCTTCGGCAGGCGTGTATATCTACGAGAACGATAAGAAGTTGCCTGACTCAGGCTTGCGAGTCGGCGTCTTATAACTGTCGGTCGAGGCCAAGCTTCATATGTCGATACTGTTTGAAATTGACGGCCACGTCGCGGTGGTGACGATCAATCGTCCCCAAGCACGCAATGCCATTGACGCGGCAACGTCGCAAGCGGTGGCCGATGCCGTTGCGACCATGGAGTCCGACCAAAACATTCGCGTTGGCATTATCACGGGCGGTGGCGGTTATTTTTGTGCCGGCATGGACTTGAAGGCATTCCTGCGCCAAGAAGTCATCCGGCTGCCGACAGGGCTCGCGGGTCTGACGGAGTCAAAACTCAGCAAGCCGCTGATCGCTGCCGTCGAAGGCTTTGCGCTTGCCGGTGGGTTTGAGATCGCGATGGCGTGCGATATCGTCGTTGCCTCGAACGCAGCCCAATTTGGCTTGTCCGAGGTGAAGCGCGGTTTGGTTGCGAATGCCGGAGGGCTGATCAGGTTGCCGCGGCAGATACCGCCCAAAATTGCGGCAGAAATAGTGTTGACCGGCGACATGTTTCCCGCGGCATATCTTGCGCAACATGGCTTCGTCAATCGCGTCGTGCCTCCGGGTACGGCGCTCATCGAGGCCCGCGATATAGCTCGCAGAATCGCAAGCAACGGTCCCTTGGCTATCGCCGCCAGCAAGCGTGTCTTGGCGGAAGCTGTCGATTGGAAGACCAGCGAGATGTTCCATCTCCAAAGACAGATCACCGCGCCAATTTTCGCCTCCGCCGATGCGCAGGAAGGGGCACTGGCATTCACTGAGAAAAGGGCACCCAATTGGCAGGGACGATGATGCGGATCAAGCGGGGTACTGAGACTCATGGTTAACAATCCAATGATCATCGACATCGTGAGATCGCCCATGGGGCGCGGCAAGGCAGGAGGCTCGCTCTCCGGTGTACATCCGGCGGACCTTCTGTGCCAGACGCTGGTTGGATTGCTGGCGCGAAACGGGTTTGACCCCGGGCAAGTGGACGATGTCATCATCGGCTGCGTCAGCCAGGTGGGCGAACAAGCCGTGCCTGTTGGACGAACAGCTTGGCTCGCGGCAGGATTGCCGCATCATGTTCCATCGACGACGGTAGAACGGCGTTGCGGCTCAAGCCAGCAAGCGATCCATTTCGCCGCACAGGGCATTGCGGCCGGTGTCTACGACATTGTCATCGCCGGCGGCATCGAATCGATGAGCCAGGTGCCCATGGGCAGCGCGCGAATGGGCAAAGAACCCTACGGAAATGCCTTCAAAGCGCGATTTCCCCAGGGCATGGTCGGACAGGGAATCTCCGCGGAACTGGTCGCAGCTCGATGGTCGATCAACCGAGAGGAAATGGACGCGTATTCGGCGCGCTCGCATGAGCTGGCCGCGCGAGCGAGGGATACTGGCGAGTTTGACCGGGAAATCATCCCGATTCAGACCCCCTCCGGCATTCTCGCCCGCGACGAAACCATACGACCCGCAACGACCGTCAGCGGTCTTTCGCAACTTAAAGTGTCATTCGAGAGCGCAGAAGTCGCAGCGCGGTTTCCGGAAATACACTGGAGTGTCACGGCCGGAAATTCTTCGCAGATTACCGATGGAGCTGCGGTGGCGCTGCTCATGAGCGAGGCTGCGGCGCAAAGATTGGGACTGCGCCCCCGGGCGCGCTTTGTAGCCTTCGACGTCATCGCGGACGATCCATTGCTCATGTTGACCGCGCCTATTCCCGCAACTCGACGCGTACTCGCGAAGGCGGGACTTGCGATGGACCAAATCGATCATGTCGAAGTCAACGAGGCGTTTGCACCCGTACCGCTCGCCTGGCAGCGCGAACTCAGGGCGGACCCACGACGACTTAATCCTCGGGGTGGAGCGATTGCTTTGGGGCACCCACTGGGAGCTTCCGGGGCGCGGCTCATGGCAACCATGCTCAACGGACTGGAGCAAACCAAAGCTCGCTACGGGCTGCAAACCATGTGTGAGGCCGGCGGACAAGCGAACGCCACGATTATCGAGCGACTGAACTGAGTGCGAAACTTAGATGGCCCGGCGCCGAGCAATCGGTGAGGCATTAGGGCGGCCGTGCCCAAACTAGCGTCTAGTATTAGCACCCAGCGCTATAAGGGATCGCGCGGCATTACTCTGGTTGCAGATGTGGGAGGCGACCCTGCATCCCCACCCGTCTTGCTATTGCACGGCGGCGGCCAGACGCGCCACTCCTGGTCCGGTGCGATGCACAATCTCGTGGCACGTGGCTATTTCGTGGTAAATCTCGATGCGCGCGGCCATGGCGATAGTGAGTGGGCGAGCGATGGCGATTACACGCTCTCTACGCTCGCACAGGATATCGCTTGCGTGATGAGCACTCTATCGGCGCGGCCGGCATTGGTGGGTGCATCCATGGGCGGCGCAGCCTCGCTGCTATTGGTGGGGACCAGCTCCGAAGATACCGCTGCTGCGCTGGTGCTGGTCGATATCGTGCCGTTAATCGAAGCTTCCGGCGCCTCTCGGATTCGGGCCTTCATGACCGATCATTTGGGCGGTTTCGCCACTCTGCAGGACGCGGCTCTGGCGATCGCCGCCTACAGTCCGGAGCGCTCCCGACCTACGAGTGAGGTCGGTCTCCAGAAGAACCTGCGTCGGCGGGCGGACGGGCGCTTTTACTGGCACTGGGATCCCCGGGTTGTCCTAGGCCGTGGCGGCTCCGGCTCCTTGACATTGGATCAGCTGCCGCAGGCCGCTGAAACCGTGCGCATTCCAACGCTATTGGTGCGTGGACTCAAGAGCGACGTGGTGAGCGATGCAGGAGTGGCGGATCTGAAGAGGCGTATTCCGCAGCTGGAAGTGTTTAATGTGGCAGAGGCGGGTCACATGGTGGCGGGCGATAGGAACGATCTCTTCAATCAAGCAGTGGGCAGATTCCTCGAAGTTCGATTTCCGATAGCGAACGGACGAGGATAAGCCTGGCTGCCGCACCTGCAGTCAAGACTAGCGCGGCAAGCTCCAACCGCCGCACACATTGAGTGTCTGACCGGTTGTGTAGGCTGCCGCCGGCGAAAGGAAATAGGCCACAGCGCCTGCAATTTGACCAGGTTGTCCAAGTTGCCCCGCGGGGATCATCGCGGTCAACCGCTGTCGCCGCTCACTCCCAACGGGATTGTTTTGATCCAGCATCTCAGTCTGGATCGCCCCGGGGGCAACGAGATTTACCGTGACGCCCTTCGCTACGCATTCCAATGCCCAGCTGACCGTCATTGCCTGCATCGCCGCCTTTGTCGCAGCGTACGCCGACACACCTGCTCGGCCTTCCTGCGCCTTGCTGCCGATATTGACGATGCGGCCGTAGCCTGCGGCAATCATGTCGGGTAGGAAGGCCTTGACCAGCTGGCTGGGCGCGCGGCAGTTCACCTCGAACAAGCGGCGAAAGTCTGACAAGTTTAATGAGAGAATATCGCCGAGCAGGGAAATTCCTGCGTTATTCACCAAATGATGCACCGGACCAACGGTCCGTATGCGTTCAATCGCGCCGGCGGTGGCTACCTCATCCGCGAGATCGGCCAGAACCAGCTCATATGGGAAATCCTGGCTTGGTTTGCTGGCAAGTCCGATCACCCGATGACCGAGCGCGCTAAGGTGATCGGCTATCGCCCGGCCTATGCCACGCGTCGCGCCGGTAACGAGTGTCAACCCAACCGTCTCCGTCATGACATGTCTCCTTGGCTTCGGCTGCATCTTCAAATGCAGTGCATTTTTCTCATTTCGAGTCTTCGATTAACATCATTCTATTAGTAGAATCCGACGTTGTATACAGAATAACTTTACCATGCTAGTGTTCCTGCACCAAGGCAAAATGGCTGCGGGAGCGAGGGTTGGCCGGACCTCAGCACTCGTTGGCGGCGAATAAGTTTATCGGGGGGACGATGAGTAAAATGGCAAGAATATTGTGGCTCGTTGCAATTGCGTCGACCTTTACCCAGGAGATGGCATTTGCGCAGACCGCTCCTGCGGCGCAGGCGGACGCTGCGTCATCGGGTGATTTGCAAGAGATCGTGGTCACCGCAGAGCGTCGCGCGGAATCTCTCGAGAAGGTGCCCGCCACGATCAATGTGACATCTTCCAAGGAAATGCAATCCGCCAATATCACCAATACGCTCGAATACGGGCAGCTCGTACCGGGCGTGCAATTCGCGGTATTGGGTAACTACACCGAGCCGGTTATTCGCGGCGTTACCACTCAGGTCGACGGCGTGGGCAACGCGGCAAACGTGGCCCTGTATATCGATGGAGTTTATATCTCTGCTCAAGATGCGTACGATTTCGACTTTGTCGACGTGGATTCGATAGAAACTCTGAAGGGGCCGCAAGGTACGCTGTATGGCCGCAATGCCACGGGCGGTGCAATTCTCGTGACGACCAAAAACCCCTCGTTCAACTTCGGGGGTACGGCATCGGTCGGTTATGCAAATTTCAATGATCAGATGGCGCAGTTCTACGTTACGGGTCCGATCACGGATACCCTGGCCTTCAATTTGGCGGCCATGCATAAGTCAAGCAATGGGTATTTGAGGAATCTCACGACGGGAGACGACATCGGCGGCACCGAAACCGAGGCCGTTCGCGGCAAGCTGCTCTTCAAACCCAACGACGCGATGCAATTTGTACTTGCGTTTGATCACAGCTACCACAGTGATGCGGCCGGGTACAATGATTCCACATACAAAGGCAATACCATCGCGCAACACACGCCTGGCACGATCATAGCGAGCGCACCCTACCAGGTGTCTCTGACGTTCAATCCGTTGGACCAAACCACTCAGGACGGCGGCTCTTTGAAGGGAACCTTCGATCTGCAGGGTTCAACGCTGACTTCGATCACCGCGTTCCGCCGTCTGACGGCATATGCGCTGGCGGACGCCGATTACAGCAGTTTGCCCCTGAACCGCAACGAGCGCTGGGCCTCAGAGACCACGATCAGCCAGGAATTGAACCTGGCTTCGACCGGCTCAGGACCTCTTAGTTGGATCACCGGTGTGCAAATCTCCAGTGATAATGCGAAAAATGACCCTTTTAAATCGAACGGCGTGGCGGTGGTCAGCAATCAAACGATCGACACTGCCGCATCCGCCTTTATTGAAACCACTTACGCCATCACATCGCAATTCTTCGTCCTGGGCGGGGTCCGCTATAGTTACGAGGCCGAAACACTCAACGGCGCATTCCTCAATGTAGTAAAGCCGAATGTCGGCGGTTCGATTGCCGCGCAAAAATGGACGCCGCGATTCTCCATCCGCTACGAGCCGAGCGACGAAGTGAATCTCTATGCGACCTACAATAAGGGATTCAAGTCAGGTGGGTTCAATACGTTTACTTCGAACTCGACGAATGCTCAAGGCAATGCCGTATCGTTCGAGCCGGAAACCATTGATGCCTATGAGGTCGGCGCCAAGATGCGTTTTTCACGCACGGTTGCGCTCGATCTGGCGACGTACTTCTACAATTACAAGGACGAGCAGGTGGCGGCGGCGACGCTGACCAACGGCGTCGCCGGTACGCAGGTATTGAATGCGGCCTCCGCCAGGATGTACGGCGGGGAAGCAGAATTGAGGCTGCAGCCGATGGATAACCTGTCTGCGCAGGCGGGTCTCGCGTATATCCATGATCGCTTTACTTCGTTCCCCAATGCGCTCCTTAGTTTCCCAGCGCCCGGGGGTGGCAACGTGCAGTTTGCGGGCGATGCCACCGGCAACCGGCTGCTAAGAGTGCCCGATTTAACGGCTAACATTGCCGTCCAGTATCAGCACGGCCTCGGTTCGCTCGGCACCGCTTTTCTCTCAGGTAATGCTTTTTACTCTACGGGCTTCTATTCGGACTTCGCCAATAGGCTGCGGCAGCCGGCTTACGAAGTTGTGAATGCACAGCTGGGCTATTCGCCGCCTGACAATCGCTTTAAAGTGTCCTTATACTCCAAAAACATCACCGACAAGACCTACGCACTCTTTCTGAACGCTATCGCGCTCGGTGATGTCATTACATACGCACCGCCGCGTACTTACGGAGTTCAAATCGATGTCAATTTCTGATGCAGGTCGGCGAGATTGACCGTTTCCGTGAATGGCGAATTTGAACGGGTGCCGGCTGAGCCTTCATTGAGCCGCAGCAGGGTTTTGTATGCATGGTACGTGACCGTCTTGATGTCGCTCACGTACTTGGTGTCTCTAATCGACCGAAATCTCCTGGCGGTGGCGCTGGCGGACGTGAAGGGTGAGCTGCATCTGAGCGATACCGAGCTTGGAGTGCTCTATGGCACGGGATTCGCGCTGCTCTATTGCGTGATCAGCATCCCGATCGGCCAGCTGGCCGACCGGCTCAACCGTAAGAACCTGATTGCCGCAGGCTTGGCGATCTGGACGCTCGCCACCATTGCGACCGCGTTCTCGCACACCTTCCGCTCCTTTTTGTTCTTTCGTGTCCTCGTTGGCATGGGTGAAGCAACGCTGGTTCCCGCGGGCATGTCGCTGCTCATGAACCTCGTTCCTAAAAGCCAGCAGGCGCGCGCGACCGGCATCTTTGCCATGGGCGGTAGCCAGGGGCAGACGGTGGCATTCTTGGTGGGTGGTCCTCTGCTCACCATGTGGGCGTCCGCCGGCGGCGTCGGCATCCTGGGGCATCACTTCGTCGCTTGGCGCGGTCTGTTTGTACTGGCCGGTATACCAGGTCTCATATTGATCCCTTTGCTACTCACCATCCGGGAGCCCCCGCGGCCTCACGCAGAAACGCAGGTGCCCATCAGAGCCACTTTGCGCAGCATGCAAGTGCGTTGGAAAACCTACTTATTGCATTTTTCATCGTTTGCCGCAGTTGCGACCGTCATCTTGGTGTTGGCAGCTTGGGCCTTGAGCGTATTCGTGAGAAATCACGGCGTCACCGCGGCTACTGCAGGCGTCGGCTTGGGTCTCATCTCCGCCGCGAGCATGCCTTCCGGCACCTTTCTCGGCGCATGGCTTCTGGATCGCTTGACCGCGAAGGGCGTACGCGGCGGATCGCCCTTGGTCATTGGTTCATCGCTCCTATTGTGCATACCGCCGGCGCTCATCTTCGGCTTCTCTCACAGTACCGCCTGGGCGTTCGTTGGTTATGGATTGCTGCTGTTCACGGTCGCGTTCTCAATTTCTCCGGGTTGGATGGGAGTGCAAACCGTAACGCCCCCCGAGAACCGAGGGCTGGCAATGGCTTTGTTCGTCGCTCTGTACACCGTGATAGCGCTGGGTTTAGGCCCCGTCATCGTCGGTGCCTTGTCGGACCACATGTTCAAGGGGCCGGGCGGACTTGCTTTGGCGGTGATGACCTCCATCATCGCGGTCTGCGTTGCGGGTGCCGCCGTAGCGTATGGCGGCCGTTCTGCATTCATCGCGGCAACTCCTGGGAAAGAAGCGTGAGGGAGTCGCGCCAGCATCTATGAACGGGACTTCTCGGCGCGCGGTCGGTGCCGAAATGCCGAGTGCAGCGGCTGCTACCGCAGCGGGTTCCGTGATGGATCGGGTGTACTTGGCGCATCAAAGTTTCATCGCTTTGCCGCCTGCGCAATTCATCCAAGTGGCCGCGGTGGCCGGATTTGCCGGCGTTTCCCTGCGCTTATGGTCAGCAACAGGGAGCGCTCACCCGCTGCCGATTGGCGGCGGCGAATACTCAGCTGTGCTGGCGGTTCGCGCCGCGACAGGAACTTCGGTTGTCGGCATCGAAGCGTTTCGCATGACGCGCTCGACAACACGTAGCGACTATCAAGAGTTGCTAGAGCAGGGCGCGGCACTCGGCGCCCGCCGGCTCCTCGTGGTGGGCGGGGAATCTGATGTTCAAGCGATTGCCGAGCCGTTCGCGCGGTTGTGTGCGGACGCCGAGACGCTGCGAATTGCTGTGGATCTGGAATTCTTCCCCCATTCGTCCGTGCGTACCATTGAGCATGCAGCAGCGATAGTGCAGGCGGCCGGCCACCGGAACGGCTTTCTGGCGGTCGATGCGCTGCATTTGACGCGTTCCGGCGGTAGCGCGAAGAACGTGGAATCCGTGCTCAGTTTGGTGGGTTCGGTCCACCTTTGCGACGCTCCGCTGGCCAGCCCAGACGAGTCGGGGCGAATTGCCGAGTCCCGCTGCGATCGCTTAAGGCCGGGCGAGGGCGAATTGCCGCTGGACACGCTTCTTGGAATACTGCCGGTCGAGTTGCCCATCGGCATCGAAGTGCCCTTGCAGGATAACCAAGGCTTGTCCCCGGCAGATGGCGCCCTAAGGCTCTACAAAGCGACAGCGCGCCTCCTAGCCCAGAGTGCGCGGCTTGATCCGGCAAAATATCCAGACGCGCTGGCGGCGCGCTTAAAGCGCGCGCCAGAAATCATCGAGTCATGACGAACGGCGTCGATGCATTCAAGCTCGACGGGCGTGTTGCGTTGGTGACCGGCGGCGGCAGCGGCATCGGCCAATCGTGCGCGGTACTTTTTGCACAGGCCGGCGCCGACGTGGTCCTGTTCGACATCGACGCACGCGGCATGCAGGAGACGGTCGACTCGATCCGGGTTACCGGCCGCAAGGCCATGGCGGTACACGGCGATGTCGCTCGGGAGTCCGATGTGGCCAGTGCGGTAGCCGTAGCCGTTGAACAATTGGGGCGGCTGGACGTGATGGCGAATATCGCCGGGTACGCGATCGACTGCCCCATCATGGACATGACCGATGAGATTTTCGATCGCCTTTACGCAGTTCATCTTAAGGGGACGCTTTACGGCATCAAACATGCGCTGCGTGCCATGGTCGCCGCCAATTGCGGCGGGTCCATAATCAATTGCTCCTCGAGTGCGATCGACCGGCCACGAGCGGGTCTCGGTGGCTACGCCGCAATGAAAGCCGCAATCG
>Ga0193726_1002253_pt1 | contig 13389 bp, 8 predicted proteins | sample H2c1metaG_FD_144928 | JGI IMG/M metagenome (GOLD analysis project Ga0193726, IMG submission 144928) | Soil microbial communities from a riparian zone of the East river system, Colorado, United States - H2c1 | ecosystem: Environmental > Terrestrial > Soil > Riparian zone | place: USA: East River... | reverse complement strand
ACGAATCCGTGCATCCCTGCACTACGTCGACGCATTTGACGACGCATCAAAAATGCGACTTTTGGCTTCTGCGGCAGGATGCCGCCCGAACGGGGCCCCCTGAGGCGCGGCCAGGGTGCGCAGGAAAAGTCCGAAGGAGGGCGCACACGATGTGCGCCCGTTCGCTGAATGTACATGGATGTACATCCAGCGAACCCCGTAGCAGCCTCGCGAACCTGGAGGGCAGGATGCCCGGAAGGCGCGCCGCCGGGGGTGGCCTTCTCTTTGGTTACTTTCTCTTGGCCACACAAGAGAAAGTGACCCGCTCGTCCGCAGGGCGAGTGGAAGCTTTGCTCTTGAGGAACAAGATCGAGATGGATTCCCGCGTGCGCGGGAATGACGAGCTGAAAGAAGACGAAGAGAGACCCTCAGAAAAACACCATCCCCACCCAACCCTCCCCTTGAAGGGGAGGGCTGAAGCCCGGCAACGCCGAACCTCCAAACGACCGCGAGGTACACCGTGCGTTGGCTGATCCGGAGAGTACTGAAAAAAGGCAAGGGCGCCGTCAGTTATGAGGAAGACGTCCACTACGGCGACGTCCTGACGATCGGCCGCGCGGCCGATCAGGCGATCTTCCTGCCGGACCTGCGTGCTGCGTTGAATCATGCGCGTGTGACGTTGCTGTCGAACGGGCAGTACAAGGTCGAGTCATTGATCCTCGCCGGCATTCGTGTCAACGGCGAGATCGTCTACACGACCGTCGCCGACGCCGATGCGGTCATCGAGATCGGCAATACGCGCCTGACCCTGTTGCCGGCACCGCAGGACTTCGACGGCGGCGTCGAGATCGGCACGCTCGACAAGGGCGAGCAGAAGGCCGAGAAGGAAAAACGCTCCAAACCGACGTCGTTGTCGCAGACCAGCGTCAGCAAGCGGCGGCCGTCGTGGCTGTTGTTCGTCGCGATTCTCGCGTTCGGACTGGCACTGCCGATGGTCGGTCATTTCGTTCCCGGGTTCGGCGAGTTGCTCAAGCACACGCCGCTGCCAGGCACGATGAGCTGGAATCCCGGACCGCTGGATGCGGCGCACCGGTTTTTCGGCGAAGACTGCGCGCGCTGTCATCAGCATGCATTCCTGACGGTACGTGACAGCGCCTGCCTGGGCTGCCACGCGAATACGGCAGCGCACGCCGACCCGGCGAAGTTCAACCTGCCGCAGCTCGGCAACGCCGAATGCCGCACCTGTCATCAGGATCACCAGGGGCCGCTCGGCATGATCCGTACCGATCAGCGCCTGTGCGCCGACTGCCATCGCGATTTGAAGGCACGCACGCAGAACGCCAGCGCCTTCGACAATGCCAGCGATTTCGGCCAGTCGCATCCGCAATTCAAGATCAATCTGCCCGGATGGGATGCTGCGGGCAACTTTGCACCACAGCGCACGATGCTGGCTGCGGATGTGAAGGAAAACTCGGGCCTGAAGTTCAATCACTTGAAGCATCTGAAGCCGGACGGCCTCAATGCACCGAAGGGCCACCGGACGCTGGCGTGCGCAGACTGCCACGTGCCCGACGCCGGCAGCGCGAAGATGCGGCCGGTCAAGTTCGAGACCATGTGCCACGACTGCCACACACTCGGCTTCGACGTGCTCGCGCCGGATCGCGAGGTGCCGCATGGCAAGGTCGCGGAAGTGATCTATATGTTGAACGAGTATTACGCGCGCGTCGCGCTCGAGGGCGGTTATCTCGACGCAAAGTCGCCGGTGATTGTCCAGCAACGGCGCCGTCCCGGGTCGCCGCCGCTGTCGCAGCAGGAGAAGCAGGAAGCTCTGTCGTGGGCGCGCGAGCAGACCCCGCGCATGACCGAGAGCCTGTTCACCGGCAAGGCTTGCACGACATGCCACAAGGTCACGCCGCCGCGCGACGGCAACGACACCTGGCATATCGCGCCGGTGCGCGTGTCGGGCGTCTGGTTTGCCGACGCCAAGTTCACGCACGACAAGCACACGACGATGAAATGCGAGGATTGCCACCCGGCGCGCGAGTCGAAGGAATCGGCCGATCTGTTGATTCCCGGCATCTCGAATTGTCGCGCCTGTCACGGCGGCGCCTACGCCAGCGAAAAGGTGCCGACGACCTGCATCGCCTGCCACGACTATCATCAGTCGGCCACACTGAAGATGGGGAAGCTGTAGCGCTCGGGCGCAGTGCCGTATCGGAAATTCCGCTCGTCCGAGCCCAGGCCCACCAGGGCCGAAGTTGAAGGTTGGCGACGTTTTGACGTCGCTCGCTGCGTCCGTCACGCTCAAGACGAACGGTTGCGCTCGACAAGCTCAAGGTAACAGACACCCCTCCGCTTGGAAGGTCTTAAATTTTTGACGGTTGCGCTATGATGCCGGTTGCAGGTTCATCGGCCCCAGGGGGCAAGCCGACGAAGCTATCGGATTGCCGCACGCGCGGCATGTCGATGATGCGTCATGTTGCGACGCGTTGCGATCCGGATTCGCGCTTGGGGAGTAGGAGCGATGCGGAAGACCAAACTCGTCTGGCTCTCGCTGGCCACGACCCTCGCGCTGAGCGGCTGCGGAGGCGGCAGCAACTCGATGAGCAGCGCCGGCACCTCACCCCCGCCGCCGCAATCGACTCCCGATTCCGGCTGCAGCGGTTTCTGCGCCAACGCGTCGTCGTTCCTGACCGAAGCCGACGTTCAGACAATCATCGCCCAGGCGGTGAACGAAGCGCAGGCGCAAGGCAAGCCGGCCGTCATCGCCGTGGTCGACCGCGTCGGCAATGTTCTCGGCGTCTATCGCATGGCGGGTGCGCCGACGACGATCCGCATTTCCGATCCGCGCCCCGTTACCGGCGGCCTGCTCAACCTGGATGTGCCGCCCGAACTCGGCGCGATATCCAAGGCGCTGACTGCGGTCTACTTTTCCTCCGAAGGCAACGCGTTCACGTCGCGCACCGCCGGCCAGATCGCGCAGGAACACTTCAACCAGGGCGACGCGACGGCGCCGGCCGGCCCGCTGTTCGGCGTGCAGATCTCCAACCTGCCCTGCTCCGACATCAACCAACGCTTCACCGGCAGCGGAACCGGACCCGGGACGCATCGCTCGCCGCTGGGTCTGTCGCCGGATCCGGGCGGCATCTCGTTGTACAAGGCCGGTGTGCCGGTCGGTGCCGTCGGTGTCTCGGGTGCCAAATCGGTGTACACACTCGACGAGAATGCCGAAGTGCGTGAGCAAGACCTGGACGAAGACATCGCCGTGGCCGCGAGCTTCGGCCTGATCGCCCCGGCCGACCGGCGCGCCGACGCGATCACGGCCGGCGGCCTGACGCTGCAATACGCCAACACCGAGGTCAGCGAACTGGCCAAGGATCCGGCGACGGCACCGCCATACTCATCGTTGACCGCCGCGAGTGGCGCGCTGATCGGCGTGCCGGGCTATTCGCAGGCGGTGATCCTGAAGGGCCTGGCCTTCGGCCAACCCGAATCCGGCATCCGCCAGGACACGACCGAATGGCCCGGTCTCGACGCATTCGTCGTCGTCGATGCGAACAACAACAACCGTTTTCCGCCGCGCGCCGGAACCGACGGCGCGAGTGCGCTGACCGCGAACGAAGTACGTACGATCATCGGCGAAGGCCTCAAGGTCGCGCACCGCACGCGCGCCCAGGTGCGGCGGCCGCTCGGCTCGCCGGCCGGTGAAACCGTCGTCATTTCCGACACGAACGGCGTCGTCCTCGGCATCGGCCGCACGCGAGACGCACTGGTCGACGCGATCGATGTGACGACGCAGAAGGCGCGCACGGCCGCGTTCTTCTCCGGCGCATTCGCTGCTGCTGATATCCAGTCGGCCGGAACCGCCAAGTTCTTCAAGGCCACGGTCGACGTGGCCAACGCGAAGGTCGACCTGACCACAACCTCGCAGAGCGTTCCGGGATCGTATATCCCGCTGTTCCGCAACTTCGTCGGCAGCCCGACGGCGCTCGGTGATGGCGCGATCGCCTACTCCAATCGCGCGATCGGCCTGCTGAGCCAGCCGCTGTATCCCAGCGGCGTGCCGGGCGCGCCGAACGGACCGCTGTCGCTGCCGTTCACCGACTGGAGCCCGTTCAAGACCGGCCTCGAACTCGACCTTTCCTACAACCAGATCGCGTTGTCGATCGCTTTCATCCTCAACCAGGAAGGCTTCGCCATCAATCTCGATGGCGCGCCGCTGGTGCCGGCTCCGTCAGCCGCCAACCCGGTGCCGCTGCCGGACGTGCGCGTCGGCTGCACGGACATTCCGCGTTTGCCGAGCGGCTTCAGTCTGTTCCCGGGCAGCGTGCCGGTCTATCGCGGCAACACGCTGGTCGGCGGCATCGGCGCGTCGGGCGACGGCTCGGACCAGAGCGACCTGGTTGCGTTCCTGGCTCTGTCGAGCCGACACTCTCGCGCCGCTCGGCGCGCGACTGCTCTACGTGCAGTGCCCGCAGGCGCCGTTCATCGACACCCAAGCCGCCAACGCCTGCCAGGGGTTGTGACATGACGAAGCCATCGCGCCCCAAGCCGATCCGCCGCGCCGTGCTCGCCAGCATTGCGGCATTGTCCACAATGGGAACCGTGCGTGCGCAGCAGGCCGAGACGATCGCGGCAGACTGGCTGCAGATCGTCGGCGTGCTGCCCGCCGAAACCTACGACCCGGCAACCTCGGAAATTCCGCGCCGCCGGCCCGGGCATCCGTACGAACCGCCGCCGGAATTCACGATCCAGAATCCGAACGGCGTGCCGCCCGCGCCGATCGACCAGGTCGGCTCGTTCCTGCCGGTGCCGAACCGCTGGCGCATCATGGAAACGCTCGGCTATCAGTTTCCGTGGTACGACCCGTACAACCAGAACATCTGGAAGGGCGACAAGCCGATCGACGGCAAGGATCACTTCCTGAGCCTGAACTTCATTTCCGACACCGTGCTGCAGCCGCGCACCGTGCCGACGCCGGTCGGCCCGCAGTCACCGTCGAATCCCGGCCAGAACGACGTGCTCGGCCGCATCAACCAGACCGTGTTCACGCAGACGATCATCGCCAGCGCCGACTACTACAAAGGTGACACGACGTTCAAGCCGCCCGAGTACGAATTCAAGGCGACGCTGGCCTTGAACTACAACCGCGTCAACGTCGATCAGGTGCGCGCGCTGCAGATCGATCCGCGCCTTGGCCAGACGCGTGACGACGGCTTTCTCGGCGTGCAGGAACTGTTCTACCTGAAGGACCTGCGTACGGTCGATGAGCGCTTCGACTTCGATGAAGTGCGCATCGGCATCCAGCCGTTCTCGACCGACTTTCGCGGCTTCCTGTTCCAGGACAGCGAACCCGGAATCCGCTTCTTCGGCAATCGCGACAACAATCGCTGGCAGTACAACCTCGCCTGGTTCCACCGCCTCGAGAAGGATCTCAACTCGGGCTTGAACGACGTCACCAAGGCACCACGCCACGACGACATCGTGCTGTTCAACCTGTATCGCCAGGATTTGCCGTGGACCGGCTTTACCTCGCAGGGAATCATTGTCTACAACCGCAACCGCGACACGAAGTTCTATGACTCCGACGGTTTCCTCGAGCGGCCCGCAGCAATCGGCCTCGAGCAGTTGCGCGAGTACGATGTCACCTATCTCGGTTACAACGGCGATGGCCACATCGGTCGCGTGAACCTCACACTGTCGGCATACGGCGCCCTCGGCCACCAGAACCACGGCGTATTCGTCAACACCTCGCAGCAGATCCGCGCCGGCTTCCTCGCCGCCGAGGCGTCGATGGATTTCGACTGGGTGCGCGTGCGTGCGTCGGCTGCCTACGCGAGCGGCGACAAGAACCCGTTCGACGACAAGGCGCAAGGCTTCGACAGCATCTTCGAAAATCCGATCTTCGCCGGCGCCGACACCAGCTACTGGATCAGCCAGGCGATACCGCTGATCGGCGGCGGCGGTGTGGCGCTGCATGGCGGCAACAGCCTGATCCCCGACCTGCGCTCTACCAGGGAACAGGGCCAGTCGAATTTCGAGAATCCGGGACTGCGCCTGATCGGCATCGGCAGCGATTTCGACCTGACGCCGAAAAATCGCCTGTCGGCCAACGTCAATGAATTATGGTTCGACAACACCGCTGTGCTCGAAGCCCTGCGTGCTGCCGCGCCGATCCGGCACAACATCGGCACCGACGCATCGGTCGCGTGGATATACCGACCATTCTTCACGCAGAACATCGTGTTTCGCCTGTCCGGTTCGGCGCTGTTTGCCGGCGATGGCTTGAAGGACCTGTACGGCACGAAGAACACCACGTACTACGCCGTGCTCGCCAACGTGATTCTGACCTACTGAGGACGCATCCAATGACGAACGCGACCTCTTCTCCCTTTTCGTCATTCCCACGCAAGTGGGCATCCATCTTGATCTTGATCAAACGACAAAAATGGATTACACGCCGCTCCTGCAGCGTGCCCTTCGGGCCATTCGCTGCGCGAATGTTCGCTTCGGCATCCTGCCTCCGCAGTCCCGCTTGCGCGGGTATGACGGCATTGTTGTTTTCCACGCTCATATTCAATGTTTGGGCGAGTGAAGAAGAGGAACCGGTCGAACGCACGTACGTCGCGACACCGGCGGCGCCCGCATTCCAGAGTTGGGACGATGCCGGCCAGAAATCCAACGGCTGCGTGTCGTGCCATACGAAGTCCGATCGTAAGACGATGCATGCGAACGAAGCCGTCGTGCTCGGTTGCACCGACTGCCACGGCGGCGATGCGAAAGTCATGGTGCCGCCCGGCGAAACCTATTCTGCCGATGATGGCGCCAAGCGCGGCTGGTCGGCCGGCTATCTTGCGACGATGGAAAAAGCACATGTGCTGCCGCGCTATCCCGCTCACTGGAAGACCAGCGCGAATCCGGAGCGCAGCTACACCTGGCTGCTGAAGGAATCGCTCGAGTTCGTCCGCTTCGTCAATCCGGGCGACCTGCGCGTGGCCGACGAAGCCTGCGGCGCGTGCCACAGGCCGGTCATCCAGGCCAACGAGAAGAGCCTGATGGCGAACGCGGCGATGTTCTGGGGCGCAGCCGCATACAACAACGGAATTCTTCCGTACAAGCATTCGATCCTCGGCGAGGCGTACACGAAGGATGGCCTGCCGGCGGCGACCGACTCCGAAATCACGCCGGACGCAAATATGACTGCGCACGGCATCCTGCCGAAGGTCAACCCGATGCCGACCTGGGAAACGACGCCGGTCGCCGACATCTTCCGCGTGTTCGAGCGCGGCGGGCGCAACATTGGCACGTTGTTTCCGGAAATCGGCCTGCCGGACGAGTCAGGAAAAATCCAGCGCCTCGAGGAACCGGGTCGTCCCGATCTGAAGCAGTCGAACCGCGGCTCCGGTACCGGCAATCGAGTCTCGATCCCGGTGCTCAATATCCACAAGACGCGACTCAACGATCCGTTCATCTGGCTGATGGGCACGAACGATAATCCGGGCGACTATCGTTCGTCGGGTTGCTCGTCGTGTCATGTCGTGTATGCCAACGACCGCGATCCGTTCCACTCGGCGATCTACGCCAACGCCGGCAACATCGGCACCTCGCAACAGATCGATCCGACGATTCCGAAGAACGAACCGGGCCATCCGATCAAGCACGAGTTCACGCGCCAGATCCCGACCAGCCAATGCATGATCTGCCACATGCACCAGCCGAACATGTTCATCAACACGATGGTCGGCTACACGATGTGGGACTACGAGTCCGACGCGCCGTTCATGTGGCCGGAAAAGCAAAAGTATCCGAGCGACGCCGAGCAGCGCGAAATCCTCGATCGTAATCCCGAGGAAGCAGCGATTCGCGGCAAATGGGGCGATGTCGATTTCATGCGCGACGTTTCATTGCTCAATCCGCAACTCAAGGACACTCAATTTGCCGACTACCACGGCCACGGCTGGAACTTCCGTGGCGTCTATGCACGCGATCGCAAGGGCGACCTGCTCGACAAGGATCGCCAGATCGTCGAAGACAACGATCCGGACAAGTGGAAGAAGGCGGTGCACCTGCAGTCGATCCATGTCGACAAGGGCATGCAGTGCGTCGACTGCCACTTCGCCCAGGACAATCACGGCGACGGCTACATCAAGGCCGAAGTCATGGGCGCGGTCGAAATCCAGTGCCAGGATTGTCACGGCACCGTCGACAAGCCCCCGACCCTTAAAACCTCGGGCCCTGCCGCATCGCAATACGGCCGCGACCTGTTGCTGATCCGTAATCCGGATGGCAAGAAGCGTTTCGAATGGGTCGATGGCCGCCTGATCCAGCGCTCGGCCGTCACGCCGGGCCTGGAGTGGACCATGAGCCTGGTCAACGACACCGCCAACCCGGTATCACCGCGCTACAACGCCAAGGCAACGCGCGCGCACACTGTGGCGATGGATCCGGCCACGCAGCGCTGGGGTGCCGATGTGCCGAAGGATCAGCGCGCGCACAACGAAGACAAGATGCTGTGCTACACCTGCCACACCTCGTGGACCACGAGTTGCGGCGGTTGCCATCTGCCGATCCAGGCCAACTGGAAAACCGAGCGGCACAAGTACGAAGGCGGCGCGACGCGCAACTTCGCGACCTACAACCCGCAGGTCGCACGCGACGACATGTTCTTCCTCGGCGTGCACGGCGAGATCAAGGATCACAAGATCGCGCCGGTGCGTTCGTCGTCGGCACTGGTGCTGTCGTCAACCAACATCAACCGCGAGAAGATCTACGTGCAGCAGCCACCGATTTCGTCGGCCGGCTACTCGTCGCAGGCGTTCGCGCCGCACTACCCGCACACCGAGCGCAAGACCGAAACGAAGGAATGCGACGACTGCCATCTGTCGAACAAGAATGACAACAACGCGATCATTGCGCAGACCCTGCTGCTCGGCACGAAGTTCATCGACTTCGTCGGCTATCACGCCTGGGTCGGCGAAGCCGGCGGCATCGGTGCCGTGCAGGTGACCGAATGGGACGAGCCGCAAGCGGTCATCGGCAGCTATCTGCATCGCTATGCTTATCCGGATTGGTACAAGCAGCATCAGGACCGCGGCCAGAAACTTGCCAATGCACAGGAACACAGCGCCGGTGACGCGCAGTGCATCCAGCTGCGCGGGGAATACCTTTTCGTCGCCGAAGGCGCCAAGGGCATGCGCGTGTATGACGTCGCCAGCGTGGCCAACAAGGGCTTCTCGGAAAAACTGATCACCGCGCCGTTCTCGCCGCTGGGACAGGACACCCATATCGGGTCGAAAGATGCGACTTGCGTCGTGCTGGCAACGACGCAGCCGGTCGACCCGGGGCGCAACCAGAGTGAGCTGATGCAGGGTGCGAACCAGGAACAGCTGATGAACCCGATCTACCGATACGCGTTCATCACCGACGCGCAAGAAGGCCTGATCGTCACCGACATCGCGACTCTGCAGGACCGCGATTCGCTCAACAATTATCTGAAGCGCGACCTGACCTGGAACGAAAATGGCGTGCTCAAGGGCGCTCGTCACATCGCGATTGCCGGCAATACGTTCTACGTGTCGACCGACGCCGGCGTGGTCGTGCTCGACATGACTGATCCGTTGAAGCCGCGTCATCTGGCTACAGTGGCGGTGGCCGAACCGCGCGCCGCGCAGGTGCAGCTCCGCTACCTGTTCGTCACGACCAGGGATGGCTTGCACGTTGTCGACATCACCCAACGCGATACGCCGCGAGACATCGCCCACATCGAGCTGCGCGACGCACACAAACTGCACGTCGCACGCACTTATGCCTACGTCGCCAACGGCGCGGACGGCCTGGCGATCATCGATGTAACGAATCCCGAGAAACCGTTCGTCTACCAGATGTTCAATGCCGGCGGAAAGATCTCCGATGCGCGCGACGTCGTCGTGGCGACGACCAACGCGTCGCTGTACGCCTATGTCGCCGACGGCAGGAACGGCCTGCAGGTAGTGCAGCTGACCAGCCCCGAATCCCAGCCGAAGTTCTACGGCTTCAGTCCCGATCCGAAACCGCAGCTGATCGCCTGGTATCCGACGAAAAACCCGGCACAGTCGTTGTCGCGCGGACTGGAGCGCGATCGCGCCGTCGACGAATCCGGCAACCAGATCGCGGTCTTCGGCCGCATCGGCTCGCGACCGTTCCATCTCGACGAGATGCAGCGCCTGTATCTCGACAAGGACGGCAAGCCCTGGTATGTCGATGACGCGTACCGCTCCACTCCCGCCCGCGCTGCGGGCGGACCGGAGGGCTCGAACCTGCCTGCGATCGCGCCGGCACCGCGTTCCGATTGAACGATGAGCGTCCTGCGAGGCGTAGCGGAGGCTCGCCGGCAGAAAAGGTTCGGGACAGTCCCGTTGCAAGGCACCCGCGCCGGGCACGAACCCGACGGATCGCTGCGTCCCGGCACCGTTGGCCGCCACCCCTTGACGTGCGATTTTGGAACATGCTGAAAGCGTCCGCTGCCGATCTGCTCAAGCGTCTTCCGGGCCCGGTCACGTCCCGCTGGCCCGAGGGCGAGCGCTTCATCGAGGCGTTCCGGCACGGCACGCTCGAAGTCGAAATCTATGCGCCGGTCGGCTCGGATCCACAGCGGCCGCACGACCGCGACGAGGTATACTTTGTGATCTCGGGATCAGGCGCCTTCGTCGTCGCCGGTGAACGTACGCCGTTTCGCGCCGGGGATGCATTGTTCGTGGCGGCCCATGTCGAACATCGCTTCGAGAACTTCACGGCGGACTTCGCCACCTGGGTCGTTTTCTACGGACCGCCGGGCGGAGAAGCCGCGGTCGATCGACCGGGATAATTTGCGCGAGGCCCTGATGTTTCAGCCATCCATTCTGACCCTCCTGCTGCTGGCCCTCTTGTGCGCACCCGTTGCGGGCGCCGCGCAGACACCGCGCCAGCAGGAAGTTCGCGAGAAAGGCGCGCAGGTGATGCCGTTCGCCCTCGACCGGACCATTCACAGCTTCGACAAGACGGATAGTGGGGGAATCCAGCGTGTTCGCGTCCGCGGCGACGCGCCGGAGCAGCTCGCCATGATCCGCTCACACCTGCGGGAGATTGCCGACTCCTTCAGCCGACGAGATTTTTCCAAACCGGAGCACATCCACGGCAGCGACATGCCGGGGCTTGCCGAAATGCGCGCGGCGCCAGCCGGCGAGCTCGAAGTCACGTATCGCGAACTCGATGATGGCGCGGAAATTGACTATCGCGCGCAGGCGCCCGAGCTCGTTGCCGCCGTGCACCGCTGGTTCGACGCGCAGGCGAGCGATCATGGACGCGATGCGACGGCGACTTCGGCGCGGATCAAGCTCGACGTGCTGTCCTGGCTCGCCGGAACCTGGATCAACGACGACGGCGGACGCCACATCGAGGAAATCTGGACGTCACCGGCCTCGGACCTGATGCTCGGCATGAGCCGCACGCTCAAGGACGGAACGACGGCTTCGTTCGAATTCATGCGCATTTCCGTGCGCGCCGACGGCGTGTTCTATGTCGCTCAGCCGCGCGGCAAGCCGCCGGTGGAGTTCCCGCTGCAGAGCTGGGACGGCGCGCAGGCGGTCTTCGTCAATCCCGGCAATGGCGATCACCTCAAGCGCATCATCTATCGGCACAACCCCGATGGCTCGTTCACGGCGCGCATCGAAGGCGCCAATCAGGGCGCCGAGTTCGCCGAAGACTATCCGTACCATCGTGTGCACGCGGCACACGTCGATTGACTCGCGCAGGGTGACAATGACAACGATCATCACGACAGCCACCATCCAGCGGCCGATCGACGAGGTGTTCGACTACGTCACGACGCCGGCGCATTGGCTGGTCTGGCATCCTTCTTCGCTCGGTCTGCACGGCGCAACCGACCATTCATTGCAGGTCGGCGAAGAGGTCACCGAAGAATTCCGCGTGGGCGGACGCAAAGGCGCGGTAACCTGGAAAGTCGTCTTGCGCGATGCGCCGGTGCGTTGGGCCATCAGCGGTCAGGTGGCCGGCGGTGGCCATGGCACGATCACCTACACGCTTGCGCCAAGCGGCGCCGATACTGCTTTCCGCCGCGAGTTCGTCTACGCGATGCCGAACCGGCTCGCCAAACTCCTGGATTGGCTGTTCGTGCGCCGGCGTATCGAAACCGAATCAGCCGAAGCGATCAGGCGCCTGAAGCGCGCGTTGGAACGACCATGAGGCGCGCGAGCGTTTCCTCGCGACCTGCATGCCAGCCCAGTACAGCATCCGACAACGTCCGCAGCGTAGATTGCAGTGACGTCGACCATTGCCAGCGACCGGAGTCCCGTCATGAACGCTGTTGCGAACCGTGAATCAATAGAGCGCTTCTACCGCGCGTTCCAGCAACGCGATGGCGACGCCATGGCTGCGTGCTATGGGGCCGACGCGACATTTCACGATCCGGTCTTCGACCTGCATGGTGCGCGTGTCGGCGCGATGTGGAAAATGCTCTGCTCGCGCGGTGCGGACCTGCGTGTCGAATTCGCGAACGTCGCCGCCGATGACAGCGGCGGCAGCGCCGACTGGCAGGCCTGGTACACATTCTCCGGAACCGGCCGGCACGTGCACAACATTATCCGCGCGCGCTTCCGCTTGACCGATGGAATGATCACCGAACATGTCGACGAATTCGATTTCTGGCGCTGGTCACGCCAGGCATTGGGGCCGGCGGGCCTGCTGCTCGGCTGGACGCCGTTGGTTCGCGGCAAGGTCCGCGCGCAGGCGGCGCAGGCGCTCGATCGCTTCATCGCCACGACCGGCGCCGCCTGAATCGATATGAGTCTTGGCGTGAGACGCTCGCGCGGGTTACCCTGCGCGTTCGATGTCCCTGCCCTTTCAACTGCCACCGCAGCCACCCGGCCGTGAGGTACTCACGCCGAGCGCACTCGTGCGCATGGCACGCGACCTGCTCGAAGACACGTTTCCGCTGGTCTGGATCGAAGCGGAGATCTCCAATTGTTCGCGGCCGGCTTCCGGGCACCTGTACTTCAACCTGAAAGACGCTCAGGCGCAGGTGCGCTGCGCGATGTTCAAGATGAAAGCGCAGTACCTGCGCTTCAAGCCCGCCGACGGCCAGCGCGTGCTGGCACGCGCCCGTGTCAGCTTGTACGAGGCGCGCGGCGAATTCCAGCTGATCGTCGAACACATGGAGGAAGCCGGCGAAGGCGCACTGTTGCGCGCGTTCGAAGCGCTGAAGGCTCGGCTCTCCGCCGAAGGGCTGTTCGACGCAGCGCGCAAGCGCGCCATTCCGGTCTCGCCTCGACGCATCGGTGTCGTGACATCGCCGAGCGGCGCAGCGATACGCGATGTGCTGCACGTCATCGCGCGCCGTTTTCCGCTCGCCGAGATCGAGATCCTGCCGGTTCCAGT
>Ga0193726_1002252_pt1 | contig 13399 bp, 10 predicted proteins | sample H2c1metaG_FD_144928 | JGI IMG/M metagenome (GOLD analysis project Ga0193726, IMG submission 144928) | Soil microbial communities from a riparian zone of the East river system, Colorado, United States - H2c1 | ecosystem: Environmental > Terrestrial > Soil > Riparian zone | place: USA: East River... | reverse complement strand
ACTCCGACACCGACACCGACGCCGACGCCGACGCCTACGCCGGGGCCCACACCGAACCAGCAATCGAGCACTAACTCGATTCAAAATCTTGCCGACCAGCGCTTCTCGCAGATGATCACCACGCGCGTGCTCGCGAACGTGCTGCTGGGGGTGAACGAGCAGGTGAATTGTTCGAACTGCGTCAGCGCGTTCGGCTCGGCCGGCTCGTTCTCGGCCGGCGTGCATGGGCGCTACAACATCACCGACAGTCTTTCGATCCTGGGCGGCCTCGCCTATGCGCAGTTCAACGAGAACGGTTTTAATGTCACCAGCGCGCCGATCGGCGCGTTCGCGCTGCGTTATGATTTTACCGAATGGGGCAAGTCGCGACCGTTTTTCGATATCGGAACCGTGCTGTCACCGAACCAGCATGTGAGTTATCTGCGGTCCTATATCTCGAGCCTTGGGCCGACGCAGGTCACCAGCAACACCACGAGTTCGAACTATTCGGTGTTCGAACGCGCCGGATGGATCGTTCGCGTCTCGCCCCGCGACGAGTTCGCGGTGTCCGGCGAGCTGTGGCAGGGCTGGCAGCGCGTCCGCGGCTATCAGGAACTGACCACGCTCGCCAATCCCTTCAGTGCGACCATCGCCGACAGCACCGACCGCATCAATTTGGCGCGCGTCGGCGCGCAGTGGACGCACTTGTTCGGCAATTTTGTTGAAGTCAACGTCAACGGCGGCTTCGTGCAGTCGTTCGCAAGCTCGACGGGGCTGCAAGCCGCGGTGGTCGGCGTCGGCAATATCCTGCCGACCTTCGGTAATCAGCATTGGTTCGAGCTTGGCGGACGCGTCGGCGCGCGCCTGAGCAAGAACATGACCGCGGACGTTTTCGTCAACGGCACGCTCGGCCCCTACCCGGTCGGCAATACCGTGCATGGCGGCGTCGGCCTGCGCGTCAATTACTAAGCTCGCCCTAGCGCCAGCTCGCAAACCACATCAGCCGCTCGAAACCTGCCAGCGAGGTCTCGACCGAGGCCGCCGAGACCGGCAAGAACAACACGAAGCTCGCCAACGCCGCCGCGAGAAAAATCCATCGTGCCCACAGCCATCGCTTCACGTCGCTGCGGAAGAAGCAATAGGCCAGCGCCAGGCTCGCGACCGTCGCCGCCGGCAAATAGTAAAACGAAAAGCCGACCGCGCGCGGCAGCACGGTCCAGGCGAGATACAGTGCGGTATAACTTGCGGCAATCAGAAACGCATCGCGCCGGCGCGACACGATCCAGTCGCGCAGGCAGACGAGGATCGCCGGAATCGCGCCCCAAAAGATCACCGGGTTGCCAAGCGACAGCACCGCCCAATAGCGATCCTCGCCGACCTTTTCGAACAAAAACCACACCGGCCTGATCAGAAACGGCCAACTCGGCCACGCGCTCATATAGGGATGCGGCGTCGCCAGCGTCGTGTTGTCCTGAAAGATGCGCCGCTGCGCTTCCAACAACGCGGCCGGAGAAAAACCATAGATCGGCAAATACGCGGCGACATAGACCGCGATCGGAATAAGGCCGAGGCACAGCAGCCAGTCGCGCCCGCGCATGCCGGCCCACAGATCGGGACGATACCAGTCAGTCGGCCGTGCATCTTCGAATTGCGTGCGCCAGCTCCGCAGAACCAGCACCACGGCGACGATGGCAATACACATTCCCCAGGCAAACACCCCGCTCCACTTGCAGGCGGTCGCCAGCCCAAAGCAAAGTCCGGCGGCGTACGGCAGCGCGCGCGTGCGCACGTCCTGACGAAAACTCGCCATGAATGCGGCGAGGCCCCACAGCACGAATGCCAGCGCGAAAATATCCAGCATCGCGATCCGCGCCTGCACGAACAGCATCTGGTTGAGCGCCGCGATGGCGGTCGCCCAAAGTGCTGCGCGCTGGTCGCGAAACAGTGCGCGGCCGCAGAGATAAATCCCGGTCATCGCCAGCGCGCCGAACAGCGCGCTCATGAAGCGCCAGCCGAACGGGTTGTCGCCGAACAGCCAGATCGACAGCGCCATCAGCTCTTTCGCCAGCGGCGGACGTTCCAGATTGAGCGTGGGGACGCCGAGATGCGTCTGCAGCAGCTGCCGCGCCGCCGGCACGTAGTGGGTCTCGTCGAAATACGGATGGTCCGGCGTACCGATGCCAGCCAGAAAGACCGCAAGACTGAGCAGCAAGACGATCGATCCAGCCGCCACGGTGCGCCATTCAAACCGCGCGATCGGATCGATGTCGGTCAAAAGGCCGCCTGCTCTGTCTCGGTCGAACACTGCGCTAAAACGCACGGAACGATCGAGGCGGTCAAGGCGCCGGGCACGGCAAATCCAAATCGCGGCTCACCTACGGCTGCTTGGAATCCATCAGCACGAACAGAATCCGGCAAATCTCTTTCCCGCGATTGACCCAGGCGTGGTTAGTGGCCTGTTGCACGATAACGTCACCCGGTTTGAGATGCACCACGCTGTCGTCAAGCATCATGTCGATCTCGCCGGACATCACCACGGCATAGTCAACGCTTCGCGTGCGGTGCATGAGCGGATGGGTTACCGGTACGCCCCGCGCCGGCGCGCGATCGCCAACCGCCTTCATCAGGTAATTCGGGTCCATCTTTGCTTCGGTCGCAGCGTCGAGCGGCGGAAATTCAACCACCCGGAATTTGGTGCCGTTGTCGAGCGGTGAAACGCCGACCGGTATCGCCGAGGTATCGTCCTTGAACGAAAAGCCGAGCGGATAAGTATTGGTGACCCAGAGGTTGGTCGAATTCAATCCATATTGCCCAGGCGCCAGCGTCATGCGGCTGTCAAACTGCACCACGGCCTTGTTGTTCGCGTCGAGCCCGGTCACGACGCGTCGAATATCGGAAGCGGCCCCAGAAGAACAGGCGAGCAGAATAGCGACGACCGAGCAAATTATCGTGCGGATCATTGGTACCTCCCTAACGTCAGTTCGAGCGTGGGCGCGAAGATGACAGGGCTGGCATGAGGCGGTCAATATTCTCATGATCATCCAACCATTGCCCGCCCTCACCGTTTTTCGTAAACCGCTCCGATGCCCCCGCCCCTCCTCACCCCCGGCTCCGCCGATGCGCTGCTGTTCGATCTCGGCCGTGTCGTGCTGGATATCGATTTCAATCGCACGCTTGCCTGCTGGGCCAGTCACGCCGGCTGCGAGCCCGCGCAACTCATCACGCAGTTTGCGCCGGACGATGCCTTCAGGCGTCACGAGCGCGGCGAAATATCGGACGCTGAATTCTTCGCAGCCCTGCGCGCATCGCTTAGCATCGACGTATCCGACGCACAGTTTCTCGAAGGCTGGAACGCGGTCTTCGCCGGCGAAATGCCTGAGATAGCTCCATTGTTGGCGCGAGCGGCGCGGCGGCTGCCGCTCTACGCCTTCTCCAACACCAACCGCGCCCATGAAGCGCATTTTTCACAGTACTTCGCGGAGGTGCTTGGCCATTTCCAAAAATTGTTTCTGTCTTCGACCATAGGGCTTCGTAAACCCGACGCGGCAGCCTATGATCATGTGGTGAAGGAGATAGGCGTGCCGGCGCAGCGCATTGTGTTCTTCGACGATGTCGCGGAAAACATCGAAGGCGCGCGGGCGCGCGGACTGATGGCCGTTCACGTAACCTCGACCCGCGACGTGGCTGACGCTCTCGCCGCGCTGGGAATTTAGGAGATTTTTGGTGGCATTGATGCCGGTTGCCGACGCGCTTGCAGCGGTTCTCGCAGGCGCCGAGGCTTTGCCCGAAGAGATGGTGGCGCTTGATGCGGCGCATCACCGCGTGCTGGCGCGCGATGTCGCGGCGTTGCGGACCCAGCCGCCGCAGGCGATGTCGGCCATGGACGGCTATGCGGTGCGATCGGCCGATGCCTCGCATGTGGCGGCGCGGCTAAAGGTGATCGGCGAAGTCGCGGCGGGACGGCCGTTCGACACGGCGTTGCGATCGGGCGAAGCGGTGCGGATTTTCACCGGCGGCGTGATTCCCAGTGACGCCGATGCCGTCATCATCCAGGAAGACACGGTGCGCGACGGCGACAGCATCGATATCACCGAGGCCGCGATCGCGGGCCGGCATATCCGCCCGGCCGGCGTCGATTTTCGCGAAGGCGATGTGCTGCTGCGCGGCGGCCGCCGCCTCACCGACCGCGATCTGTCGCTGGCGGCGGGAATGAATTATCCGCAGCTGCCAGTGCGGCGGCGGCCGAAACTCGCCGTGCTCGCCACCGGCGACGAACTGGTGATGCCGGGCTCGACGCCCGGTCCCGGCCAGATCGTCTACTCCAACGGCTACGCGTTGCGCGCGCTCGCCCGCAACGAGGGCGCCGACACCATCGATCTCGGCATCGCCGCTGACACCGTTGCGGCCACCACGGACGGCATCCGCCGCGCCCGCGATTCCGGCGCCGACATTCTGATCACCACCGGCGGCGCCTCGGTTGGCGATCACGACCTGGTCAAGCAGTCGCTGGAGGCCGAAGGCGTCGCGATGGCGTTCTGGCGGATTGCGATGCGGCCAGGCAAGCCGATGATGCATGGACGGCTAGGTTCGATGCGCGTGATCGGCCTGCCCGGCAATCCGGTGTCGTCCTATGTCTGCGGTTTCCTGTTCATGGTGCCGTTGATTCGCGCGCTGGCGGGCCGGTCGGACCTGCATCATGCGACCGAGACGGCCACGCTCGGGCGCGATCTCGCCGCCAACGACATGCGCGAGGACTATCTGCGCGCGCGGCTTGAAGAGCGCGCCGACGGCGCGTTGATCGCGACGCCGGTCGATCATCAGGACAGTTCGCTGTTGGGAAATCTCGCTGCGGCACGGGCGCTTGTGATCCGTTCCCCCTTTGCACCCGCGGCCACAGCTGGCTCTCCCTGCACGATCCTGCGGCTGCCGGCCTGACGGGCTTAAGCGACCGTTCCGGCAAAACCTCATTTTGTTGACGTGAAATTAAGTGGTTGCAGAACACATATGGAACATATAGTGTTCGTTCATGATTTGTTTCGAGTATTCGTGCTTGGACTGGAGTCTCCGGCTCCCTTCGGAAGCGAACGGCACCATCAGATTGGGGATTGGTCGAGATGCTCACGCGCAAACAGTATGAACTCCTGCGATTTATCAACGAGCGGTTGAAAGAAGCCGGCGTTCCCCCGTCCTTCGACGAGATGAAGGACGCGCTGGATCTGCGTTCCAAGTCCGGCATCCATCGCCTGATTACGGCGCTGGAAGAGCGCGGCTTCATCCGCCGCCTGCCCAATCGCGCCCGCGCCATTGAAGTGATCAAGCTGCCCGAGCTGTCGGGAAGCAGCAGCGGCGGCAACGGCCGGCGTGGCTTCACACCCAGCGTCATCGAAGGCAACCTCGGCAAAGTCCGCCCCTCTGCCGGTGGCGGCTCGGAAGACGATGCCAACCGCTCGGTTTCGGTCCCGGTGATGGGCCGTATCGCGGCGGGCACGCCGATCGAGGCGCTGCAGACCCGCAGCCACACCATCAGCGTGCCACCGGACATGCTCGGCTCCGGCGAACACTACGCACTCGAGGTGCGCGGCGATTCCATGGTGGACGCCGGAATCCTCGATGGCGACATGGCGCTGATCCAGCGCAACGATACCGCCGAGACCGGCGACATCGTGGTGGCGCTGATTGACGAGGAGGAAGCGACCCTGAAGCGCTTCCGCCGCCGCAACGCCTCAATCGCGCTCGAGCCTGCCAACACCTCGTATGAAGTCCGCATTCTGCCGCCGAACCGGGTCAGGATTCAGGGCAAGCTGATCGGGCTGTACCGGAAGTACTAAGCGGGTTGGGAGGCTAGTCCTCGGCCTGCAGGTCGGCTTCCGCCGGCGTCGCGTCCACCGGACGCGTGGCTGGACGTGGATAGCTGCTATCAGGCTCCGTTAGGTCGCCAACCGATGGCGACCACGGCCGGTTCACTCCATTCGGTCTGACCGCATCGATCACAAATCCGCCGCGGGTTCGCCGCAACGCTATCGCAGCCTGTTTTTGCAACCGGTCCTGGTCGATCACGAGCGCTCCACACGTGGACGGCGCCTGCCGCGAGGTCACGATCACAGCCGCGCGCTCGCAATCATCCGCCAGTGCTTCCGGCCGCAGCACCAGCGCGGCGAACGCGCCGTGCGGTAACTGCGCCACACAGCCCGCATCGTCGCAGGAGACGCCCTCGCCAAGCGAAGCGTCACCCGGCAGCCGCGGGTCGGCATCGGCCGCGAGCCATTCCTTGACCAGAAACGTATCCTTCGCGGTTCGCATCAGGTGCAGGCGCCCGTCCCGGCCGCGCACGCCGACGCTGTGGCCGTCGGCGGAGATCAGGATATCCGGCTGCGGCGTAGCGAGCGCCCAACCCACCGCGAGCGCGATAGCGCCGGCGCCCGCCCAGCGCAGCGGCGACCGCAGCAGGCCCAATAGGATGATTCCCACAGTCGCCGCGATCAGCGGCCCGGTGCCGAACGCCGCGAGGCGGCCGATGGCGCCGGGCAATGCCGCGACCCACTGCGCCACCGCGATCATCCACTCAATACCGAATGCCATGATCCGCCAGAACAGGCCATCGAAGCCGAACGGCATCGCGACCAGCCCCAGCAGCCCCGCCGGCATCACCAGCGCCGAGACCACCGGCATCGCCGCGAGGTTGGCGACCACGCCGTACGGCGTCACGCGATGGAAATGGAATGCGGCGTATGGCATGGTCGCCAGGCCCGCCACCAGCGACGCCAGCGCCAGCATCGCGATTTCGCGCCCGCCCCATAACGCCACGCGCGCGGTCGCCGAATGGTCGGGTGCAGCGAACAGCGCGGGCATCCCGATCTGAACCAGCGCCACCAGTCCCAGCGTCGCCGCGAAGGACATCTGGAAACTCGGATGCACCAGCGCTTCCGGCGCGATGGAAAGCACGATCATCGCGGCAACCGCGAGCGTGCGGAACGTCACCGCGCGGCGATCGACCATGATGGCGATCAGCACCACCGCGGTCATGAAGAACGAACGCTGGGTCGCAACCTCGGCGCCGGACAGCAACAGATAAAACGCGGCGGCCAGCAGCGCCGCTGCGGCTGACCATTTCTTGATCGGGAATGTCACTGTGAGCGTCGGGATCAGCGCCAGCAGCGCGCGCACCGCGAAAAACACCACGCCGGCAACGACCGCCATGTGATACCCGGAAATAGAGAGCACGTGTCCGAGGCCGGAGATGAACATCGCATCGTTCACCGGCGCGGAGATGGCATCGCGCCGCCCGGTCAGCAGCGCGGTGGCAATGGCGCGGTTGTCGCCGCTGAGCACGGTACGAATCCGCGCGTCGATGGCATCGCGCAGTCCCTGCATGAAGGCGGCGTAGCGCAACGAAAGCCCGCCATTGAACGGCGGGGCCATGGTCTTGATGGCGCCCATCACAAAGCCGGACGCGCCTAGTCCGGCAAAATACATGTCGCGTCCGAAATCGTAACTTCCCGGACGCAAGGGCGCGAGCGGCGGCTGCAGCCGCGCCTTCAGTTCGACAAAGCTACCGACCGCGGGCGCGGCGCCCTTTTTTACCGAGAGCCGGACGCGCTCCAGTTTGGCCTGCGGGCGCGGACTTTCCATCTGCACCACCCGCAACACGAAGCGGTCGGTGCGCTCGCGCTCCTCCCTTGTCTCGACAAAGCCCTTCAGCGACACCGAATAGATCGGCCTTGCGAGAACGCCGTGCGCGACCCGCGCGGTTTTCAGTGTGGCAGTGGCAAAGCCCGCGGCCATCGCGGCGATCATCAGGACAATTGGAAACAACTTCTGCCGCCGCAGCAGGAATACCGCCGCGCAAAGTATCGCGGCCGCGGCCGCAGTAACCCATGCAACCGGCTCACGGTCGGCGGTGAAATAGAACGCAATCCCTGCTCCGAACGCGACCGGAATCCATGGCAGCAACCGGCCGGCGCCGGCTTCGGCGCGTATCCAGCTTTGCAATTTCGTGACAAGCGAGGACCAGGCGCCAAAGCCCGAAGGAACGACGCCGCCTGCCCGCGCCGCCTCGCGCAGCGGCCAGGTGCCCACCCTGCTTCGGCTGCCGCCCCACTCCGCCACAGCACACGACCCTTACGAACGTGCGCCATCAAAAATGAAAGTGAGGATCGCCGCCAGCAACCGGGAGTTTAGCTTTTGCCGACTTCCTTCGCGAATGTATCGCGCAAGCCGATGGTGCGGTTGAACACCGGCTTGTCCTGCGTCGACTCCGGATCGCGCACGAAATAGCCCTGCCGCTCGAACTGCATCACGTCGGACGAATTGGTCTCGGCAATCGCGGGCTCAACCCGCGCGTCGGTCAAAACCTCGAGCGATTCCGGATTGAGATCGGCGACGAAATTGGCGGCGTCCGGCGATGGTTTCAGGAACAGCTGGTTGTACAGCCGGATCTCGGCCGGCACCGAATGCGCGGTCGACAGCCAGTGCATGGTGGCCTTGACCTTGCGCCCGTCGGGCGCGTTGCCGCCCTTGGTCGCGGGATCATAGGTACAGCGCAGCTCAACCACCTCACCTGCGGAGTCCTTCACGACTTCCCGGCAGGTGATGAAATAAGCATAGCGCAGCCGCACTTCATTGCCGGGCGACAGCCGGAAGAATTTCTTCGGCGGGTTCTCCATGAAATCGTCGCGTTCGATATAAAGCTCGCGGCCGAATTTTATTTTGCGCGTACCGGCCGCCGGATCGTCCGGATGGTTCACGGCCTCGAGTTCCTCGGTCTGCCCTTCCGGATAGTTCTCGATCACGACCTTCAGCGGCCGCAGCACCGCCATGCGCCGCAGCGCCGACTTGTTGAGCAATTCGCGGATGCAGAATTCCAGCATGCCGACATCGACCACGCTGTTGGCTTTTGCCACGCCGATGCGCTTGACGAATTCGCGGATCGCCGCCGGCGGCACGCCGCGCCGCTTCAACCCGGCTAATGTCGGCATGCGCGGATCGTCCCAGCCGGCGACATGGCCGCCACGCACAAGCTCGGTCAGCACCCGCTTCGACAGCAGCGTGTAGGTCAGATTAAGCCGCGCGAATTCGTATTGATGCGGTTTTGACGGCACCGGCAGCTTGTCGAGCAGCCATTCATAGAGCGGACGGTGATCCTCGAATTCCAGCGTGCAGATCGAGTGCGTGATGCCTTCGATGGCGTCGGACTGGCCATGGGCGTAGTCGTAGCTCGGATAAATCGACCATTTATCGCCGGTACGCGGATGGGTGGCGTGCAGGATGCGATAGAGCACGGGATCGCGCATATTGATGTTGCCGGACGACATATCGATCCTGGCGCGCAGCACCCGCGCGCCATTCGGAAATTCGCCCGCCTTCATGCGGCGAAACAGGTCGAGATTTTCATCGACCGACCGCTCGCGAAACGGGCTGTTTTTTCCGGGCTCTGTCAGCGTGCCGCGCGTCAGGCGGATTTCCTCCTGCGACTGGTCATCGACATACGCGTGGCCGGCGCGGATCAGATCTTCCGCCCATCCATAAAGCCGCTCGAAATAGTCGGACGCGTAAAAAAGGTCCGATCCCCAATCATAGCCGAGCCAGCGAACGTCGGCCTGAATCGAATCGATATATTCCTGCTCTTCCTTGGTCGGATTGGTATCGTCGAATCGCAGGTGACAGCGTCCGGCAAATTCCTGCGCGATGCCGAAATTCAGCGCGATGGATTTGGCATGGCCGATATGCAGGTAGCCATTCGGCTCCGGCGGGAAGCGCGTTACGACCTGCTTGTGTTTATGTGTATCGAGATCGGCCTGCACGATATCGCGAATGAAATCGCGCCCCGCTTCCGCCGCCAGTTCCGCCGTCATTCTGATTTCCCGTTCGAGGGACCTTCTGCCAAATCCGGCGGCCCCCGCCAATAGCCCATGCAAGACTTTAGTTATGCACCGTTCCTGCTATACACCACCGCGCCCGACGCATGCCCGCTTCACCTCCAACCCGCTCCTGGTATGACTGATTCCGTCGTCACCCGCTTTGCGCCCTCGCCCACCGGCTTTCTCCATATCGGTGGCGCCCGCACGGCGCTGTTCAACTGGCTCTATGCGCGCGGGCGCGGCGGCAAGATGCTGCTGCGGATCGAGGACACCGATCGCGAACGATCGACAGAACCCGCCATCGCCGCCATCCTCGATGGCCTGAAATGGCTTGGGCTCGATTGGGATGGCGAGGTCGTCTACCAGTTCACCCGCGCCGCGCGCCACCGCGAGGTAGCCGAGCAACTGCTTGCGGCCGGCAAGGCCTATCGCTGCTACGCGACCCCCGACGAACTCAAGGCAATGCGCGAAAGTGCGCGCGCCGAAGGCCGTACGCGACTCTATAACGGCCTGTGGCGCGACCGCGACCCGGCGGAGGCGCCGGCAGGCGTCAAGCCGACAATCCGTCTCAAGGCGCCGCAGACTGGCGAAACCGTGATCGAGGACCAGGTGCAGGGCCGCGTGGTCTGGCAGAACGAGAGCCTGGACGATCTCGTGCTGCTGCGGGGCGATGGCAATCCAACCTATATGCTGGCCGTCGTGGTCGACGATCACGACATGGGCGTGACCCACGTCATCCGCGGCGACGATCACCTGATCAACGCCGCGCGGCAGAAGCAGATTTACGACGCGCTGGGATGGGATCTGCCGAGCATGTCCCACATTCCATTGATCCACGGCCCGGATGGGTCAAAACTGTCAAAGCGCCATGGCGCTTTGGGCGTGGAAGCCTATCGCGCCATGGGCTATGTGCCGGCGGCGCTGCGCAACTACCTGGTCCGACTCGGCTGGAGCCATGGCGACCAGGAGATATTTTCCACCCAGGAAATGATCGACGCCTTCGATCTGCCGGGCATCGGCCGCTCGGCGGCGCGGTTCGATTTCGCCAAGCTCGAAAACCTCAACGGCCATTACATCCGCCATGCCGACGATCAATCTCTCGTGAGCATGTTCGAGGATGTGCTGAGCTATGTCCCGGATGGGTTGGAGGTCAAGGCGAAGCTCAATGACACCACGCGCGCGCAACTGCTGCAGGCCATGCCTGACCTGAAGCAGCGCGCCAAAACGCTGATCGACCTGATCGACGGCGCAAATTTCATCTTCGCCGACCGGCCGCTGGCGATGGAGCCGAAGGCGGCGACGCTGTTGACACCGGAAACCCGGGAATTGATCGGCAAGCTTCGTTCCGCGCTCGAAACCGTATCGCCGTGGACCGCGGAGACTACCGAGGCAGCCACGCGCGCCTTTGCCGAAGCGAATAATCTCAAGCTGGGCGCCGTGGCCCAGCCGCTGCGCGTGGCCCTGACCGGCCGCACCACCTCGCCCGGCATCTTCGATGTGCTGGCGGTGCTGGGGCGGCAAGAATGCCTGGCCCGGCTGGGCGATCAGGCTCCCGCCTAAAGGCGGCAGGGTCGAGCCGCTGGTCCATCTTGCAGTGCACACGGCAATACGATACCCATTTCAGCGGTGCTTCTGGAATATCCGGCCGGTCCCACCATCTCATTGGTCAGGGCTAACCCGGCCTCCGCAACGATCTCATCGGGGACTTCACGATGGACGCTAAAACCGACGCCACCACCAAGACCGCAACCCTCACCGTCGGCAACAAGAACTACGATTTCCCGATTTTGAGCGGCACCGTCGGGCCTGATGTGGTCGACATCAGCAAGCTTTACGCCCAGTCCGGGATGTTCACCTACGATCCCGGTTTCACCTCCACGGGCAGCTGCCAGTCCAAGATCACCTATATCGACGGCGACGCCGGGATTCTGGAATACCGCGGCTATCCGATCGAGCAGCTAGCGGAAAAAGGCGATTTCCTCGAAACCTGCTACCTGCTGCTGTACGGCGAATTGCCGACCAAGGCGCAGAAGGAAGATTTCGACCAGCGCGTGATCCATCACACCATGGTGCACGAGCAGATGGCGCGGTTCTACCAGGGTTTTCGCCGCGACGCTCACCCGATGGCGATCATGGTGGCCGCCGTCGGCGCGTTGGCGGCGTTCTATCACGACTCCACGGACATCACTGATCCGACCCAGCGCATGATCGCGTCGATGCGCATGATTGCCAAGATTCCCACGCTAGCCGCGATGGCGTTCAAATATACCATCGGCCAGCCATTCGTTTATCCGAAGAACTCGCTTAGTTTCGCGTCGAACTTCCTGAACATGTGCTTCGCGGTGCCGTGCGAGGAATACAAGATCAATCCGGTGCTGGCCGACGCGCTCGACAAGATCTTCATCCTGCACGCCGACCATGAGCAGAATGCTTCGACCTCCACGGTGCGGATCGCCGGCTCCTCCGGCGCTAACCCATTCGCCTGCATCGCCGCCGGCATCGCCTGCCTGTGGGGACCGGCCCATGGCGGCGCCAACGAAGCTGCGCTGGCGATGCTGTCCGGCATCGGGACGGTCGACAAGATTCCCGATTTCATCAGGCGGGTGAAGGACAAGAACAGCGAAGTCCGCCTGATGGGCTTTGGGCATCGCGTCTACAAGAACTACGATCCCCGTGCCAAGATCATGCAGAAGATGTGTCACGCGGTGCTGGCGGAGACCGGCCACGACGACGATCCGATGCTGAAGGTGGCGCTGGAACTGGAAAAGATCGCGCTCAGCGACGACTATTTCATCGAGCGCAAGCTGTATCCGAACGTCGATTTCTATTCGGGCATCACGCTGAAGGCGATGGGTTTTCCGACCTCGATGTTCACCGTGCTGTTCGCGGTTGCCCGCACCGTCGGCTGGATCAGCCAGTGGAGCGAGATGATCGAGGATCCGCACCAGAAGATCGGCCGCCCGCGCCAGCTCTACACCGGCAAGACGCACCGCGATTACGTCGATATCGCCAAGCGCGGGTAAGCACTGCAAAGCGTCCGGGACACGAGACACCTCCACGCGTCGTTCCGGCGCAACTCACTGTCGTCCCCGCGCAAAGATTCGCCATCCCCGCGCATGCGGGGGCGCGCATGCGTTTCACGACTTCCAATTCAAATTTCAAACAGCCACGCGTCTTCGTTCCCGCGCCGCCACGCGAGGTGAGCTGTTAGTTGATCTCCCCTTTTTGAGGGGAGACGGAACGCCGAAAGGCGCACCTTAGGTCAACGGCCGCGGCTTATTTCCCGGATCGCCGGGAAACAGAGGCACACGGCAACGCCTCTCGACGTTCCGCCGGCGGCGACTTCTTCGACCCTGGGGCCTAACTTCCGGGCACCGGCGCGAGCAAGCCCGCTGATCCAGGCAGGTTTCCCCACCCTTCGCCAGCACCCGTCCAGCCATTGAAGGCAGAGCCCCGTAGTGGGCCCGGACGGCTACCCAAGGCCCCCCGATGCCATGTGTGCGAGACACAGCCGCAGGCGCCGCATCCGACTGGTTCAGGTTACCCCTTGCCAGCCAAGCTTT
>Ga0193726_1002251_pt1 | contig 13403 bp, 9 predicted proteins | sample H2c1metaG_FD_144928 | JGI IMG/M metagenome (GOLD analysis project Ga0193726, IMG submission 144928) | Soil microbial communities from a riparian zone of the East river system, Colorado, United States - H2c1 | ecosystem: Environmental > Terrestrial > Soil > Riparian zone | place: USA: East River... | reverse complement strand
GAAGTGCGGCTGCAGAAAGGAGGACTGTTTGATGCGCTCGGAGAATTCCTTAAAAAGCAAGGCGGACGGCGGATCGGGTACGACCCCACGCAATTGACGGTGGCCCAGTTCAATGCCGTGAAAAAGGCCAGCGGACCGAAATACGAGTGGGTGAGCAGCTCCGGGCTTGTCGAGAGTCTGCGCCATCGCAAAGAGTCCTCAGAACTCGCGCAAATGCGCAAGGCAGCCATCCTGGCGGGCGATGTGGTGGAGCTCGTGCTGCCCCTGCTCAAACCAGGTGTGCGGGAATTCGAAATCGGAGCGGAGATTGACTATCAAATGCGGAAACGGGGAGCCTCGGGGCCGGCGTTTGAGAGCATCGTGGCGTTCGGAGAACGCGGGGCCTTGCCCCACGCGCGGCCTACGTCCAAGCGCTTGAGGAAAAATGAGTTGGTCGTGCTGGACCTGGGTGTTATACTCGGCCACTATTGCAGCGACATTACACGCACGGTATTTGTCGGTAAGGCTTCGGCGCGCATTCAGGGCTGGTACAAGGCGGTTCTGGAAGCGCAGACAGCAGCAATTGCAGCGGTTCAGACTGGGGCAGCCTGCGGAGATGTGGATGCGGCGGCCAGACAGGTTTTAGCTGGGTATCATCTGGACCGGTACTTTGTGCACAGCACGGGGCACGGTCTTGGCCTCGAAGTGCATGAAGATCCCCGGGTGGCACGAGGTCAGACACAGCGCCTCGAACCAGGGAATGTGATTACGATTGAACCGGGCATTTACGTGGAAGGTGTCGGAGGAATTCGCATCGAAGATGATGTGGCCGTTCACGCAGATCGCACCGAAATCCTGACCCGCATTCCGCGGGATCTTATCGAGCTCTGATACAGGCATGAAACGTAAAAAGCCGTCGAAGTCGAGTCCATCGTTTGCGAATCCAGAAATAGAGCAGATCGAGCAGCTCCTCCGCTTCATGGGCGAGCACAACCTTGAAGAATTTGAGTACTCCAGGGGTGACTTGCGGATCAGGCTGCGCAAGCCCGCGCAGGGCACTGCCGTAGCTTCGCGCACGGTTACGGCGCCGGAAATCATCGTGCCGGGAGCGCTGCAACCGGCGGCCGCGCCCACCGGGGCCTCCGTCGAAGCCCGCGCGACCGAAGACCTGCATCTGATCAAATCGCCGATCGTCGGAACATATTACGGGTCGCCGAGCCCGGGTGCCGAAGCCTTTGTGAAAGTTGGAGCGCACGTGGATGACGGTCAGACACTGTGCATTGTCGAAGCGATGAAGCTCATGAACGAGATCGATTCCGATGTGAGCGGGGAAGTGATGCGAATTTTCGCTGAGAATGGGCAGCCCGTAGAATACGGACAGCCGCTATTCGGCATTCGACCGAGCCGGAAGAAGTAGCCGGCGCCCGGAACATGTTCCAGAAAATCCTAGTGGCCAATCGAGGGGAAATCGCCTTGCGGGTTATTTGCGCCTGCAAAGAGCTGGGGATTTCCACGGTTGCGGTGTATTCAGAAGCGGACCGCAATTCGCTGCACGTGCGTTTTGCGGATGAAGCGGTATGCATCGGGCCTCCCCGCAGCAGCGAAAGTTATTTGAACATCCCACAGGTGATCAGCGCGGCCGAAATTACCAATGTCGACGCCATTCATCCGGGGTATGGATTTTTGTCCGAGAACGCGAACTTCGCAAAAGTTTGCGAAGCGTCGGAGATTACCTTCATTGGTCCCAAGCCCGAAGTGATCGAGATGATGGGAGAGAAGGATCGCGCGCGGCGAGAGATTCGCACGGCGGGGTTGGTGACGGTTCCTGGAAGCGCGGGCATAGTTGAAGGGGAAGAGCAACTTGCCAAGGAAGCGGAGAAGATTGGGTATCCGTTGATTTTGAAGGCGGTGGCTGGCGGCGGTGGTCGCGGAATGCGCATTGTGCGCAAGCAAAACGAGCTGCTGAATGCCTATGAGACGGCGCGCAGTGAAGCGCAACAGGCATTCGGGAATCCTGATGTGTATGCCGAGAAATTCATTGAACATCCGCGGCACATTGAGTTTCAGGTTTTGGGTGATCAGTACGGCAAGGTGATTCATCTGGGTGAGCGCGAGTGCAGCATTCAGCGGCGGCACCAAAAGTTGGTGGAAGAATCGCCGTCTCCGGTGCTGGATCCCAAGCGACGGAAAGATTTGGGCGCCAAGATTGTGAAGGCGCTTGAGAAAATTGGCTACACCAATGCGGGTACCGTGGAATTTTTGATGGATGAAGATGGTTCCCTGTATTTCATTGAAATGAACACGCGGATTCAGGTGGAGCATCCGGTTACCGAACTAGTGACCGGCGTGGATCTAATCAAGGCGCAGATTCGCATCGCTGCGGGTGAAAGGATGGAAGACGCGACCGGGGAGATTCACTACTCCGGGCATGCTATCGAATGCCGCATCAATGCCGAAGATCCGGATACCTTTGTTCCTTCGGCGGGACGGATTACCACGTTTCAGGCGCCGGGCGGGACGGGCGTTCGCGTGGATTCGGCCGCTTATGCCGATGCGGTGATTCCTCCGTACTATGATTCGATGATTGCCAAGCTGATTGTAAAGGGCCGCGACCGCGCAGAAGCGATTGGGCGAATGAAGCGGGCGCTGGAAATGTTTGTGATTGAGGGAATCAAAACGTCGATTCCGCTGCACCGGCGGATCTTGGCTGATCCAGATTTCGCGTCGGGTAAATTTGACACCCACTTCATTGAAAGATTGCTCGGCGGCAACGGTAAATAGCGGCGATGTCCCTTGTTCTACCGCGGCTGTATGTGATATTAGACGCTGCGTTGCTAACCACACCTGCAAAACAATGCGCTCGGAGTCTGGCTGATGCCGGAGTGCGTCTGATGCAGTATCGCGACAAGACCGCTTCGTCCGAAAAACTGTTGGAAATTTCGCGTGAGCTCTCCGGCACCCTGGTCCGGCGGGGAGTTACGTTTTTTGTGAATGATCGCGCGGACATAGCCCGGATCGCCGGAGCAAGCGGAGTGCACGTGGGGCAACAGGATCTGGGGGTCGAGCAGGCGCGACGGGCGCTGGGAGGCCACGGTCTGGTGGGAATTTCGACTCACAACATGCAGCAATTTGAAGAAGCGCTCGACAGCTCAGCGGACTACATCGCTCTTGGGCCGATATTTTCAACTTCGAGCAAAGCCAACCCGGATCCTGTCGTGGGAACAGAGTTCATCCGGCAGGCGCGCCCGCGGACGCGAAAACCAATGGTGGCGATTGGCGGCATTACTCTCGAGCGGGCCAGCGAGGTGCTGGACGCCGGAGCGGATTCGCTGGCGGTGATCAGCGATATACTGCGCGCGGCCGAACCTGCCGCGCGCGCAGAGCAGTATATGAAATTGCTCGGTGACGTAAATCCAATGCGGCAGGACTGAGGTCCCGCGCCAATGGCCGACACACCTTCATCCACGCGAGCGGTACAAGCGAAAAGCGAAGCGGGATTTGTCCGCGCGATCGGGTTGTTTGACGGCACGATGATTGTGGTGGGGTCGATGATCGGCTCCGGCATCTACATTGTGGCTGCGGATATTTCGCGGCAGACCGGATCGCCGGGCGGGTTGCTTCTTACCTGGGTGCTCACAGGCTTGCTGACGATTTCGGCGGCGCTTTCCTATGGCGAGCTGGCTTCGATGTTTCCCTCAGCCGGCGGACAGTACATTTACTTGCGTGAGGCGTACTCGCCGCTTTGGGGATTTCTATACGGCTGGACTCTGTTTTTGGTGATTCAGACCGGAACCATTGCTGCGGTGGCTGTGGGATTCGCGCGCTTCCTTGGAGTACTGCTGCCTTCTATATCCGCGCAGAGTTGGGTGATTCCTCCGCTCAACTTGGGCTCGAATTACGCTGTCAGTCTTTCGGTGCAGCAGCTGGTGGCCATTGTCATGGTTCTGTTTCTCACATTTCTGAATACCCTTGGGGTGCGCCTGGGAAAGTTGATTCAGAATATTTTTACGTCGGCCAAAACGCTGGCGCTTCTGGGGCTGATCACTCTGGCCATCTTCGTCGGAAGGAATCACGCGGCGATTGCCGATAATTTCTCGCATTTCTGGGCGATCCGCGACGCCGTGCCGATCGAGCCGGGGGCGAATTTCCTGCGCGGCATGGTGCCAACAATTTTTGCAGGGAGTGGGGTGTTTGGCCTGTTCGTGGCGCTTGGTGTGGCGCAGGTGGGCTCGCTGTTTTCGTCCGACGCCTGGAATAACATAGGATTTACGGCGGCCGAGGTAAAAAATCCCAAGCGGGATGTGGCGCTCGCGATGGCCCTGGGAACGATCCTGGTCATCACGCTGTACTGCCTGGCGAATTTTGCCTATCTGCTTACGCTGCCTTTCGCGCACATCCAAAATGCGCCGGATGACCGGGTAGCCACCGCAGCGCTGAGCGCCATTCTGGGGCCAGTCGGGGCCGTGCTGATGGCGGTGGCGATTATTATTTCAACGTTTGGATGCAATAACGGATTGATTCTGGCGGGTTCGCGGGTGGTCTACGCGATGGCCCATGATAAATTGTTCTTTCGATCGACCGGAAAATTAAATAAGAATGGCGTTCCGGGAACGGCACTGCTCCTGCAGGGAGCCTGGGTTGTGGTGCTGATTTTATTGCGGACGCGGCGTCCGGATGGCAGTTACGGGAATCTTTACAACGACCTGCTCGACTATGTCGTTTTCGCGGTGCTGCTTTTCTACGTTCTGACGATTATCGGCATCTTTGTTCTGCGATCGAAGCGTCCCGGCGCCGAGCGGCCTTACCGCGCCTTCGGGTATCCCTTTGTGCCGGCGTTGTATGTGGTGGTGGCCTCGGCAATCATGCTTGTGCTGCTGCTGTACCGGACGCAGACGTCCGGTAAGGGGCTGGCGATCGTTTTAATTGGGTTGCCGGTTTACTGGCTATGGTCGCGGTACTCGGCAAGAGCTGCCGCTCCGAGTCCGGGAATGAATTAGTGCTAGGGGGCGCAGGGTGAACGCCTCTACAATGTGCAAGTCCAATTTGCTGCTTGAATGAGTGGCAGCGTAGCAATCCCGTGAAGGAGGAGTTGCATGGGCAACCCCTTGTTTGCAAAGAAATCGCTGGCTTCGCTTCTGGCGGAAGCGAAAGAAACCGGCGAACACAGTCTCAAGCGGACGCTGGGGCCGTTTCAATTGACGGCGCTCGGAGTCGGCGCGGTTATTGGAGCCGGCATCTTCGTTCTGGCGGGATTGGGCGCCCACTATGCCGGGCCCGGATTGATGCTCTCGTTCGTGGTCTCGGGACTAGGTTGCGCCTTTGCGGCTCTTTGCTATGCGGAGTTTGCGGCCATGATTCCGCTGGCGGGGAGCGCTTATACCTATGCGTATGCAACACTCGGGGAACTGTTTGCGTGGATTATCGGTTGGGACTTGACACTGGAATATGCGATGGGCGCCAGCACGGTTTCCTCCGGCTGGTCGAACCATTTCATCGAGTTACTGAATATCTTTCACATTCCCATGCCGCTGTGGCTGGCCTATGACCACTGGACAGCCTTGCACACCGCGGAAAAAGTGGTGGCCCGGGAGATGGCGCAGGCTGCCGACCACACTCTGGTTCCGGGAACGCAGGCGTTTCTTGATCACGTCAGCACCATTCTTTCCACCCACTCACCGGAATTGATTTCGCGGGCGCACGCACTGGTGAACGCACCCAAGGTGTTTGGAATGGAAATTGGATTCAACCTTCCGGCATTTCTGATTGCGCTGGTTATTACCGCCATTCTGGTGATTGGAATCAAAGAGAGCGCGCGGTTTAACTCCGGCATCGTGGTCGTCAAGGTTGCGGTTGTTCTGTTCGTCATCGGGTTGGGCTTCAAGTACGTAAATTTCGCAAATTGGGGACATGACTGGCACTCATTTGCGCCCTTCGGCATGGCCGGGATTGGTTCGGGCGCCGCTTATATCTTTTTTGCCTATATCGGGTTTGACGCGGTTTCTACAACGGCGCAGGAAGCCAAAAATCCGCAGCGCGATTTGCCGATCGGAATTATCGTTTCCCTCGTCGTTTGCACACTGCTGTATATCGCAGTGGCCGGCGTGCTGACGGGCATGGTTCATTGGCAGGATGTGAACATTGAGGCGCCCATTGCGCGGGCCTTTATGGATCGTGGGCTGACGACGGCTTCGCATATTATTACGGTCGGAGCGCTGGCCGGGCTTACCAGCGTGATGCTGGTCATGTTGCTGGGGCAGACTCGTGTTTTGTACTCGATGGCCAACGATGGATTGCTTCCCAAGAAGTTTTTTGCGGCAATTCACCCGAAGTTCCGGACGCCCTACAAGAACACGATTGCGGTCGGACTTTTGGCGGCGATTGTGGGGAGCGTTACCCCCATTGACGACATCGGAAAGATGGTCAATATCGGCACGCTTCTGGCCTTCGTGATCGTTTGCATTGCGGTGATGGTCTTACGGAACACAAATCCGAATCAGGAACGGCCCTTTCGCACGCCCTGGGTTCCGCTTGTGCCTATTCTCGGAATCCTGTTCAACGGCTACATGATGTACAAGCTGGGATGGATAAACTGGGCTCGGTTGATCGTTTGGCTGGCGATCGGGCTGGTCGTTTACTTCACCTATGGCCGCTACCACAGCCGCATCAGCAATCCACAGAACCAGCAGAAGCAGTAGATGAGCCCGCTGAAAACGAGGCTGGACCAAACGGTCCGGCCTCGTTATTCCTAACGTACGCCGGCTCTCGGCACGCCGCGCTTCTTCAGGTACAGTAGGGATTCAAGAAACATGAGCCTCCCACGGTTACGACTCCACTTCAGGGATTTTTGGCGACGATTGTCGCGGCTGGACCTTGTTGCCGTGGTACTGGTCCTGGCCGGGCTGTTTACCGAAGTCATGGGTCTGTACGGCGGACGGATCAGCTTCGTAAAATTTCTGGGATTTTTAGCCTTCGTTTATCTGGTTTTCCGAGTGATCGGGTGGTGGCGCACGCGGTTGCTCTGGAGCCTGCGCAACCGGTTGATAGTGGCCTACCTGTTTGTGGCGCTCGTGCCGGTGCTGCTGGTGGCGACGTTGGCGATTTTTGCGGGTCTGATTCTGTATACCCAGCTGGGCGGGTATCTCCTGTACGTCGATTTACAACACCGGATTGAGGTCGTTTCCGATGGGGCGGAGCAAATTGCAACGGCACTGAGCAGCGCGACGCCCGGCGTCGATTCCGAGGTTGCCGAGCGAATCGTGGCGGCGCAGGAGCATGCCGTTTACGACCAGACCCTGCCGGGGCTCGTGATTGAATTTGCCGACGACCCCAAACTGCTGCGGCGTGTTGCAGCTCCCGGAACCAGCCATTTCGCAGGCTTGATTCAACAAGGTGAAAAGCTGTCCTTGGTTGGTTTGCGTCAAGTCGAGACGCCGCGCGGCAGTCGCGTGGTCTCTCTGCGGGTACCGGTCACGCCGGAGTTTCTCGCGACCCTGGCTCCCGACCTAGGGGTTGTGCACTTTGAAGTCCTCGACCGGCAAAGCGCTGCATTGGGCAAAGGGGTGACCTACCCGTTTGGCGATGTGAAATATCGAGCGATGCGGCGGATTACCGCCCGAAACCGCTCGCTGCATGCCGCCAATTATTTTGTCGATCCCATCGTAAATGGCCTTTCAAAGTTTGAAGCACAATACCTTAGAGAAGACGGAACCGTACAACGTTCCTGGCCGGTCGTAGCTTCGTTCAATGCGCGGCCTTCGCGACTCAATGCGCGGATATTTGCCTCGCTCGGCGAGTTGGGAGTGATTTATTTTCTGCCGTTCGTTGTGGCAGTGATTTTCCTGCTGCTGATTGAAGCCGGGGCCCTGTTTACCGGAATTGTGCTTACCCGGCGCGTTACCAGGGCGGTCGATGATCTTTATCACGCGACGCAATATGTGCAAACCGGAGATTTGACGCATCGCGTGCGTGTTGACCGGCGCGACCAGCTGGGCGTTTTGGGTGAATCGTTCAACCAGATGACGGGCTCGATCAGTGGTCTGATTGAGGAGCAGAAACAGCGGCAGCGCCTGGAGAACGAGATTTCCATTGCGCGGGAGGTCCAGAACCAGCTTTTTCCCCAGCGCTTGCCGTCGGTGCCGGGCGTTGAAATTGAGGCTATTTGCAAGGCTGCGCGTTCGGTCAGCGGCGACTACTATGATTTTATCCAGCTGAGCCCAACGCACATTGCCATTGCGATTGCCGACATTTCGGGCAAAGGAATTTCCGCGGCGCTGCTGATGGCCAGCTTGCAGGCGGCGCTGCGCAGCCAGGTTTTAGCGGACGGCACAGAGACTCTGAGCACTGCGGAATTGGTTTCGCGATTGAACCGGCATCTGGTCCGCAACACGGCCGACGACCGTTTCGCGACATTTTTTATCGCCGTGTATGACAGCGCTACGCGCACCCTGCGTTATACCAATGCGGGGCATTTGCCGTCCTTCTTGATTTGTCAGAATTCGGCGGTCCATCTGGATCTCGGCGGCATGGTGCTGGGGATCGTGGAAGACTACGTCTATGAAGAAGGATCGATCCAGGTGCCGCCGGATGCGCTGCTGATTGGATACAGCGACGGGTTGGTGGAGCCGGAGAACGTTTACGGCGAAGAATTTGGCATCCAGCGGCTGAAAGACGCCGCCATCCGTGTGCAGGCAGCGCCGCCGCGTTTTGTGGCTGATGCCATGATGACGGCGGCCGAAGAATGGGCCGGCACGCCGGAACAAGCGGATGATATGACGGTAATTGTTGCGCGCCTGCGGTAGTACGCCTCGCCGAGCTACGTTATACTCTATTTTTCCGTACGACTCAGGAGAGGGAACTGCATGTCGCTGCGCAACCGGGTGGCACTGATTACCGGCGGGAGCCGCGGTATTGGCCGCGGTATCGCTGTACGTTTGGCGAAGGACGGCGTGCGCATTGCGATTGCGTACCGGTCGAATAAGGCCGCGGCGCAGCAGGCGTTGCGGGAACTGCAGGCTTTGGGCGTGGATTGCGTGGCCGTTGAAACCGATATTACCGACCCCGCGCGCGCGGAACAGCTTTTGCAGACAGTGGCGGACCGCTTTGGGCGTCTGGACATTTTAGTGAACAACGTTGGAGATTTTCGCTGGGGAACGCTGGCGGAATCTTCCATTGAGGATTGGCAGGCGATCTTTAACTCCAATCTTTCAAGCGTGGTGTATGTGAGCCGCGCCGCGCTGCCGCACATGCGAAAGGGCCGCTGGGGGCGGATCATCAATTTGGGAGCCGTGGGCGCGGAGCGGGCTTTTGGGCAAGCCAAGATTTCTGCTTATGCGGCGGCCAAGGCCGCCGTTGTGGCGCTGTCCCGGTCGCTGGCGTTGGAAGAGGCGAAGAACGGAATTACAGTCAACATTGTGAATCCTTCGAGCATTGATGAGAAAGAGCTGTCGCTCGAAGAAGCGCGCCGGATACGCGATGCGCGATTTCCGATCGGGCGTCCACCAACAGTAGAAGATGTGGCTGCCAGCGTGGCCTTCTTCGCTTCTGAAGAAGCGGAATATGTGACCGGACAGGTGGTAAATGTCAGCGGCGGCTGGATGCTCTGATTTAGCTGACGGAATACATAGGGCCGTATCCGGCAAAAGTGAAAATCATCCAACGTACATGAAAGCTCTCACGGCAGCGGAAATGCGCGAAGTCGATCGCCTTACTACCCAGCGATTTGGGCTTTCCGGCGTTCAACTGATGGAAAACGCGGGGAAGAGTGTTTGTGAGTATCTGCTGCAAACCCTGGGCGACGAAGCTTGTATGCAGGCGATCGTTCTGTGCGGAAAAGGAAACAATGGCGGGGACGGATTTGTTTGTTGCAGGAACGAGGATTGCGGCCGGTCGCGTACCTGTTTGCCTCGCCCGCTTCCGTCCGAGGAGATGCGGGCGTCGCGCTCGCGCGTTTGCGGGAATCCGGAGCGCAGGTCAGAGTCGTTCCGAGCTTGGCAGAGTGGCAAGGATTTCGCGGGGAACTAGCGAGCGCCAATCTGATTGTCGATGCGCTTCTCGGAACGGGGCTAAAAGGCGCGGCCGAAGGACTGTTCGCCGAAGTCATTCAAGACGTAAACAAAATTTCGCGCAACGGTACGAGCGTTATTCCACGAATGGTTTTGGCGGTGGACACGCCCTCCGGATTGCCATCGGATGGTGAAGCTGCGACCGGGCCGGTGTTGTTCGCGCACGCGACCGTTACCTTTACGGCTCCAAAGAATGGACAGCTGGTCTCGCGCGATGCGGCATGCTGCGGAAGATTGTATGTACAAGAGATTGGTTCGCCGCCGGAGTTGATTGCGCAGCAAGGAGCGGGATTGCTGCGTTGGATGGAGCCGCGGGAATTTGCGCACATGCCGCTCGTGCGGAAAGCGGATTCCAACAAGGGAAACTACGGACACGTGCTGCTGGTGGCAGGGGCGCGGGGAACGTCCGGCGCAGCGATCCTTGCCGGACGCGGCGCACTCCGGGCTGGCGCCGGCCTGCTGACCGTGGCCGTTCCAGAGGGCGAGCAACACGTCGTGGCTGCGGCCCAGGCGGAGTGGATGACCCACGGGCTGATTTCGACCAAGGGCGGGGCGACGGCATTGGCGAATTGGCAGGGGCCGGGATGGGATGAAGTCATGACCGGGAAAACGGTTGTCGCCATTGGGCCTGGACTTGGAAGGGAAGAGGAGACCCAGGAATTTGTTCGAACAGTTGTGCGCGGAACGGATCTGCCGATTGTACTGGACGCTGATGGATTGAACGCGTTTGCAGGGCGTGGTTCTGAACTACGGCAAAGAAAATCTGCGTTTCTGGCGGTCACGCCGCATCCGGGCGAGATGGCGCGGCTGTGCGGACAGAAAACGGCAGAAATACAAGCAGATCGCCTGAGGTATGCGGCGGAATCGGCGAAGGAGTGGAAGGCCCACGTCGTTCTGAAGGGTTTTCACACCATTGTTGCCGCGCCGGACGGGCGCGTATTTGTAAACACAACGGGAAATCCTGGGATGGCCAAGGGCGGATCCGGAGACGTGCTCGCGGGAATTATTGCAGGGATGGTGGCGCAGTTCGGGAGCGGGTACCCGGCGGAATCGGTAGCGCTCGGCGTTTATTTGCACGGGCTGGCGGCCGATGACGCGACCGTCGAACGGGGCGAGGCCACGTTGTTGGCAGGCGAAATACCGGACGCGCTTCCCACTACAGTTTGGCGTTTTATCGAGGAGTTGCAGCGGCGTGACTGAGCAGATCACAACGCATTCGGCGGAAGAAACCACACGCTGGGGCAGGGAATTCGCGAAAAAATTGACGGCTCCCGTGCTGGTTTTGCTGTCCGGCGAACTGGGCAGCGGAAAAACGACGTTGACCAAGGGCATTGTCTCCAGCCTGGGTGCTGCGGACGAAGACGACGTCACCAGCCCCACGTTTACGCTGGTCCATGTTTACGGGCAGCAGGCCAAGGTGTACCACGCGGATCTGTATAGGATTGAGACCCTGCACGACTTCGAGACTCTCGGTCTGGAAGATGTATTTGCCAAGCCGGCCGTGGTGATTTTGGAGTGGTCGGAACGGTTTCCCCTGCGCTCGCCGTGGCCCCAGGTGCGGGTGCGCCTGGAGCACACCGGGGGCGACTCCCGGCGAATCACGGTCGGGTAGGCCACCGGCGGCCCCAGTTCCGCTTACTGTCTGGTTACTAAGCCGCAGCACATTCCTTGCCCGGCCTGCGCTCCACTGTTACTTTGAAAGAGCATGATCTGGTGGAGTGCATGGCCAACGATTCTTTGACGCTCGGGACCACCGACTCGTCGCAGATCGAACTTAAGAGTTACAACGTCATCCTGCCCATGGCCACACTGGCTATCGGGGTGGATAACATCCACCATGATGTTTTCCTGAGTCCGAAGTTTGTCCACGGCTGCCGCGAATACCTGTTTGAACTGATCCGCCAGAGCACCAGTGCAACCTATTTTTCAGGAATTGAGCTGCGGGCTTCAAAAAGCATGGACAACGCCGCTTTCCGGAAGATGCTTACCGACCTTCTGCAAAGCGCGGTCACCCAGGCCAAATACAACAAAAATATCGAAATTGACTTGCTGTTTCGGCTGGGACTTCTGAAATTTCTGACGCAAGAGCTCGGGAATCAATTTTCCAATTTGGTTCAGGAAGGCAAGGAGTCCATTCGCCAGCGTGGCGAACATTTTGAGCGAAGCCAGCAAGCGCACGTGATCAAGGCCCGGCTTTCAGAGTTGCAAAGCGCGCGACGCACGGTGATCCGCGGTGTGGGGCAGCAGGTTGCCCAGGTTCTGGCGGATGTTGAAGATATGGTGATTGCCAAGGCGCGCAAGGCTCTGTTTGGTGAGGATTTTGCTCCCTTCTACGAACTGCTGAAGAACCGGCTCGTCTTTCTCGACGGTGGAAAAGACGACGTCTATTTTCTCGAGCATTATGTCTTGCTCGGGAATTACGCTCGCGATCCAGATCGTTTTGAGGCGATGGACGAGTTGTTCCAGGAATTTGTCCGCGGATCGGGTATTGCCGTCAGCCAGGATCCAGGGTTTATGGAAGCCACGCAGGCCCATCACGGGGTCCTGCAGCAGGCCGAAGCCATTCGCGCGGAAATCGCCAACCTGGAGGAGCAGCGCGAAAGCACTCGCAAGAAACTGGAACGCGGCGACAGCTTTTTGAACAAATTCATGAGTGCTGGAGATCCAGCGGACCTGAAAGCTTCGTTGAATGACATCGAACTGCGTTTGAAGCATCAAGAATGCAAGCTCGAAGAATTCGGGCCGCAGGTTGATGCCTCCAAGCAAAGGTTGGATTTCTTTACAAAAGACTACGCCGGGCGCCTGGGTCACTATTTGAATGAACCAGAGAACGCCAAACGCATTTTTGATCCGGCCACCGGTTCGCTTGCGGGAGCTCCGTTGCGCACGCGAATGTTGACGCAATTGCTGGAGCGACTTGAACAGCACGAAATCCTCTATCACGTGCTTGCCGGATATGAGATACGCCCCATCGCATCGGAGTATTGCCCGCCGGTCCACTTGCAGCAACTGCGCAAGGCGCTGGTTTCCAAGGAAGAAATAAAACGGGTCGAGCAGGTGATCAAGCAGGTGGCGGCGAAGAAACTTTCCCTGAAGCCGATTGAAGAGCTTTCAAAGAAGATGCGGCGTTACACGCGCGAGGAATTGCAGGCGTTCGTGCTGCGCTTTGCAGGCGATTTTCTGCGTCTACGGCGGGATTTGCGGGATTCAGAACATCTGGCGGCTTGCATGGAGCGCATCTCGCTGGTGACAACGGAACAGGCTCGCGACTTATCGCGGTTGAATAACCGTCTCTATGAATGCGTATTGCAAGACGAAGCGAAGCCCAAGCAGGATCACGTAATTTCGCACGTAATTATTAAA
>Ga0193726_1002250_pt1 | contig 13405 bp, 10 predicted proteins | sample H2c1metaG_FD_144928 | JGI IMG/M metagenome (GOLD analysis project Ga0193726, IMG submission 144928) | Soil microbial communities from a riparian zone of the East river system, Colorado, United States - H2c1 | ecosystem: Environmental > Terrestrial > Soil > Riparian zone | place: USA: East River... | reverse complement strand
CGAATCGGTGATAATTCCGTGTTCCCGATCCACCAGGTCCGCTTTCAACAGCGGCGCCAGCGCCAGGATGACCGAGGTGGCATAGCAGCCGGGATTCGCCACCAAGGCCGCGCCCGCGATCTGATCCGCGTTCAGCTCGGGAAGACCGTAAACGGCTTTCTCGGTTAGATCGGCCGCCGCTACCGCATTCTCATCCTTGAATCCGTACACCGCGCGATGCCGTTCTTGCTTCAACCGCCAGGCGCCGCTCAGGTCAATGACGCGAAGTCCGCTGGCGATCGCTTCGGGAACCAGCGACCGGGATGCCTCATGCGGCGTCGCCAGGAAAAGCAACCCCACTCCCTGCTGCTTCAAGGAGCTCCAGGACAACGGCTGCAGCGGGTAGCGTCCATTCCCTGACAGAATCGGAAACACATCGGCCAAGTTGACGGAGGGCGAGGGATCCGCTTGGTTCGGCCGGCTTAGCAGAACCGGCTTGTCCACCTGGGGATGGCGCAGCAGCAGACGCGTCAGTTCCAGGCCGGAATAACCGGTCGCGCCCAACACCGCAACTTTGAGTTCGGCCCCCATTAAGCAAGCATCTCCCGGATGCGGCCTTCGAGCTTCCTGGCAGCCTTCTTATCACTGCAGACAATCAGAATGGTGTCATCGCCAGCAACCGTGCCGATGGCTTCCGGCCAATCTTCCCCGTCCAGAGCTGCGGCTACGGGTTGAGCGCTGCCCACGCTGGTTTTTACCACCAGCAGATTTTGGGCGATCTGGGTGCCCGTCACGAACTCCCGCACCAGCCGTGAGACTGGTGGCAACGTCGCCTCGGAAGAACTCTCGCCCGGTGGCAGAGCATAGCCTTCCGAAGTCTTCACCAGGCCAAGATCACGAATGTCGCGCGAGAGCGTGGCCTGGCCCACGTCGAATCCCCGCCGGTTGAGGACGCGCTGCAGGTCCTCCTGGCTATGGATCGGCCCCCGATCAACTAGTTCCAGGATGGCGCGCTGTCGGATAGGCTTGTTCATGCATTTATATGCATACGAATGAATAACTATTCATATGTTAGGGCTTTTGGCGGAAGTGTCAAGGTAAAAGTGAGGCCGCGATCCAGTCGGCTGAGTCATTCCGAGCCGAGGTCCTCGGAGGCAGGAGACAGCAGCAGCAGCAGCTAGATCCAGAGGAAAGAAAAAGCCCACCGGCCAGTCTCACTCTGGCGGTGGGCTGCGAGCGGTCAATCAGCAATCGCCGAAACTAGTTGTGCAGGTCGACCCGTTTCTGGTCAGTCGTTTCTGGCCTTTCCGCAGCCTGGAAAAACTCGACCAGACGATCCATCAGGCGGCGGCGGCCGCCGATCATGTGCAGTCCGCTCTCGTGTTGATGTTCTTCGAGGATTTTGTTGAGATTTTCTTCGAGTTGCGTCATGGCAACCTCCTCTTGGGGGATTCACGCTAGCACTCAGCGGCAAGCCTCACGGCGCTTCCAAGCACTTCAGCTGTTCTCAGGTTAACAATTTCTGGGCAGCGGGGAGATTTGAAATTCGAATGAATAGTATCGCCAAATCAGATGCCGATGCGGGGAACGGACGCCGGGCTATTTTGAAGCGGCGGCAAGCTGGCGGACCGTGCTGATGAACGTCGTCGTCGCGCGCGTTAGGGTGCGATCACGGCGATACGCCAGCCCCAATTCCCTCCACAGTTCGCCGTCTTGAAGAGCGATGAGCTTGACCCGTCCTGCCAGCACCTGATCGCGGGCGAAGCTGGCGCTGATCAAGGAAACTCCCAGCCCGGCAGCGACAAAACTTTTGATCATTCCGACGCTGGGCAATTCCATCCTGATCTGGAGCTGCGAGGCATAGGGACGGAAGAGTTTGTCCATCACCCGGCGGCTGTAACCGGTCTTCGGAAGCAACAGCGGCTGCTTCACGATCTCGCTGACCGGCACCACGTCGTGTTTGGCCAAGGGGTTCTGCGGGCTCGCCATCAGCATGAGTTGGTCGCGAAAAATGGCGTGCGTTTTGAGGCTGGCCGACTTCACCGGCAAGGTCACGATGCCGACATCGATCGTGCCATTCTCCAGCTTCTCAACAATCTTGTAGCTGAAATTTCGATAGATGCTGATCTGCACGCCGGGATACAGGCTGCAATATTTGGCAAACACATCGGGCAACACATACAGGCAGGTGGCTTCATTGGCGCCAATCACGATGGTGCCGCGGGGCGCGGTACCCTGGTCGGCGACCGCCAGCAGCGACTCGTCTTTCATTTGCAGCAGGCGCTCGGCGTAGGCGAACAGCACGCGGCCGGCAGGGGTCAAGGTCACATCTTTTCCGGAGCGGTCGAGGAGCCGGTCGCCGTACTCCTGCTCCAGCTGGCGGATCTGGGCGCTCACGGCAGATTGGGAGCGAAAGACTTTTTGTCCGGCGCGCGAAAAGCTGCCCAGCTTGGCCACTTCCAGGAATGTTACTAATTGGTCAAAGTCCATGATTCAGGCCGCAAACGATGTGCGTGATTATAACGGAGAGGCGGGGACGTGCGCTGGCGAAAACTTTTCGAAAGCTCTTGCTTCGGGCGGAGTGGCGTAGCGCCGAGGCCGCGTCTGCCCTTCGAGCGCAGCTTCACACACCCGGCGCGGGCCCAGTGACTTTCGCATAGGGAACGATGCAGCTACGCTTTCTCGCCCGCCGCTGCGGCCGAAATAGCAATCAGGGGCGAGACAGTCAGAGAAGTTGTCGCGTGCAGACCACATTCGGTTTTCTGGAAGCCTGCCCAGCGTCCGGCGCGGGAATCCTCTCCGGGCTGGACAGCGCGTGTGCAGTGGGTGCAGCCAATGCTGGGGAAATTTCTGTCGTGCAGCGGATTGTATGGGACGTCATGCTTGTGGACATAATCCCACACCATCTGCTTCGTCCAATCGGCAATCGGACTAACTTTCACCAGGCCGAATTTGGAGTCCCACTCAATCTTGCGGGCAGCCGCCCGGACCGAAGTTTGGTCTCTGCGAATCGCCGTGATCCAGGCGTCCAATTCCGCGAGCTTGTTCTTCAACGGCTCAACTTTCCGCAGGCTGCAGCATTGATCGGGATTGCGCTTCCACAGTTCTGGGCCATGGGCGCGTTCCTGTTCTTCCGGCGTGAGCGCGGAATAGATTCGCTCCACCTTGAGGCCGTAGCGCTTTTCGACGCGGTCAATCAAGTCGTAGGTTTCGGCAAACAGGAATTCGGTATCGCCGGTAAAAACCTTGAGATCGGGATTCACCCGCGCGGCGATGTCCAGCAGCACCATGCCTTCCACGCCAAAGCCCGTGGCCATCGCCACCTGTTCACCGAAGTTGGCAAACGCCCAACGCAGTACTTCTTCGGGCTTCCATCCCTCGGCTGCAACTTTTAACTTCTCCAGCTGTTCTTTCACTCGGATCGCTCCTGATCTTGCGCGCTTAGCGTGATGAACTCCAAAAGTGCCGGTACGACCTCTGCACGTGGCCCGTCGCCGCCATAGGGCTGCGACGCGGGCTTCAGGGCAGTGCGCTTGGCAAGACCTGCGACTTCTCCAACCACCAACAACGTTGGGGAGGGCAGCAGCGGTGCGGAGGGCAGGTCTTGCAAGCTTGTCAGATAAATCTGTTCGTCCTTCGATGTGGCTCTGGAGACGATCGCGCACGGTGTCGCGGCATTGATTCCCGCTGCCTGCAGTTTGGCCGCGGTGTTTCTGTAGTCATAGCCCGGCATGTAGATCAAAACTGTCGCGTCGGATGGAATGCTCGCCGGCCAGTTGGACCATGGATCGTCACCCGCACGATGCCCGGTCAGCACGATCAATGAGGATGAAAACTCTCGGTGGGTCAGAGGAATCTGCGCCGCCGCCGCAGCACCGAGCGCGGCAGTCACGCCGGGAACAATCTCGAACTCGACCCGGGCCTTGCGCAACGCTTCCGTCTCCTCGCCGGCCCGACCGAAGACCAACGGGTCCCCGCCCTTCAGTCGAACCACCTGAAAGCCCATCAACGCGTATTCCACCAGCAGCGCATTGATCTCCAGTTGCGCGGTGCTCTTCCGTCCGCTCCGCTTGCCTACGTTTTCGACTCTCGCGGTGGACGGGATGAAATCCAGAATCTCCGATCCGATGAGTTCGTCGTGGAGCACGACGTCCGCCGTCTTCAGCAGCCGCAACGCTTTCAGGGTCAACAATTCCGGATCGCCCGGCCCGGCGCCCACGAGATAAACCTTGCCTTTCATCAGTTGCTCCCTCGCCCCTTCCCGTCGGGGGCGTGGATTGCCGCAAAGGCCCCCTCGCTGGCAATCTCGTGCAACAAGTTCCGTCGCACCTCGGGATCGATCCCGGTGGCAAATAATTGTTTCCTGGCGCTTCCCAGTCGTTCCAGCCACTCGCTGTATTCCGGCCCGAACTGCTCTTCCAGTTGCCGGCGAAGTCTCTGCGCAAGAGCGGGGCTGTGTCCCGCGGTCGAAATCGCGATCTGCAGGTCGCCCCGCCGAACCACGGCGCCAGAGTAAAAGTCGCAGTGGTCGGGATCGTCGACCGCGTTGCACAGCACGCCGCGGGCCTGAGCTTCCTGGAAAATTGCCTGGTTCAAATCAGTCACGGGAGTCGCGGCAATCACGAGAAACATGTCATCGAGATCTCTTGCTTCGAAGCCCCGCTGCTCAAACGTGATCACTCCCGCGTCCGCCAATTCCGCAATCGCGTTGCTGGCTGCGAGTGCCACAACCCGAACGCTGGCACCAGCTTCCAGCAGGCTGCGAATCTTGGATTCGCCAAGGTTCCCTGCCCCGACCACCAGGCACCGCCGGCCCGCCAGCTTCAGAAATATGGGAAACAAGTTCATGGTCGTCAGCTTTCCATTCCTGCCGGCACGCGTCCCTGGGGAACGTCGCGCGCCACGACCGCAACCAATTCGCCCGCAAGACGCTCCCGCAACTCATCGTTGCTGTGTCGCGAGAAAAACTTGCGCAGGTTTTCTCCCGGCAGACGCTCATCCAGATAGCGTCCCAGCAGTCTTTCAATCGCATCCGGCACATCGCTCGCCAGGCAGCGATAACCCACCGGACGCGCAATCGACTGATGCAGTCCCACTGCGCCGCCGACGCAGAAGTAATACGCATCCCGCATCCGGCCATCGACTTTGATCTTCTTGCCCTCAAGCCCGAGATCGGCAATCCAGTGCTGGCCGCAGCTATTGGGGCATCCGGTGACGTGAAGTCTTAGGTGCTGTTCGAATCCCGGCAGCCGCTCCTCCAACTCTTCCACCAGCCATCGGGAAAAGTTCTTGGTCTCGGTAATCGCCAACTTGCAATACTCGGAACCGCTGCAGGCGACGATGCCCCGGAAAAAGGATGATCCGGCAACCGGCAGGCTGATCGAAGCCAGCTCATCCGCCAGCGCGTGTGTACTGGGGTTCGGCACATTCACAATCACCAGATTCTGCATGTTGGTGAAACGGATATCGCCGCCGGCGTACTTGTCGGATAAATCTGCCGCCGAACGCAGCTGCTCGGCGGAAATTCTCCCCCGCAAAACCGCAGCGCCCACATAGCTGTATTCAGGTTGCCTTTGCTGATGGATGCCCACGTGATCGCGATACACGTCCGCGGGGGCTTGCTCGTCCGCAGCCGGATCCAACTTGAATCCGATTCTCTGCTCGAGTTCGCGTTGGAAGGTCTCGGCAGTCCAACCGTGTTTCAGGAACAGGAATTTCAGTCGTGCCCGCTCGCGGTTCTCGCGAAGGTTCTCGCTGTCGCGGAAAATCTGTGCGACCCCCTTGAGCGCCGGCAGAACTTGATGCTGTTTGACGAAAGCATTCAAGCGAACGGCGAGATGAGGATCAGTGGATAGGCCTCCGCCGACGCGGAGAGAGAAGCCGGTCTCCCAGTCCCCCCTCGTCTTGCGGCGAATGGCCGTCAAACCGATATCGTTAATTTCCGGATATTCGCACCACACCGGGCAACCGCTGATGCAGATCTTGAATTTACGGGGCAGGTTCACAAACTCGGAGTTGCCAACGAAGAGTCGGTTCGCTTCCTGCAAGAGACCGGAAGCATCGAAAATTTCGTGTGCATCCACGCCCGCCACCGGGCAGCCGGTGATGTTGCGGGTAACGTCACCGCACGCGCCCATGGTATTCAGTCCGCACTTCCAAAGTGCTTCAAGAACGGCGGGAAGATCCTGGATCGTGACCCAATGCAACTGAATGTTTTGCCGGACGGTGATGTCCGCTGTCCCTCGTGCATAGCGCTCGGTGATCCCGGCGATGGTGCGTAGCTGGTGAGAATAAAGCTGGCCGCCAGGGATGCGGATACGAACCATGAAGTACGGAAGGGCCTTGCCTTCTCCGCCCTTGCCACCCAAAACTCCAAGCCCGTCTCCCTGGGTGTAGACGCCCCACCAACGGAGATACGTTCCCACCCACTCGGGCGGAATGGAATCGAAGCCTTCGCGCGCGAAGCGGCGAATCTGCTCGATCCCCTCCCATGGGTTCTGCTCTCGCTTCAGCCGTTCGACTCGTTGCGCTTTCGATTCTGTAGGGTTTGTCATAAAAAATAAAAAGCCCACCGCCAGGTGTGCTGCACTGGCGATGGGCTCTGATTTTGCCGATTCTAGAGGATTCTTAGGTCAGCAGGCCTCCCGCGCCAGTAGACGTACACATACAACAACAAGTACAACACTGGCCGCGCATGGTCTGAAAAGCTGACATGTTGGTTTGATAGTAGATAAGCCCCCTCGGGCCTGTCAACATTACTGTGCTCTTGGACGCATCGAAAATTTAAATGCCGGGCATCGAAATCTCCTATGGGGATTGGGTGCGGACCATCTACGTTAGACTCTTCCGCCTCCGGCGCTCCCGCCAAGCCATTGAATCAGTGAACCTTAAGTGAAATGGTGGCGGTCGAATCGGGCGCTCCGTCGGAGTTGCTGACGGTGTACGCATTGAGCGTAACCGTGTAGTCTCCCGGCGTCGTGCCCGCACCCGCGCCGCCTCCGGTGCCGCTGCCAGTCGTGGTCCTCAAGCCGTTGGGAAAGACCAGCAAGAGGCAGAGCAAGCCAGTTCCAGCCACGCCCCGCCGCAGCTCGCGGGCCGGGCCCGACGGAATCAGAGCCAACCCAAAGACGGCGAAAATCCCCGCCAAGGCGCTCGCCCCTTTCCAACCCGAGTTTGGGCTTCCCCGCAACCCGGCGGTATTGGCTGTGGTGGTCACGGTCACCGTAGCAGTTCCAACCGGCGCCCTGCTCAAGTCCAGGGTGTGTGGATTTAGCGCGTCTGCGGACGCAATCGAACAGGCTGCCTTCGGGGCTGTCGTGCTACAAGACAAATAGACGCGCCCACCGCTTCCAGCAGCGGAATTCAAGCTGACCGCACCCCTACCCGCTTGTCCCGCCGTTAGGCTGATGGATGTTCCGGAGATCGCCGGCGCGGCTACTTTCGACGGGGTGTAGGCGCGAACGTAATCGACAAGCATCAAAGCCGGATTTGGTGTCGTGCGGTCGGGAGTCCCGGGCCAGCTGCCGGTTCCGCCCACAGCGAGATTCAACAGCAGATAGAAGTTCGCGTTGTACGGCCACGCCGTTCCTGCTGGAATGTCGCTGGCCGTGCGGACGAAGAAAACTTTGCCAGGATCGTCCACGTAGAACTGAATCATGTTCGGAGACCAGATCGCCCCGTAGGTGTGGAAGGCTGTATTCACCTGCCCGCCGCGAGCAAAGGCATAATCCTGACCCAGCCCGCTGCCCCCGGAATATCCCGGCCCGTGAAGCGTTGACTTGACGGTTCCCGGCCCAAGTCCGCCGGAGGCCGGAACGTTTTCCATATAGTCGATCTCGCCGGAAGTCGGCCAACCCACGGTAGTGATGTTGGTCCCGAGCGCCCAAAATGCTGGCCACAATCCAGGTCCAATCGGTAGCCGCATGCTGGACTCGATCCGTCCGTATTTGAAGCTGGCCAGGTGGTTCGCGGTATTCAAACGCGCCGAAGTCCAACTGGCGCTGTAAGGGGCGACGCTGGATGCAACTTCGAGCGCCTTGATGACAAGATGTCCGCTGCCGTCAAGGTAGGCGTTCGGGGTGCCAGGCAAACACGGGGAGGTCGAGCTGCCCGGCGCACAATAATATTCGACTTCGTTGTTGACCTGGAGAATGCCGGTTTCAAATTGCCACTTGGTCGTGTCGATCGCGCTATTTGCCGGGCCGTTGAATTCGTCGTTCCAGGCAAGCGTCCAGGATTGCGCCGCGACAGATCCGTACAACAAGCAGCAAAAGCCCGCGACCATCAACCATCGAGCCGGCGGCGAGAAGGGGTGTTTCATGGCTTGGTAACTCCGTGTGAAGTAGGCTTGTACATCCCGGATGCACAAGCCTACTTCAATCCGTCGACCAAATAAAGATCCGACAAAGTGCGATGGGAGCCATGGACACAGGTCTTGGCATTCGGCGTGAGTAGAATGGGCCCGATGGTTTCAACACCAGCCGGGTCGACCGGCATAAGCTCTCGCACAAAATTTTTTTGGCCGCTGGTCAAGTCCAACCGGAAGATCTTGGCAGGCAGTTCTCCCGGACGACAGATAAGAGGGACCGCCCATCCTGTGCCCAGGCGACCGGCTGCTCTCCCATTTCTGTGCCACGCACCGGCCGAAATTCCCCGCCCTTGGCTGGATACAAGTGTCCCAGCGAATCGGGCCGATGCCCACTACCGACTGTCCATCCGGCGAAACCAGGAACGCCGCGCCCGCGTTGGTCAGGTTCTCTTGCGGTACGGCGGTCTTCTGCGATGAAACTCCAACGGTGTCGGCTGCACGCGGCTGATTCGTGCGCTTCGCCAGAGCGATTACCCGTAAGGTGCTAAGAACAAAGAACGAACAAAGGACCTGCAGAGCCCCCGATTTTCTAATGCACAGGCCGAGCCTGCGTTCCGAGCGCTCTCTCCTGGCAATCCGCCGCTGCAATGAGCAGCCGGCCGAACTCCGCGCTCCCCCGCAATTTTGCCAGCAACGGATCAGAGCGCAGTGCCGAAGTCGAACAATAATTCCTTTCGATCGCGCTCTTGATCATGCGCGTCGCAGCATCGGTCTTGCCGCAATACGCCATGATGGTGGCCTGCTCGTAGGTAGGTGCTGGATCCCCTTCCGCCACCAGGTCGCCTTCGGTTTTCTGCACCACCCCATCCGTCTCCGAAGCGGGACGCAGTTGCAGGCAGACCTCCAGCAAATCCCGGTGATAGTAAGGATTCTTCGCAATTTTGCTGACCGCCTTCCGCGCCTCTTCAACCTTGCCCTGTCGCAAAAGCACAGAGGGCATCATGTACGTCGCCCATTCAGAACCGGCATCCAGCCGGACAAAATCCAGCGCTCTTTCGCTCTCTCCTAAACCAAGAAACACCCAGGCGCACGAACGAAATTCATAGTTGCCGGGATCGAGCGCAATGGCGGTGTCGCACTCGCGTTTGGCTTCGTTATAGGTGCCGGCATAGCGGAATACATAAGCCAGCGTAAAATGCGCGGTCGCATTCTGCGGACGCCGAGCGACTAGCTCTTTAGCCTGCTCGTACGGTTTGGCCAGGTCTCCCCGTTCCACCCGGTTGGTGATCAGGTTCCCGGCCGCCACGCCGAGATTGGGATCGAGCGCCAGAGCACGTTCGTAAGCTGCATCTGACTTCTCGAACATCCCGGCCCCGCCATTTGCGTAAGAGCTGTCATAGTAGTATCGCAGCCCCAGCGACTCCCAAGCCGGCGCGTAGCTCGGGTCCATGTTCACGGCCTCCTCCAGCACGGAGATGGCAGCCTTATTGGGTTCGGGATCATGAGAAATGGCCAGACTTCGCAGATAGAGATCGTAGGCATCCTGATTCTTGGGCTTGGTCTTCGCTTCAATCAACCCGGCCGTCGCCCCTAGTTGCGGCAGCAGTCCCTGCCGGACCTGGCTCGCAATCTGCCCTTGCAAGGCAATCAGGTCCTGCGCATCGCTGGTGATTGAGCCCTGCCACAGCAACCGGTTGCTTCCGACATCGATCGCTTCAAGCGTCACCAGAAGCTTGTTGCCTTGCAAAAGATAGTGACCGGTGAGAACAACCGCCACATGCAATTGGTGGCCGACCTGCACCGCGTCGACATCGGGAGTCGAATACTTGCGAGTGGTGGCGGCGGGCCGCACATCGAGCGAGCGCGTGTAAGAGAGCACATTGGAAATCTCGTCCGCCAGCGCGAACCGCAGGTAGTCAATATTTTGATCGTTGCTGATGTTCTGCAGAGGAAGGACCGCCACGGTGTTCTTGTTCCCTCCGAAGGCGCCGCCCGCACGATGCCGCAACCACCACGTCCCGACCGAGACCAGCACCGTGAGCAGCAGTCCCAGCGTCCCCAACAGCAGATAGTTCTGCCGATAAGACGATCTCTGAAAAGTGTTGGTGACCACGCGCAGCGGCGCACTGTGCGCAGTTCTGGTCAACCCAGACTCTGTTTCTTTCTTTAACTTCTGCAGGTCGGACTTCATCTCAGAAGCCGTGAAGTACCGGTTCCTGCGGTCCTTCTCCATGGCCTTGCCGATGATGGCTTCGAGTTCACGCGGCACACTCGGATTCAAAGCAACTGGCGAGGCCGGCTTCTGGTGCAGAACCGCATCCAGCGTGGTGACTACATTCGTCCCCGCGAACGGTTTCTTGCCGGTTGCCATTTCGAACAGCACCACGCCGAAGGAAAACAGATCACTACGCGGATCCAGTTCCTCGCTTCGCGCCTGCTCCGGCGACATGTACACAGCCGTCCCCGGAATCACGCCCATCTGCGTCAGGGAATCTTCATAATTTCCATCGCTGTTGGTTATTTGCTCGCGCGCCAGCTTCGCCAATCCAAAGTCAAGGACTTTCACCTGGCCCGACTTCGTCAGAAAAATGTTGGCAGGCTTGATATCGCGATGGATGATCCCCTTGGCGTGCGACGCGACCAGTGCATCGGCCACCTGGACCGCGATTTCCAAAATCCCGTCCAAATCCATGGGAGTGCCGCGAAGCCGCTGCTTTAAGCTCTCGCCTTCCAGCAGTTCCATCACGATAAAAGGATGGCCATTGTTATCGTCGATGTCATGGATGGTGCAGATGTTAGGATGGTTCAACTGCGAAGCGGCCCGAGCCTCGCGCCGGAAGCGCTCCAGCACGCGGGGGTCTTTGACCATTTCTTCAGGAAGGAATTTGAGAGCGACCCGTCTTAGCAGTTTGGTATCTTCGGCTTCGTAGACCACACCCATTCCGCCGCCACCAAGTTTTGCGGTGATGTGATAGTGCGAAATGGTCTGGTCGAGCAAGCAATGAGGGATCCAACCCTCGCGCCGCGATCTTAGGCTTCGGTGGCGCCTAAAGTCAACCAACTTAAGGCTCTGCCGGCCTCGGCCAGCGCATCCTTTTGGAAAACTTGTGCGGGCGCCGCCTCCACTTCCTGGAGGCGAAGCGGCCGCGCAGTCCGGGGAGACCCCTCACGGCCCCTCCCGCACCGCCACCCAGGCATCAGGACCATGGCTTGACGCGATCCGATGGCTTCACGCCTTCCTAACTCTCCCAATACCTTCTAGAATTCAATCATTCCTATAAACATTCTAAATCCGAAGCAGGTATCTCTTGTTTGAAATATCGAATCTATACGGCATCATCGCCGGCGCCGCCCTCGGCGCGGCCGCCGCCTGGCTGACTCTGCGCACCCGCGCCGCCGTTCTCGAAGAGCGTGCCAACACCCTAGATCGCGCCCTGAACGACGCCTCAGGAAAACTCGCCGCCGAACGCGCCGGCGCCGCCGCTTTGGCAAGACAAACCGCAACCCTGACTACGACCTTGCAGGAAGAACGCAAGACCAGTCAGGAGAAACTCGATCTCCTCCACCGCGCGACCGCAGACCTCACCCAAGCCTTCCAGGCATTGGCGTCCGATGCCCTGAAGAGCAACAACGAATCATTCCTGCAACTCGCCAATGAGACTCTGGCAAAGTTCCAAACCACAGCCAAAGGCGATCTCGATGCCCGGGAAAAAGCCGTAGCCGATCTGGTCTCTCCCATCAAGGAGGCTCTCACCAGAGTCGATTCAAAGATCCAGCAAATCGAAGGCGATCGCAAACAAGCTTACGGAACGCTGACCGAGCAGGTACGTTCATTGATGGGCACACAAGAGCAACTCCGCGATGAAACCGGAAACCTGGTTCGCGCTCTTCGCGCTCCCGCGGTTCGTGGACGCTGGGGAGAGATCCAGTTGAAACGGGTGGTGGAGATGGCGGGAATGCTCGCCTATTGCGACTTCTCCGAGCAAACCACGGTGCAGGCCGACGAAGGCCGCATCCGCCCCGACTTGATTGTGAAATTACCGGGCGGCAAGAGCGTGGTTGTCGACGCCAAGACTCCGCTCGAAGCCTACCTGAGAGCTGTCGAATCCACCGACGACACCATCCGGCTGGCCCACATGAAGACGCATGCTCAACAGGTGCGCACCCACATGTCCCGCCTGGCTTTGAAATCGTATTGGGAACAGTTTGAATCGTCACCGGAATTTGTGGTGATGTTCCTGCCGGGAGAAATGTTTTTCAGTGCAGCGCTCGAACAGGACCCGGGACTCATTGAAGAAGGAGTGAGCCAGCGAGTGATTCCGGCTTCCCCGACCACGCTCATCGCCCTGCTTCGAGCGGTCGCCTTTGGCTGGAGACAAGAAAAACTGGCGCGCAACGCCCAGGAAATCAGCGCCCTCGGAAAAGAACTTCACGACCGGTTGCGAAGCCTGTCAGCGCATCTTGAGACAGTCGGTAAGGGCCTGGATCGTGCCGTGGAGTCCTACAACAAGGCTGTCGGCACCCTGGAGAGCCGGGTATTGGTGTCAGCCCGCCGGTTCAGCGAATTGGGCGTGGCGGTGGCGCAGGAAATCCCGGACGTCGAGCCCATCGAAACTACGACACGGACGCTGGCATTTGAATGGGACGATCCGCCAGCCGCGGACGATGCAGACTCCAAATCCCTTGCCGAATCCAACGAATAATCATCAGCGCGAAACGCGTGCGCGTCCGCCGCACACTTCTCATGGGAAACGCCCCGGCCCCGAGGGAAGACTCTACGCAAGATCCCGCAAGTTGCCGGGCCGCGACAATACCGGGACGACTTCCCTCAGTTCAATTTTAACGGCATTCACGCCCTCAAAGTTGACGAAGAAACATTCGATGGCCAATTCCGGAAAATTGGTCTTCACCAGCACCGCGGCGCGTCGCAGCTCTTGTTCATGATGATCTGCCTCCAGCTGCCGATCTCCTTTAAACCCCGCCAGCCCGCCGTAGGTGGCGCAATCGGAATGGCTCATCAGGAGAATCCGCGTCGTCCGGTGCAGCCGGATCGACATTCGCACCTGCTCCAGAATGAAGTCGCGCTCGAAATCATTGCGCGGCGACGCCAGCGTTTTC
>Ga0193726_1002249_pt1 | contig 13414 bp, 10 predicted proteins | sample H2c1metaG_FD_144928 | JGI IMG/M metagenome (GOLD analysis project Ga0193726, IMG submission 144928) | Soil microbial communities from a riparian zone of the East river system, Colorado, United States - H2c1 | ecosystem: Environmental > Terrestrial > Soil > Riparian zone | place: USA: East River... | reverse complement strand
CCCGGGTCAGCAAGCCTTCCTTTGCGTAAACGTCTTGAGTCGCCAAGGCGGCCGCGCAGGCGACCGGATGGGCCGAGTAGGTGTAGCCGTGGAACAACTCGATGCTGTTTTCCGGCCCCTGCATGAAGGCATCGTAAATTTTGCGCTGTGAAAAGACCGCGCCCATGGGCACGGCGCCGTTGGTCAGTCCCTTCGCCGTCGTCATCAAGTCGGGAGTGACATCGAAGGCCTGCGCGGCGAAGGGCTTGCCGATGCGGCCGAAGCCGGTGATCACTTCATCGAATATCAGCAGGATTTCGTGCTTGTCGCAGATCTCGCGCAATCGTTTCAAGTAGCCGGCGGGCGGCAGCACCACGCCTGCAGAACCGGAGATGGGCTCGACGATGACCGCGGCGATGGTCGAGGCGTCGTGCAAGGCGATGATGCGCTCCAATTCATTGGCCAGATGCATGCCCCACTGCGGCAGACCGCGCGAGAACGCATTGTGTTCGATGTCCAGGGTGTGCGGCAGATGATCCACGCCCGGCAGCATGGAGGAGCCGAAGAATTTGCGGTTGTTCATCATGCCGCCGACCGACATGCCGCCGAAGCCCACGCCGTGATAACCCTTCTCGCGCCCGATCAGGCGAGTCCGCTGCCCGGCGCCGCGCGCGCGGTGATAGGCGACGGCAATCTTCAGCGCCGTATCGACGGCTTCGGAACCGGAATTGGTGAAGAAGATCCGATCGAGCCCCGGAGGCGCGATCTTGGCCAACCGATTTGCCAGTTCGAATGCGATGGGATGACCCATTTGGAATGTCGGCGCGAATTCCATGGTCTCGAGCTGATTGGTAACCGCTTCGGTGATTTCGCGCCGTCCGTGCCCGGCATTCACGCACCATAGGCCCGCGACCGCGTCGAGAATTTCCCGGCCGTCGGCCGTGGTGTAGTACATGCCCTTGGCGCGCGCCAGCAGGCGTGGATTGGCTTTGAACTGCCTATTGGCCGTGAACGGCATCCAAAATGCGTCCAGATCAGGATTCGACACAGCGGGGGTGAGGCGGGCATTCATGGCTTATTCCTCTTCGGAAGGCGGGGATCGGGCCAATGATAAGGAAAATCAACATTAAGCTCAATTTTCGCGCTATCTCTCGCCGATCCGTCTATTATAATAGACACTATGAGCTTAGACGTGGGTGCACATCTTAAGGCCGTTAGGCAGATGTACGGTCTGTCGCAGCGCGAATTGGCGAAGCGCGCGGGCGTCACCAATGGTTTGATTTCGCTCATCGAGCAGAATCGCGTCAGCCCTTCAGTCAGTTCGCTGAAGAAAGTGCTGGACGGCATCCCCATGGCGCTCGCCGATTTTTTCACTTTGGATCTCGGCGGCAAGCCGCAGGTGTTCTTCCCGCGCGAGGAGCTGGCGAATATCGGCACCGACAGCCTCGAGCTGCGGCTGGTCGGCGGGCGCCTGGCCAAGCGCGGCATGTCCATTCTGCACGAGCGCTACGCGCCCAGCGCCGATACGGGCGAGGAGATGCTGACGCACGCGGGCGAAGAAGGCGGCGTGGTGGTGCGCGGCAAGATCGAAGTGACGGTCGGCGGTGAAGTGCGAATCCTGGGCGTCGGCGATGCATATTATTTCAAGAGCTCAGTGCCGCATCGGTTTCGCAACCTCGGCCGCGAAGAATGCGAAATCGTCAGCGCCAGCTCGCCGCCGACCTTTTAATCGCGTCGTCAGGCCGCATATCCGCGCTCTTCAGGTAGCATAATCATTCTATGAGCACGGTAACGGTAGCGGCCACCCAAATGGCCTGCAGTTGGGATCGCGACGCCAATATTGCGCGCGCGGAGGGGCTCGTGCGCCAAGCTGCCGCCAAGGGCGCGCAAATCATTCTGCTGCAGGAGTTGTTCGAGACGCCGTACTTTTGCAAGGACCACATTGCGCGGCATCTGGAACTGGCGCGGCCGCTCGACGGGCACCCCGCCGTGGAACACTTCAGCAAGGTGGCGCGCGAACTCGGCGTGGTGCTGCCGATCAGCGTGTTCGAACGCGCCAACAATGCATTCTACAATTCGGTGGCGGTGGTCGATGCCGACGGGTCGGTGATCGGCAGCTACCGCAAGTCGCACATCCCGGAAAGTCCCGGCTATCACGAGAAATTCTACTTCTCGCCGGGCGACACCGGCTTTAAGGTGTTCGACACGAGCTACGCGAGGCTGGGTGTCGCAATATGCTGGGATCAATGGTTTCCGGAAGCCGCGCGCGCCATGGCCTTGATGGGCGCCGAGATTCTGATGTATCCCACCGCGATCGGTTCGGAACCGCAGGATGCCGGCATCGATTCCAGCGGACACTGGCAGCGGACCATGCAAGGACACGCGGCGGCGAATGTCATGCCGGTGGTGGCTTCGAATCGCATCGGGCCGGAGAAAGGCGAAAAATACTCCATCACGTTTTACGGCTCTTCGTTCATCGCCTCAGCGACGGGTGAGAAGCTCGCGGAGGCGGATCGCGAGACGGAGACTGTGCTCACCGCGTCGTTCGATTTGGACGAGGTGCGCCGCTATCGACAGGCCTGGGGTGTGTTCCGCGATCGGCGGCCCGACCTTTACTACCCCTTGCTTTCGCTCGATGGACGCGGCTGACACTCTCGCATTCGTCGATTTGGAAACGACGGGCGGCAATGCCGCCTACGATCGAATCACCGAAATCGGCATCGTGCGCATGCAAGGCGGCGTGCTTCTCGAGGAGTGGAGCTCACTCGTCAATCCCGAGTGCCCGATCTCGCCTTACATCGAGGCCTTTACCGGCATCAGCAGCGAAATGGTCGCCACTGCGCCGCGCTTCGCCGAGCTTGCTGCGGCCGTGTTCGAGAAATTGCGCGGCGCGGTGTTCATTGCGCACAACGCGCGCTTCGATCACGCCTTTCTGCGCAGCGAATTCCGCAAGGCCGGAGTGGCTTACGCGCCGCAAGCGCTGTGCACGGTCAAATTGTCGCGCCGCTTGTTTCCGCAGCACGCGCGCCATAACCTGGATGCTGTGATGGAACGCCACGGCTTGAGCTGCAGCGCCAGACATCGCGCTCTCGGCGATGCCAGAGTTCTGTACGATTTGTGGCAAAAGCTGCGGCGCGAAATTCCCGACGCTGAATTCTCCGCCGCTGCGGCGCAGTCGATGCTTGCTGCGCCGAAGTTGCCGGCGCACCTGCCGCCGGAGTTGGCCGACGAATTGCCGGAAACGCCGGGGGTGTACCGCTACTTCGGCGAAGCCGACGCCTTGCTGTATGTGGGCCGGAGCAATTCGCTGCGCGGCAAGGTTTTGTCGCAACTCGCCGAGGGTGGCTCGGCCTCGCGGGAGCGGTTGGCTGCGCTAGTCAGACGCGTGGACTGGTTTCAGACCGCCGGTGAGCTGGGCGCGATGCTGCTCGAAGCGGAGTGGATCAAAACCCTCAAGCCGCAGCGCAATCGGCACGTGAAAAGCAATCTGCAGGCGGTGACCCTGAGACTTGCAGAAATTCCCGGGCGGGTGCAAATCCAGCGCATCGATGAGCTCGAGCCCGAGGATTTGGCGCAGAGCTTCGGCGTTTTCCACTCGGCCAAGGATGCGCGCAAGGCGCTCGCCGACATCGCCGGCGCGCGGCAGCTGTGCCTCAAGGTCTTGGGGTTGGAAGAGAGCGAGGGGTCGTGCTTTGCATTGCAGGTGGGCAAGTGCAGGGGCGCTTGCGTGGGCAAGGAGGCGCCGATTTTGCACTCCATGCGGCTGCAATTGGCGCTGTCGGCGCTGAAAATCAAGACCTGGCCTTTCCCGGGGCGGATTGCGCTGCGCGAGAGAGCCAGCGGTGCGTTTTTGCCGGATGGCACTCGCGGCGGCGAATTTCATGTGCTCGATCGCTGGATGTATTTGGGTTCGGCGCGATCCGAGGAAGATCTGGCGAGCTTAAGCACGCGAAGCGTCAGCGGCGGTTTCGACGTCGATGTCTATCGGATGCTGCTGCGCTATTTTTCGAATCATCCCAATCTCGAATGGCATGATCTGCGCGCCGAAAAAATAGCCGCCGCGTGAACGACAACGTGCGCTATTGGGTGGCGACCGCACCGGTGGGTGCCGCCTCGGTCTTGGCAGAGGAACTGGCGCAATTCGGCGCGGAGCATATCCGCGAGCGCAGCCACGACGTGAAATTCCAAGGCACGCTCGAAGTCGGTTACCGCGCCTGCCTATGGTCGCGCACCGCGACCCGGGTGTTCTTGAGTTTGGGATCGGTCGACGCCGGCAGTTCGAAGAGCATCTATGAGGCCGTCAAGCGCATGGACTGGCGCGAGCATCTGGCTCCGGGCGCGACCCTGGCCTGCGACTGCAGCGGCGGCAACGAATCCATCCGTCATACCATCTATGGATCGCAGCTGCTGAAAGACGCGGTCTGCGACAATTTGCGCGAGTCTACGGGCGAAAGGCCGAACATCCAACCCGAGCAACCGGATGTGCTGCTGCACCTGCACGTCGAGGGCGCGACCGCGCTGGTCTCGCTCGATTTCTCCGGCGAAAGCCTGCACCGGCGCGGCTATCGCAGCGAGGGAGGGCGTGCGCCGCTCAAGGAGAACGTGGCCGCGGCAGTGCTGCTGCGGTCGGGGTGGCCGCAGATTGCGCAGCAAGGCGGGGTGCTGCTCGACCCAATGTGCGGCTCGGGGACCTTTCTCACCGAAGGCGCGTTGATCGCCGCCGATACCGCGCCGGCGCTCGATCGCGCCTACTTCGGGTTTTTGAAGTGGCGCGGTCACGATGCCGAGCTTTGGTCGCGCTTGCGCGCGGAAGCACTCGACCGGCGCGCGGCACGCTCGGTGCGGCGCTGCATTCTTGGCTCCGACATAGACTCCGAAGCCGTGCGGATGACGATCGCCAATGGCGAACAGGCCGGCGTCGCGGAATGGATGCATGTGGAGAAACGCTCCTTGAACGACCTGCCCCGGCCCAAGGGCGAGGGCCTGGTGGTTGCGAATCCGCCCTACGGGGAGCGTATCGGCGCTGAGTCGGGTTTGCCGGCACTGTACTCGGAGCTGGGAACGGTATTGCGCGAGCGTTTCCAGGGTTGGCAGGCGGCCATTCTTACCGGCAATCCGCCGCTCGCGCGCAATTTGGGGATTTACGCGAAGCGATCCCATCGGGTGTTCAACGGCACGATCGAATGCCGCTTGCTGCGCTTCGATCTGAACGAAGCGAGCGCGCAGCGGCCCGCGGAGGAAGTGCGCGCGGACTGGTCGAGCCGGCCCGGGGCGCAGATGTTCGCCAATAGGCTGCGCAAGAATTTGCAGCGCCTGGATCCTTGGGCTGAGCGTGAGCACATCGATTGTTTTCGAGTTTACGATGCCGATATGCCGGAGTATGCGTTCGCCATCGACCTGTATGGCCGCGAGGCCCGGCATGTCTACGTACAAGAGTATGCGCCGCCGAAATCCGTGGATCAGGAGGGCGCTCGCGAACGCCGGCGCGAGGCGCTGGCGGTGTTGCCGGAAGTGCTGGCGGTGCCGACGGCCCAGGTGCATTCACGCGTGCGCAAGCCGCAGAAGGGCGCCGAGCAGTACGAAAAGCGCGACAGCGCCGCGGAGCGGCACGCAATTCAAGAGGGCGGGCTCAAATTCTGGGTGAATTTCCGCGACTATTTGGACACGGGACTGTTCCTGGATCATCGCATCATGCGCTCGATGCTGCGCACTTGGTCCAAGGATGCGGATTTCTTGAATCTGTTTTGCTATACCGGCAGCGCAACGGTGTACGCGGCGGCCGGCGGCGCGCGCAGCACCACGGGCGTCGATTTATCGAACACGTACTTGGATTGGGCGCACGAAAATCTGTTGCTCAACGGATTTCGCGGCGACAATCATCAACTTTATCGCGCCGATTGCCTGGCCTGGCTCGAGGAGGAGGAGCCGCGAGGTGCGCGCTTCGACTTGATCTTCCTCGACCCGCCGACCTTCTCCAATTCGAAGCGCATGGAGGGCGTGCTCGACGTGCAGCGCGACCATGTGGGCATGATCCGCCGCTCATTGAAGCTGCTGCGTGCGGGCGGTCGGCTGGTGTTCTCGACCAACTACACGCGCTTCAAGTTGGATGGCGAAGCGCTTGCCGATCTTGCGATCGAGGATATCAGCGCCGCCACCATTCCGAAGGATTTCGAGCGGCACGCGCGCATTCACAAGTGTTTCGTTGTGCGATTCAAATAGGGTAAATTGAAGGCATGAAAACCCCGCTCAAGCTTGCATTGCCGGCCATCATTTCCGCGCTGATCGCGGCGTCTGCCCCGTCGGCGCAAGCCGCCGGGACCGAGACCAAGGATCCGATCAACCCGGCGCCGACGCTGCACGATTGGCAGGGGCTCGCCAAGCTGCCGGACTTCGGCGGCGTTTGGACCCCGGTCATCAGCGATCAGGTGGCGCAGGAAAAAACCAACCCGCCGCCGTGGACGCCGCAGGCCGCCAAGCAGATCGAGCACATGTATGAGGAAGAAAAAGCGGGACGGCCGTTTCCTGTCATCGATCATTGCTTTCCGACCGGCATGCCGAGCTACATGCTCATCACCCACAATGCCTTCGAGCTGCTGATCACGCCGGGCAGAGTGACCTTGCTGGGCGAGGGCGACGGCAATCGACTGCGCCGCATCTACACCGACGGCCGCCCGCATCCGGCCGACCCGGACCCGAGCTTTCACGGCCATTCCATCGGACATTGGGAAGGGCAAACGCTGGTCGTGGATACCATTGCGCTGCTGCCGCAGGCCTATCTTGCGGTCAACGAGGCGGTCGGTGTGCCGAACAACGGCGACATGCACATCGTCGAGCGCATCCATTTGCTCAACCCCGTCACGCTTGCGGACGACTTGGAGATCTCGGCGAACAAGCTGTTATCCAAGACCTGGAAGACGACGCGAAAGTACTATCGGCAGCGATCGCAGAAGTACGACATCGTCGAAGGAGTTTGCGAGCAGGGAAGCTACACTGAAGCCGTCGATAAGGATGGCAATTCCATTTTTGCGCCCATCAAGTTCCATAACGGCGTTCCCGTAGGCTCTGACTCGAAGTGATCCCAATACTCATGAATTCATCCCGATTGAAACTGGCATTTGGCGCAGTGCTCCTGGCCGGAACCGCTGCATTGTCCTGGCCGGCGCATGCGCATCATTCTTTCGCCGTGTATGACCGCAGCAAGGTGTTGACCTTGAAGGGCAACGTCAAGACGTTCCAGTGGACCAATCCTCACTGCGTCATCTGGGTGCTGGTGCAGCCGGATGGCGGCGGCGATCCGCAGGAGTGGAGCTTCGAGACCACGAGTCCCGGCGTCTTGACCCGAGGAGGCTGGACACGAAATTCCGTCAAGGCGGGTGATCGGGTGAGCGTTGAATTCTATCCGTTGCGCGACGGATCGCACGGCGGCGGATTGAACTCCGTGACCCTGCTCGATACGGGCCAGAAGTTGTCCGCGAGCTTCGCCGCCTCGGAAAAGCCGGAAATCAAATAGCAGCCTCGCGCCGTTTTGACGCGAGGCTGCCGCCTTAAAACTTGAACCTGAGCCCCAACGTCGGGTTGATGTTGTTGGTCTGAAACAGATAGCCGTTGGCGAAGCCGTCATGCACGGCGCTGTACATGGCGCCCACATAGGCATCGAGATGCTTGTTGAGAGCGTAGACGGCATCGAAGCTGAAGGCTTCGAGCGTGCCGCTGCAGGTTGCCCCGGCAGATGTCGAGCAGCCGGCACTGGCGCCGGTGCCGAAGGAGTTTTGGTGCACGGCGTAATAGGCCGCCGTCAGCTCGAGTTTGGGAATCACGGTGTAGCGCACTCCCGCCCAATACACGTGCAAAACCTTGTCCTTGGGGAATGCCGCATTATTGACGAAGGCCAGGTTGTAGCCGCCGATGTCGCTGAAACCGGCCGTGACCGGATGCTTCGGATTCGCGAATTGGATGTTTTCGTAGGCGGCGAAGAATTTCCACGCAGCGAGTTTGTAGGATGCCATCAGGGCATAGGCAGTGTTGTCCGAAATCGTGGCCGACAAGGAATTGCTGAGTGAAAAGCCGATCCCCGGCAGCGCCGCCACTTGCGCCGCGCTCAAGGGCGCGTTCGAGATCGCGCTGTCCACTTTGGAGTAGTAGGCATCGAGCGAGGCATTCGCGTACACCCCGCCCACAACGAACTGATAAGCCGTGTTGAATACGCCCGAGGAGCCGCCGAATTTGTACAGCGCGCCGACATGGACGATGTCGGCGATCACATTGTCGTACTTCAATGCAGAATCGAGGCGCTTGTCCTCCGTATCGCCGGCGCCGGCGTACGGCCCCGACATGCCGATCAACGAGAATGCCTGGGAGCCGTAATTCGGATCGTATTTATTGACTCCGTCGGCAACGATGGTCAGCTGGCGGCCAAAGGTGACGGTGCCATAAGTCTTCGAACTGAATCCCACGAACGCCGTCTGGAAGGGCTGGCCCGCGACGCTCGAATTGAGATTGACGGTTTGCGCACCCAGTGCGCGGCCGTTGTTCTCCACCATGGATTTTTGGGCGTCGCTGATTTCTCCGGATTGCGGGTTGAAAAAAGTCTCCAACCTAAAAATGCCGAACCAGTCTGCGCCCAAAAGCTCCGAGCCCTGCAAGGCAATTCTCGACTGCGACAGGTTGCTCGGCGTGAGGCCATCGGCGGACTGGCGGCTGTATTTTTGCACGATGTTGTTGCTGCCGGCCGGGTGGTAATCGCTGAACGGCGCGCCGTGATTTTCGTACTGAAAGCCGACATCGACGATGCCGTAGAGAGTGATGCCATGCCAGGTCAGGGCGTCATCTTTCTCCGCGTCCGCAGTGGTTTTCTGCTGCGCAGTCGCGAGCGACGAGGAAAACAGCGCCACGGCGAGAAGAAGTCCCTGCGCGGTGCTCTTCATGGTCATCGCTGTGCGAGGCCAAATGGGTGCTGTTACGAGTTTCACGACATCCCGTTATCGCTATGTTCCATTGACTATAGCGAGACTCGCGGGCGCCAGCAATTGCAAAAAACCTGCCGATGATCTCAACAGGGGTCAGAGCAGGTCGCGCAGGCGGTAGTAGAGCATCGCCAGCATCAGCGAGGGCCGCCGCAGCAGCCGGCCCCCCGGAAAATCCCGATGCGGGATGCGCGCGAAGACGTCGAAGCGCTCGGCCGTTCCGGCGATCGCTTCCGCCGCCAATTTACCCGCCAGTCCGGCCAGCGAAATGCCATGTCCGGAGAAGCCCTGCAGGTAGTAGACGTTGGGGGCGAGCCTGCCAAAATTCGGCGCGCGGCTCATGGTGATGTCGAGATAGCCGCCCCACGCCCTCGATACTTTTGCATCCTCGAGGGATGGGAAGACCCGCACCATGCGCTGACGCATGGATTCAGGCAGGTGCGGAGGCTGCACCGCGCTGTAGCTGACGCGGCCGCCGAAGAGAAGGCGGTGATCGGCCGACGCCCTGAAATAGTCCAAGACCCAATTGATGTCGGCGACGGCAGCGTTGCTCGGCAGTAAATTGCTTATGCGCTCCTCGCTCAAAGGTTCCGTGGCGATGATGTAAGTGCCCACGCCCAGAATTCGCCGCGCCAATGCGGGCGCCACGGCGCCTATGTAGGCGTTGCCGCATAACACCAGGTGGGAGCAGCGCACCGTGCCGTGCGCCGTATGCACGCGCACCTCAGGGCCATCCTGGTAGCGCAGCACTTCGGAGTTCTCGTAGAGCAACGCGCCTGCGCCCTGTGCTGCGCGTGCCAGCCCTTGCGTGTATTTGAGGGGCTGCAAATGCCCGCTGCGCGTGTCGAGCAGGCCGGCGAGATATCGAGGGCTGCGCACATGCCCTTGAAGTTCGTCGCGGCTGAGCAGGCGCACCGATTCATAGCCGTACTCGCTCGAGAGTTCTTGCTGCCACTGTGCTAATTCCTCGACGTGCCGCGGTTTGACGGCGACGTGTACGTGATTGGCGCGATAGTCGCACTCGATGGAATGCTCGCGAATCAACGACTGGGTCAGGTCCAACGCCTCGATCGAGAGGCTGAACAGCCGATGGGCATCCTCGCGTCCCACCTCACGCTGCAGCTTTTGTTGTCCGATGGCCAGGCCAAAAATGGTTTGGCCGCCGCTGCGGCCCGAGGCGCCGTAACCGATGGTGCGCGCCTCCAGCAGGGCGACACGGTAGCCGCGCTGTGCCAAATGCAATGCGGCAGAACAACCGGCGATGCCGCCGCCCAGCACCGCGACGTCGGCCCGAGTCTCTCCGCTCAAGGGAGCGCGCGCCGCTGTGGCATCGGTCATGGCGTAGTAGGAGGGGGCAGGGGGCAGGGACAGGCGCATGAGCTTTTTGAGCGGAAGTGTTTAAAATTTTATGGCTATTGACAGGAATTGGGCCCTGTGAGCCTACCTAGGTTTTCTGTCCGATTGCAACATTGTTGCGACGCACCAATCGACGCTAAGTCGTGGAAATGCCTAAATCTTAGCTCTTTTGTTGCCTGGACCTAAGCCGAGGTACGCCGGGTATGGTGTAATAGTGGCGTTCGCAAAGTTCGGTTGTCATTCCGGACGTTTAATATATTAAACATGTCGCGCCCGCCGCTCATAGCAATTCCGGCAGATCGCCGGCTGTATGGAAAGCACTATTTCCACATGGTCGGAGAAAAGTACATCGAGGCCGTCGCCCAGGGCGCGAGGGCGGTGCCGGTGCTCGTACCTGCTCTGGGGTCCGAGATTGATTTGGCTTCTTTAATGGAGGCATGCGACGGATTGCTGCTCACGGGCAGCGCGTCGAATGTCGAACCGCAACACTACGGAGGACCGGCCGCAAAGCCGGGGACACTGCATGACCCAAATCGGGATGCTACGACGCTTCCGCTAATTCCTCGGGCTGTCGCCGCCGGCTTGCCGGTGCTGGCGATCTGCCGGGGATTTCAGGAAATGAATGTCGCCTATGGCGGCACCTTGAACCCGCGATTGCACGAGGTGCCCGGGAACCTCGATCACCGCGACGATGAATCCTTACCACTGGAAGTCCAATACGCTGCCGCCCACGAGGTGCTGCTGGAGCCTGGAGGACAGCTGCAAAAAATCGCGGGCCGGGATCGCCTCAGCGTCAACTCCCTGCATTCGCAGGGGGTGGAGAAACTGGGGGCAGACCTAGCCATTGAGGCGCGCGCGCCCGATGGCGTGATCGAAGCTTTCCGCGTTGCCGACTCGCCTGCCTTTGCGCTGGCGCTGCAGTGGCATCCGGAATGGCAATTTGCGAAAGATTTATTTTCGAGCGCTCTGTTTGCCGCATTCGGCGAGGCCACTCGCGAGCGAGCAAGCGCAGCAAGGTGATGTATGGCGAGCACGATTCAACAGTTTTTAAGAGAACACGGTATTTCTGAAGTCGAGGCGATCATCCCGGACATGGCCGGGGTGGCGCGCGGCAAGCTCATGCCGGCGGAAAAATTCGCGGAGGAAGAAGGCATGCGCCTGCCGGAAGCCATTTTCCTGCAGACGGTCACCGGCGATTATCCGGAAGATCAGAGCGCGATGAACCCTTCCGATATCGACATCGTTTTGAAGGCGGATCCGAAGACCGTGCGGGTCGTGCCCTGGGCCGCCGAACCCACCGCGCAGGTGATTCACGATTGTTTCTACGGCGACGGCAGCCCGGTCACCATGGCGCCGCGCTATGTGCTGCGGCGAATCCTGCAGCTCTACGAGGCGCGGGGTTGGGAACCGGTGGTCGCGCCGGAATTGGAATTCTTCCTGGTCGAACCGAACATCGATTCGGACTATCCGTTGAAGCCGCCTGTCGGGCGTTCCGGGCGTCCGGAAATCGGGCGGCAGGCCTACAGCATCGCCGCGGTCAACGAGTTCGATCCGCTGTTCGATGACATGTATTCGTTCTGCGAGGCGCAGGACATCGAAATCGACACGCTGATTCACGAATCCGGCGCGGCGCAGATGGAAATCAACCTGCTGCACGGCTATCCCATGAGCCTTGCCGACCAAGCCTTCCTGTTCAAACGCACGGCGCGCGAGGCGGCGCTGCGCCACAAGATGTATGCGACTTTCATGGCCAAGCCGATGGCCAAGGAGCCGGGCAGCGCGATGCACCTGCATCAGAGCATCATCGATTCAAAGACACGTAAAAACGTATTCAGCAATGCCGATGGCACGCCGTCGGAATTGTTCTTCGGCCATATCGCCGGACTGCAAAAGTACCTGCCGGGCGCGATGTCGCTGTTTTGTCCGAACGTCAACAGCTATCGGCGCATCAGCCGCTATTCGTCCGCGCCGATCAATGTGCATTGGGGCTACGACAATCGAACGGCGGGCTTGCGGGTGCCCATGTCCGGCCCTGAAGCGCGGCGGGTGGAGAATCGCGTCGGCGGCGCTGACGCCAATCCCTACCTGGCGATCGCCGCATCCCTGGCTTGCGGCTATCTGGGGATGATCGAGGGGCTCAAGCCCTCGGAACCGATCGGCGGCAGCGCTTACGATCTGGCAATCGCGCTGCCGCGTACCTTGGCCGAATCGCTGCGTCTGCTGCGCGAGTCCAAGCCGTTGGTGGACCTGTTCGGGGACAGGTTCGTGCTGGCCTTTACCGCGGTCAAGGAAGCCGAATACGAAACCTTCGCGCAAGTGATCAGCTCCTGGGAGCGCGAACACTTATTGCTCAACGTCTAGCGGTGTCAAGTCCGCTGCGTTATAACTAGCGGACCAAAAAACTAGGGGAAGCGTCGGATGTTCAGCGTTCGTCGGACGGCGATTCTGGCGCTTGGGCTTGTGTTGATGGCGGGTTGCGGCGGGGGCGGAAAATCCGCGACCGGCACTGCCGCCGACAAAAGCGGCGGCGCCAAGGTCTTGAACCTTTACATCTGGTCCGACTATCTCGCGCCCAACACGCTGTCGGATTTCGAGAAGCAGTACGGCATCAAGGTGCATGCCGCCTATTTCGACACCAATGAAACGCTGGAGACCAAGCTGCTCGCGGGCAACAGCGGCTTCGACATCGTCGTCCCCACCGCCTCTTACTTCGAGCGCCAGATCAAAGCCGGCGCCTTCCTCAGCCTCGACAAGTCGAAGCTGCCGAATCTGCAGAACATGGACGCGCAGCTGATGGGCAAGGTCGCCCTGCACGATCCCGGCAATGCTCACGGCATCATCTACATGTGGGGCACGAACGGCATCGGCTACAACGAGAAAATGATCAAGGCTCTGATGCCGGACGCGCCGTTGGACAGCTGGCGGCTGATCTTCGATCCGGCGGTCGCTGCAAAGATCGCGAAGTGCGGCATCAGTTTGCTGGATTCGCCGGCGGAGATGCTGCGCGCGGTGTACAGCTACCTGGGCAAGGATCCGAATTCGCAAAACGCCGATGATCTGCTTCAGGCGGAAGCCGTGCTCGCGAAGATCAGGCCCTACATCCGCAATTTCAGTTC
>Ga0193726_1002248_pt1 | contig 13418 bp, 17 predicted proteins | sample H2c1metaG_FD_144928 | JGI IMG/M metagenome (GOLD analysis project Ga0193726, IMG submission 144928) | Soil microbial communities from a riparian zone of the East river system, Colorado, United States - H2c1 | ecosystem: Environmental > Terrestrial > Soil > Riparian zone | place: USA: East River... | reverse complement strand
AAGCACACTGGTGCCGTTGTTTACTGTGACTGCACTCACAAGCGTGCCGTTTACCAGCAGCTTTCCAGCGCTGACAGTGGTAGCCCCGGTGTAGGTATTGACGTTTGTAAGAGAGATCGTTCCAGGATCGGTTTTCGTCAGGCCGCCAACGCCGCTGAAGGCTCCGCTCAGAATTGTGTCGAAACCGTTCGATTTTACTGTGACGCCGCCGGAGGCAAGCGAGGCATTGGCTGAAAAAGTAGTACTGGCAATCGGGCGCAGGCTGCCGCCACCGAAGGTGAGGGTGCCGTTCAGAGTGGGATTGAGACCGATCTCCAGCGTGCCCGGGCCCCAGACGGTCGTTGCACTCGCGCCGACTGTTCCGCCGTTCTTAATCCGCAATACTCCGGTGCCAAGCATTCCACTGTCGTTTCCGCCGACATAGAGATTGCCGCTGTCGGTCCAAGTCGAGCCTGCTCCGTCAACATCGACGGTTCCAGTCGAAGCGGCGGAACCAAATCCAAGATATCCGTTCGTACTCGAGACCGCTCCACCTTGCGTAATAGTGAGCATCCCACTGCCCCCATTGCCGCCGGGAAGGTAGAGATTTCCGTTATTCACCCAGGTTGAGCCGGCTCCATCAACCGTTGCGGTGCCGGCACTCCCGTCAAATCCACCCAGGATGGCGTTCGAGTTAGAAACCGCGCCGCCCTTGGCGATATGCAGCGCTCCGTTAGGTCCTCCGGGTCCGCCAAATCCCTGCCCGACAGAGAGCCCACCTTGATTCGTCCAGGTCGAACCGACCCCACTTATGGTAACGTCACCTTCGCTTCCCGGGTTGCGACCAATGCTGCTACCGAAGCTGCCGCCCGAACCGCTGGTGAAAACAGTGCCGCCATTCGTCACAACGAGTGTGCCGGTTCCGTTTCCGGCGACCGTGAGAGTGCCTGGATGCATCCAAAGAGAGTCGGCGCCATCGACTGTCACCGTGCCCACAGAGCCGTCAGACTCCCCAATGGAAGCGTCCGAGTCGGAGACTTCGCCTCCATTGGTGATGTTGAGCGTGGCGGTGCCGAGGAAACCGACAACGCAAACGACATTGTTGGTCCACTTCGAGCCGGACCCGGATACCGTTGCGGTACCGTTGGAACCCGGGTCAGCGCCGATAACAAAGCGGCCGCTCGTAATCACGCCACCATTTGTAACGCTGAAGGTGCCCGTGCCGCCAACGCCTACATACATAAGCCCATCCACATTTCCGGAGCCAGAAACGGACAAAGTTCCTGAATCCAGCGTACCTGACCCGAGCATGACCGCGCCCGCGTTAGCACCGGCTGCCGTGATTTGCGCGGTTCCACCATTGTTGATCTGCGCGGCATTCGAAGTCGGAACACCCGCCGACCAGTTGGCGGGGTTAAACCAATCGCCGGTCCCGTCTGTCCAGGTCGTGTCCGCGAAAGCGGGAGCGGCCAGAGCCCATAACGCGACGAATAACGCAAGATTGCCGACGTTGATCCTTCGCATATTCAAACCTTACCGGAAATAATTTCGCTGTTTCTCCGTTATAGGACGTCCGAGTCGCTCCAGCACTAGCAGCATGTCTTCCCAAACTTTTCGTTTTTCGGACGGCGTCTGGTTCCGCAGCAGATAGGATGGGTGGTAAGTGATCATGAGCGGTGTCTCCTGATGGGAGTGCCATTTTCCGCGCAGCTCCCGCATCACTCCGCGCGTTCCGAGCAATCCCTCGACGGCCGTCGCGCCCAGAGCGACGAGAACTTTCGGCTGAATGATATCAATCTGTTCGCTGAGATACGGCAGGCATGTCTGCATTTCTTCCGGCGTCGGCGGCCGATTGCCTGAACTGCCGGGCGGCATGTCGGGCCGGCACTTCAGGACGTTTGCGATATAAACGTCGCTCCGCTTGAAGCCCATGGTCTCGATGATCTTCGTCAACAACTGTCCAGCTTTTCCAACGAACGGCTCACCGCGCCGATCTTCGTCCGCCCCGGGCGCTTCGCCGATGAACATCAGCTCGGCCTCCGGATTGCCGACACCGAAGACCGGTTGGGTCCGCGTGCGGGCGAGATGTGGGCACTTCACGCAAACGGAGACCCGCGTCTGAATCGCCGCGAGCAACGCCGCCTTATCTGCCGTTGCCGGGAGGGAGGTGGTCGCGCCGCCGCTGGAGCTTTGGCGCGCAGGCGCACTGGCGCCGGGGCTTTGGCGCGCGGGAGGCGGTTCCGTCCCTGGGGGCACTGGACGGACGCGGCGCAGTTGCGCCAGCGAACTCCGGGAGGCGCGCGGAAGCTTTTCTCCATCGGCTCGGATTTGTTTGAGTGCGCCCATGACGAGATCGAGGGCTGACGGAAAATCGTTCACAACGTCAGCCACAATCTGAGGTTTTGCGTCGAACGGCAAGATCGGAACAACCGCCGTTCCTTGTTTGTAACGCGTGCTACGATGTCTCCAACCAATGAGTTCACGACTCTCGGATTACGATTACACATTGCCGGAAGAGCTGATCGCGCAGCGACCGCTGGTGCACCGGGATGAATCGCGCATGATGGTGTTGCACCGAGCCGAGGAACGAATCGAACATCGAAGGTTCGCCGAGATCGGGGAATTCCTGACCGCGCGCGATTTGCTGGTCCTGAACAATACTCGCGTCCTCAGCGCACGAAGGTTTTCCGACGACGGCAAGATTGAGTTTCTTTTCCTGGAGCAGTTGGGTCCTGCGCGTTGGAAATGTCTGGTCAAACCTGGCCGGAAAATGCGCGTCGGTAGTGAGGCGAAAATCAGCGGCGCGACGGCGCGAGTCGAGGAGATCTGCCCTGGCGGCGAACGAGTCATTTCACTCGATCGCGCAGATAATCTCTTGGCCGGAGGATCAATTCCGCTCCCGCCTTACATCGGGCGGCCAGCCGATTCATCTGACTTGGAGCGATATCAAACCGTCTTCGCGGATGTGCCCGGCGCCATCGCCGCGCCGACCGCTGGATTGCATTTCACGCCCGAGCTTCTGGCGAAGTTGCCGCATACGTTCGTCACGTTGCATGTCGGCGCCGGGACTTTTCAGCCAGTCAAGACCGAGGAGATCGCCGATCACCGGATGCACGTGGAGCAATTTTCCATTTCCGGCTCGGCGGCCAGTGCGATCAATGCCGCGGAACGAATCGTGGCAGTTGGAACGACAACCGTTCGCGTGCTCGAGTCCGCCGCGCGTCGCGACGGCGTGCTCATCGAGCAGGTGAGCGAGACGAACATTTTCATTCACCCACCCGCCAAGATTCGGAATGTCGATCGCCTGCTGACGAATTTTCACTTACCCCGATCCACGCTGCTCATGCTGGTGAGCGCATTTGCCGGTCGGGAATTTCTGCTGGCCGCATATGCAGAAGCGATTCGGGAACGCTACCGTTTCTACAGTTACGGCGACTGCATGTTGGTCTTGTAGTGCGCCTGGGCGCGTTGCGCCGGACTACTCCTTGTTCAGATAATTCTTTTCCAGGAATTCGGATCGGAAATCTTGTGGGGGAGTGGGAATGTCCGGCCGGCCCTCCGGCGTGAAATCCATGAGGTTCCAATAAGGCCAGACCGTATCGACGTGATTCGACATCCCTTCCGTTCCCCAGAAATGGAAGATTTTTCCATCCTGCTTCTTGAAAACATGCATCACCGGCAATTGCATATCGTCAGAATCTTCCTGGCATTTGTAATCGGCTTGATAGGAAGAGTCGTATCCGGAAACGAGCGGAATATGCGACCAGCGCTTTTTGTCCCACGCGTTGATTTTTTCGGCCGGGGCTTTGGCGATGGCGACAAATGCGGCGTGTTCGGCCACCGAGTACCAGGTTCGATCGAACCCATCGACCAGCGACGTGCAAGAGGGACAGGGATTGTCCCAGTTCGGACCGAACATGAATGAATAGAGCAGCAGGGTGTTTTTGTCCCCAAAGAGCTCGGAGAACTTTACGCTCTTCCCAAGTTTCCCGTCGTTCGCCCATTGGAAGACGTAGTCCTCCTTCAACTGCCCACCGAGCGGGAGCTGCCGGCGTTTTTCTGCCACGGATTTTGTTTTATCGACCAGCTCGTGTTCCTCTTTCAGCAAGGCTTCGCGCGCTTCGCGATATTCTCTGCTCTCGTTTGGATATCGTAGTTCGCTCATGATTATTCCCGTGGGACAGGGACGGACTATACACCAAAGCTACGCGTTGGGGCGCGGAGCGGTTCCCCCTGTTGCTTGATTCAACCTTTTAGACGTCCTAAAACTCGCAACGACGTGCGGATGAGACAGAAGCAGGGCGAGAAAAACTAGCAGACTGAGAATGAACAGGAACGAGGAGAGGTTGCTTAGGAACGCCGTAAGTCGAGCTACCCGCACCTGCTCGGGCGAAAGGTCCGAGTATGACATTGGAAATAATAACAGGACTCCTCGCCACAGAAGGATAATCACTCCAATCAGGCTGACAGCCCAGAGGAGAACGCGCCTCGCCCAATCGCGACCAGTGGCGAGCGGATAGCTGATGACGAGCAGGACGGCGGACCCGAGCAAAACACGCCAGTCGCATTCGACTGAAGAAAACAACCGTGGCTCGAACACAGGGGACCATGCCGAGAAAATGCCACTAAGACCAACGCCTCCCACCATCGCTGCGATGATTTTCGGCCAAGGGGTCGCGCCGCAGAACAGAGAGCGGTTCATCGCATACCCTTTTCTCCGGATTTGGCGCAAGGACGCACAGATTGAAGAAGCGCGGCGAGGACCCGGCCAGGCTCCTCAATCATCATCATGTGGGCCGAGTTCTCGAACCAGATGGTCGCTTTGGTGGGCGCCTTCAGCTTGTCCAACCACGCTGCGGTGATCTCTGAAGGAACGAGTTGATCGTGCCGGCCTTCGAACATGAAGACGGGACACTCCAATCGATTCAGTTTGGCGAAAGGGACAGCCGCGAGTTGCGGCGCGACGATCTTCACCGTGTAGGCACTTCCGTCGTCCCAAGCCTGGCGATCGGCCGGCGTGTACTCCGGCGAAATGCGGGCGAGATGAAAATAGAAGTCGCCATCCTGATGACCATAGAAGAGCCCGCCGTAATGCACCGCCCATTTCCGCTCGCCGTCGATTTTTTCGATCGCGAAGTCGCCCGGGTAGGGTTGCAGCGCTTCGAGCTCCTTTATCGCCTGTGCATTATTCTCCTTGCGCGCCTGCTCCAGCGTCCAGGCATAACTGGCATGCTCGCCCGCCTGCGGATCGATATATTGGCCCATCCCGACATAGGCGTAGAGCAAATCGGGCCGCTTCTTCGCGACGGAAAGACCAACGACTGAGCCCCAACTATGGCCGAGCAGGAAGACCTTTCGCTTCCCGTACTTTTTGCAAAGCAACTCGATGAGTTCAATCGTGTCGTCGCGGTAGCGATCGATGATAAGCGTCGGTGCTAGCGCCGTGGGATCGTTGAGTGGATAGGAGCGTCCGGCGCCCCGCTGATCCCATTGCACGACGGTGAAGAAGTCTTCCCACGGACGCTGGAACGCCCATCCGAAGGGCATCTCGACGGCGCCCGGGCCACCATGGATATAGATCAGGATTGGGTTGGCGCGGTCGGCGCCACGCACGTTAACGACCTGCCGCGCACCGCCCAATACGGCTTCGAATGTCTCCTGCCCGGGGGCATAGATGTCAGCCGTCTCCGGCGTCTGCGCCATACCGCCACTGGCAGCGGCGATCAGAAGCGATAGAACGAGCAAGCGGATCATCAGTTCATTCGCTCCATCGCATGGTTAGGCCCGCAGCTGCTCGTTCGTGGAGAGGCTGGCCACGAAATCTCCTCTCGTTTGAGCGGAAGGAAAGGCATTAAAGGGAATTCGAACACGGCCCCTATCTTCAAAATCGAAGTACAAATATTCTTCCTCTTCGAAAACACGGGTCAAGCCGGACAACCGGAAAGAAATCCGAGTGCCTCTGCTCTCCGTAGAAAGATAACCATCGGCCGCTTCGCCCGTCCAATCTTCAAAGCCGGGCAAGGATTGCATGTAATCTGTCGCCCTCTTGCGCCGGATATACGCGAAGCCTTTCTGCCACAACCAATGAATCAGCCACAGCAAGAGCGTCAGAAAGATGGCGCGATCAGGGGCTCCAGTGGTCAACAGGGTGGCAAGAAAGACGGCCACAAGGAAAACGGTGCCAAATAATTCGCGCAGCCATCGAGGTATGATTTTCCCGGCCAGCTCGAGGTGGAATCTTTCCTGGAAGGCGATGGTTTCCGAGGCGGGAATCTTGTAGGAGTAGCGCATCGAGCGGCAAGGCCTAATGAGAATAAGATCAGCCGCCGCTGGCGAGATCGAGCGCAAATTGCAATGAGAGGGACGAAGTCACAGTGATGGAGGCCTCGGAGCGGACGGCGGTTGGCTGCATCGTTTGGTTAGATATTTTCGGCTGTGCCAGGTCCAAAAGAGAAAAACGACAGAGAACACTGCACCTGACCCGTAGGCCGTAATCTGGATGGTCTGAGTAATCAATAAACCCAGGGACTTCGCTGGATAAAGACGGTCGGGGTAAAATGGCTTGCCCGTCTGCCACACGGTCAATCCGGTAAGTAAGGCGCATGCTTCGACGGCCAGCCAAACCCACACGGTGCTGCAGATGAGGCGGCGCACTGAGTGCCGCGGGCGATCAAAGAGCCGACCAGCGATATACAAAAGCAAGCCGAAAAGGCCGCCGGGAGTGATCGAGGCACCGCCAGCGTAGAGGATGCCCAGGAGCGTATGATTTTGCGTGAGCGTGATGCGGTAGTGCCAGATGGTAAAATGCTCTGGCGCGATACGGATGAGATACTGGTTGTGTACGGCGGCGTAAAACCACACCGCGAGCCAGGCGCCAAGAAAAACTGCAAAGAACGATCCCCAGGACTCGCCAGGAACAACGTTACGGAGGGACTGCAGCATCTAACGAGAACAAGATGAGCCGCCGCGAGCGGGCGCGCGTGGCTGCGGATTCACGGGGTGAACTCTCGTCAACTGGATGCGGGTCACTCCAACTGAGACCAACCTTTTCTTTCTTTGCCAATCTGCAGCACCCCGAAGAGTACCAAGACCCCAAGGGCTCCTCCGATGGCGGACAGAGGCCCCAGCCCAATTGCGAGATTCACCGCCAGGGTTCCAATTGCTGAGGCGACGAAGCCCCAAAAGCCCCAACGTTTCCATCGCAGAAGCGCGATGGCACAAATCACGTTGACAGCTCCTGCGGCGGCCAAAGCCCAGAACGCCCAATCAGGTGGGTTCATCCCGTTCTGTCTCAAACGATCGGAGCCGAGAACGTATAAAAGAGAAACGGCGGAATTCACGACGATCATGAATATTAAATACGTGGTGAGGCAGCCGTGACGCTCTTTTCGCGCTGGTGGGCTGTTTGGACTTTCTACGATGGGTTCGTTCATGGTGTTTGGTGGTTTAGGTCTAGCGAGACAAGATCAGCAACCGCGGGCGAGAGCGAGTAATGCTTTACTTCATCATTCATAATTCATCCTTTAGCCTTGCCGCAGAGCGGCCAACGGTCGGTTCCAACGTCTGCTTAGGCCCAGGCGACATCAAAAGCTCATTAAGGCGTAACCTTGGTTTTGATAGTGCATCAGAACGAGCAGTGCATCTGCTGCGACTGTTACATCTCGGGTTAAGGTTCTGGGATCAATCTTTTCGCTTGCCAAATACTGGCCGCACACAAAAAACTCAACGCCGCATTTCTTCATTTCAGCGATGACCTTCAGGTTCGGATTGTCGGTGCCGAACTTTGCCTTGTAATGATCGTTGTCCAAAATGCCGTCCACAGCCGACCCGTGAAACACAATAGCGAATTTGGCGTTTGAGAGGGACACGTTCGCGGCGGCGAGTGCATTCAGCTCCGAGCCAGCCATGTTTAGCGCCGGGAGCAGCTGTGCCGGCTTGTCTGCCTGGCGGGTAGCATCAAAAATCGCTTGATACCTGTTCGCGCTCGTCGGCGGGAGTGCCGCTTTTGGGATTTCGACGTAGCCATCCGCTTCGGGGACGGCCGGTGATTTGGCTGGCGGCCATTCCGCCGCGACGGTGACTACGGTTGAAAGCAGAATGATGAGCGTTTTCATAAACGGGAAAGGCCTAACGAGACAAAGCTCAGCCACCGCTAACGGGAGCGAGCGTGAAGTGCATTCGGAATATTTTCATGATGTAAAGCGAGGCATCGCATCGGACGGCGGTTGGCTGCAGCGTTTCGTTAGGCGCTTTGTTCATTCACATCTTGCCTGCTCACGCCAAAAATGAATACGCGAGCATACCGGTGATAACGAGCAGAAACGCCGCGAGCGCGAGGATGAAGTGCTCCCGGCAAAACCTAAATGCTCGCGAGAGCCAGGCCGGCATAAAAGCGGCCCAGACGAGCCCAAGAATCGACAGGAGAAACGCCATACCGACGACCTCCATGGCAACGCGAAGCAACAGTCGGAGGACCCAATCAGGATTGTCGCCCGAGTGGTCGAGCGTGAAATACCTAAACAATCCCCAGCCCATGGGAACCATGAGCAGGAGCGAGAGGAACGCGGCAAAGAATCGGTCTGGAACGCTGCCCGTGAATTCTTTCAGAGTGCTCATTTCTTTCGTCTGAATATACCGATGGCGTTCCATGGAATGATCTCACCGAAGCAAATCCAAAACACTCCTCCGACAATCACCACGTTTAGCCAGTTCGGTAAGTGGGGTGCGAGAAATATCATATGGAGAGCGGGAACGATTATCCCGAGCGCGAGTGCGGCGAGAACGATGCGGTTTTTCTTTTTGACGGCCGCTCTCTCGGCAAGGTCGTCGGGAGCGCTCATGGATCTAGCGAAAATAAGATGAGCGACGACGGACAAGACCGCCCGTCGCCCGAAGTGGAAGTGTGGAAGTCATCTCAAAAGTGGAGCGCACGGCGGTCCGACGTTCGCTCCATCGCATAGCCTAGGCCTTGGGTATGATTCGTTGAGCGATTTCATTCCAAGAGTCTGCGATTCTGTTTGCTTGTCGTGGCTCCATGCCGATTAAAGGCAACATAAAGACGGCACCGGATGCATCGAAGGCGAGCAACTCTCCGCCTCCGTCGGTACCGAATCCCAGAAAGCCGGGAGCGTAAGTTTCAATTTGGAGGTTCTCGTTGTTCGGCTGGCGGGAGAGCGCGCGGCTGCGGGTTGAGGGTGGAATTTCATCGCAAGTAAGGACCCAAAGCTGCCAGCCGTTCGCTCCATCGCATGGTTAGATGTTAGGGCGATCGTACGATCTGGGTCGACCGCCGAGCAAGAGAGGCCGCAATGGCCGACGCGGCTGTCCAAAATAGAACGTTCATGAAAATGAAAACAGTGCGGAATACCAACAGCTGATGGGCGGGCGGCCCGTCGACACAGTGGATGCACGAATACTCCCGCGGCAGGACGAAAACTGAAAGCAGGTCGGCCGGTGCTGTCGACAATCTAAGCGGGGTCAGCCACGTGCGATAAGGCTCCTTCGGCGCCGGTACCTGGACGATGTAAAGCGCAATCGCCAACGAGAGAACCGCAGTGATAATGCACGTGCGCTTCACCATCTAACGAGAACGAGCTCAGCTACCGCTGGCGGGAGCGAGCGTGGATTGAATACAGGGCATTTTCATATTGGAGGGCGGGGCACCAAAGCGGCCAGCGGTTAGCTGCAGCGATTGGTTAGATGCGCTTGAGGCCTGGGACCGCTTTTACTGCTTCTTCGCATTTCGGGCAATAGGTAAGCTTTCTCGGCACAGGGTGATCTGCGGTACGACGGAGTGAAGAGCCTGACGGAATGAAATGTGGATATCGCTTCACTGCATTCGCTTCCACTATGCTGGGATCGACGATGACTCCCTCCGGGGACGTAAATCCGTCGACGGTGACCAATGGTACGTGGTGAACGCTACAGACGTCCTCAGCAGACGATAAGTTTGCGACGGACGGTCGGGCAACGTTGCTGCACGCGACGCACAGGCTGGCCACAACAAGTGCGAAGCCCGTCCGGCAAATGGTGTGCGTCAGCATCTAACGAGAACAAGATGAACGACGGCTGGCGGGGCGGCGCGTGGCTGTGGATTGAGTGTGGAATTTCATCGTAGGTGAGGAACCGAGGCTGCCAGTCGTTCGCTCCATCGCATGGTTAGGCGGTTGGCGGTCTCTCGGCGATGACGCGGCGCCACCGCTGAAGAGTCTCTGTGACCTCCATCGCTCGCTTCCGAAGCTGCCGCCTACCGCTAAGGCCCATGTGCTCGGCTGCAGTGGTGAGGAGAAAACTTGTGATCTCGTCTGAGGGAGCATCGCGCTGGAGGAGCGAAAAAACGTGCGGAAGATAGGAGTGATACTCATCACGAGCCTCGGGCGCGCCAGCAACTCCGATAGGGTCCCAGAGGTAATGTAAGACCTCATCGACGCGGTGATATAACTCCATTTGGTCTGGCGCTAACTTTTGCCCCATGCTTCACCGCCTAACGAGAATTGGGCCGAATTATTCGGCAATTTCCTGGCAAAAGGGGAATGATTCGGCCTGATAATCTGCTGCCGATTCGGGGCGATGGCAGGAGGGTGCCGGACATGGACCGATCATAAAGGTTGTCGCTTGGCTGGCAATCCCTCAGATGTGCGGCGTGGCAGACATCGAGCTGTACTCGTGGAAGCCGCATGCGAGTCTTTCCGACGCCCCTCCGAGGCTCGTTCATTTCTTTTGTAACCGGTGATTTGCACCACCGGCTAATTTCCGGCCGCCCTCCGGACTTCGGCAGTAAACGGGACTCAGAGAACCCGGAGATGGATCGCAAGACGTCTTTGCTGTGTTATCATTTGCGCCAATGGATTCTGCCGTTGAACCAAAGGGCGAACTGGTCATTCGCACGATCGCGATGCCGGCCGATACCAACCCGAACGGAGACATCTTCGGCGGCTGGATCATGTCGCAAATGGATCTGGGCAGCGGAATCATTGCCGCGAAAACGGCGAAGGCGCGCGTCGTGACTGTCGCGATGGAAGGGATGTCGTTTCTCCAGCCCGTCTGTGTGGGTGATACCGTGGCCTGTTATGCCTGGGTCGAAAAAATCGGGCGCACGTCCATGACAATTCCGGTGGAAGTCTGGGTCCAGCGCTACATGAGCGGCGAACAGGTTCTCGTCACGCACGGAGTTTTTACCTACGTGGCGGTCGACAGCGAAGGGAAACCGATTCCCGTCCGGCGCAGCGTTTAAGGTGGAACCGAGCGCTCCTCGCTCGATTGTAAATTTCAGTCGGCGGAGCCGCGATTCTTTCGGCATGGCCCGCGGAGCGGCCGAGTCACCTTCTTGTCACTAATTTCCGGAGTCTCTCGGAACGGCCTGGGGACCTTGCGAAATCTCGGTTGTCTCTCTCGGCTCTGACGGCGTCATCGCTTCTGGCGGCGGCAACTTGCTCTTTTGCTTTGCGAGCTTTGCCTCCCGTTTGTCGCGATCGGCGCGCGATTTTTGGACATATTTTGCGTAGGCCTTGGATTGGCCGCCATTTCCCCTCGATGCCTTGATAAATTTCGCGTAGCTCCGGGACTGCAATCCGGTTGTTGTCTTGGAATGCGAGTGCGTACATGCGGGGAGCGTGCTCAGCGCCAGGAAAAGAATGAGATAAAGCGATTTCATGACAGCAGATTTTTGGTCAGGCAACTTTTTGGCCGGCATCGGCGGGAGACAGATCGAGATGTTGCAACTCAACCAGCTCGTCGACCGCCTCATAAATCTTTAATTCACAGAAGGAACCCTGGCGAAACAAACTGGAAAGAGTAACGGGCCCATCGGCGAGGACTTCCCAAATCGCTTCCGCCACCGGTTGGAGCTCGGCGGGCGCCTTGGCCGGCCAGGAAAGATTCGGCCTGAGCCGGTGCAGAATTACCGCGCCATCGGACATGCGGCTCTTCATGTCGTTCAGTTCGTCGCGCCCCTGGAGCGCATCGATCAGCATCTCCTCCGGATTTCGGGTGATTTCTCCCGCCTGCATTCCGGCCCGGATCGGGCGGTCGCCGGAGGAAAATGAAAACGTCCCCGGCAATGCTTCGCTCAGGAACAGCTGCGAAAACGCTTCCTCGCCGGCCAGATGCTCGAATTGGCCGCTACGCGGCTGGCCTTTTTCGAAGTAAAACGCGGAAATCAGCGCGGAGTCTTCATTCAAAATTCGAAGCTCACCAGTTTGCGAGGAATTGACGATCGTCTGGTAGATCGTGACCAGATCGAAATTCGACAAGCTTCCGCTCAACTCCAGGCGATCGGTCTTGGCGACCGCTACAGCCAGATCCAGATCTCTTGCCTGGGAGAGGCGAAAGGCGAGCCGTTCACTTAGATATTGGAAGAACGACGGAACGCGTCCGACCAGTTCCGCAAAATTCTCGCGAGGAAAGCACTGGAGGCTGACCGGCTCGCGGGTCCGAACCAGATGTTTGCGGGGCAGTTCGGTCAAGGCTTCGACGTCGCCGAAGATGTCGCCGCGAGAGAGATAGGTTTCGGCCGCCGCCTTGCTGGTGTTGCCCTGGACGACCTCCACGACCCCGCGATTGATGATGTAGAGCGTGTCGCCAACGTCGCCGGGTGAGTAGACGGTTTCCCCCTCTTTGAGGTGCCGGACGTGCGAAAGTTTGCCCATGGCCTTGAGTTCCAGAGGCTTGAGTGTGGTGCAAAAGCCAAAGAAATCCCTATCGAGCATCCCTCGTTCTAAAGCAGGACTCATGCAGGGAGTGGCCTAAATGTGGCCCAAAAGACTGCGTTCGATCGAGTTGCCGGCCACGGTGGAGTTGCAACCGCGGCCTCCGCCGTTCAGTCTTCGCCATGCCCGAGGTCGCCTACCTGCTCGAGCGATTTCCATCGTTCGGCCAAACTTTCTGTTATCGCGAGGTGGCGGAGCTGGAGCGCCAGGGCACGAAAGTGCACGTCTACTCGATCCGGCGCCCGGTCGACGAACCGGAACAGGATTGGGACGAAGCGCTCGTCCGCCGAGTCCATTATCTGCCCGATGAGAATGCGCTGGTGCGTGAGGTCGATCGATCGATCCGCGAGGGCAAAGCTTCCGCTGCGACGCGCGAAGCGTTGGAGAAATGGGGGAGGCAATCGGATTTTCTGCGTCTTTATCAGGCCGTTTACGTTGGGCTGCGTTTGCAGCAAAGCGGTGTCCGGCGTCTGCATGCGCACTTTGCGGGAATGGCGGCGCGGACCGCATTTTGGATCAATCAGTTCTTTGGGATTCCCTACAGCTTCACCGCGCACGCCAACGACATTTTTGCGCCGCGGGACTTCGTGGTTTCACTGGCGAAATTAATGGACGACGCGGCGGTGGTCGTGACGGTGAGCGATTACGCGGCGGATTTTCTCCGGAACCATTTTCCCGAGGCGGCGGCGAAAGTGCATCGAATCTACAACGGAATCGATGTCTCGCGCTTCC
>Ga0193726_1002247_pt1 | contig 13420 bp, 9 predicted proteins | sample H2c1metaG_FD_144928 | JGI IMG/M metagenome (GOLD analysis project Ga0193726, IMG submission 144928) | Soil microbial communities from a riparian zone of the East river system, Colorado, United States - H2c1 | ecosystem: Environmental > Terrestrial > Soil > Riparian zone | place: USA: East River... | reverse complement strand
GTCATCCCATCGCCCATAGCTGGTCGCCGTTCATTCACGGCATGTTCGCGAAGGCCACCGCCCAAAATCTCGTGTATCGGCTGTTCGATATCCCGCCTGATGATTTTCGCCGCGATGCGCTGCGCTTGTTCGCCGGCGGTCTCAAGGGTCTCAATATCACCATGCCGCATAAGCAGGCGGCCGCAGAACTGGTGAATGAGCTCACGCCGCGCGCGGAGCGGGCGAAAGCGGTCAATACCATCGCCTTTTTCGAGCAGACTTCGTTGTTGGGCGATAACACCGACGGCCTCGGGCTCACCGCGGATCTCGAGAACAATTTAGGGCTCGCGCTCGTGGGCAAACGAGTCCTGATTCTCGGCGCCGGCGGTGCGGTTCGCGGCGTGCTCGGCTCCCTCATGGAGCGCGAGCTGCGCGAGGTCGTCATCGCCAATCGCACGCCGGAGCGCGCTCGAAAGCTGGCTGCGGAATTCACCGACCTGGGCGAAATCGTAGGCTGCGGGTTTTCCGAGGTGCGCGGGCCACCCTACGATCTCATCATCAACGCCACATCGGCCAGCTTGCAAGGAGAGATGCCGGAGATGCCGGTGGGACTGGTGGGCGAGGAAAGCATTTGCTACGACATGGCCTACGGCCGTGGTCATACGCCCTTTACACTCTGGGCGAAATCCCTGCATGCGGCGCGCACCACCAAGGGATGGGGCATGCTGGTCGAACAGGCCGCGGAGTCTTTCTTGCTCTGGCGCGGAATTCGTCCCGACACCGCGCCCGCTCTGGAGGCATTGGCGCAGCACGCCTGAACACACCCGTACATAGGCATGGTGAATTTGACCGGTGTAGCGCTCGCCCGGAAGACGAATACTCGAACCGATCAGCGTCACCTGCTAAGGCACTAGCGCATCGTGACCAATTCTTCCGCGCTGGTCGGGTGGATGGCCACGGTATCGTCGAAATCCGCCTTGGTCGCACCCATGCGGATCGCCACGGCAAATCCCTGCAGCATTTCGTCGGCGCCCAACCCTAAGATGTGGCAGCCGACGATTCGCTGTTCGGGACCGACGCAAACCAGTTTCATGTCGGTGTGCGTTTTTCGCGTCGTCATCGCGTGATACATCGGCGTGAAATCAGCCACGTAGACTTTCACGGCGTCGCCATATTGCGCGCGCGCTTCCGCCTCGGTGGCTCCCACGGTGCCGATGGGCGGGTGCGTGAAAATCACGGTCGGAATCATGTTGTAATTCAGATGCCGTTCAGGCTTGCCGCCGAAGAGCCTGTCGCTCAGACGCCTGCCCGCTGCGATCGCCACCGGCGTCAGCGCAGCCCGGCCGGTGACATCGCCGATGGCGTACACGCCTGCGACATTGGTATTTTGAAAGCCGTCGGTGATGACGTAGCTTGAGTCATCGATTGCCACGCCGGCCTTTTGCAAATCGAGCCCCGCGACATTCGCATCGCGGCCGATTGCCCACAACACACAATCGAAGCCGGGAAACTCGCGGCCGTCTTGAGCCACCAGGGTTTTCTTGCCCGACACGGCGCGCAATGCAGCCGGCACCGCGTTCGGGTGAACAGTCATTCCCTGGGAGCGAACTTCCCGCATCAGAGACTTGCCGAGCATGACATCGAAGTTGCTCAAGAGCCGCTCCTTGCGGACGAATTGTTCCACTTGGCTGCCGAGCTCTTGAAAGGAGGCCGCCAGTTCGCAGGCAATGTAGCCGCTGCCGACGACGGCAACCCGATTAGGAAGCGTCTCGAGATCGAAAAAGCCGTCCGAACTGATGCCGAATTCCGCACCGGGGATTTTCGGCAGCGTCGGCCTGCCCCCGGTGGCTATCACGATGTGCCGTGCGCTCAACAGCCGGCCGTTCACCTCGACGGTATGCGCATCCACGAAGCGGGCGGCTCCTCGCACATACGCGACGCCCTTGGCGCCAAGATTGCGTTCGTAGATTCCGTTCAAGCGCAGCACGTAGGCATCGCGCTTGCGCTTCAATTCCGCCCAGTCGCTCATCCCCACTTTGACATCGAAACCGTAGTCGCTCGCGTCTTGCAGATTCAAAGCGACGCTCGCCGCGTTCCACATGATTTTCTTCGGAACGCACCCCACGTTCACGCAGGTTCCGCCCAGGCGGTGCGGTTCGATTACCGCAGTTTTGGCGCCGAATTCAGCGGCGCGCTGCGCGCAGGCAAGGCCGCCGCTGCCGCCGCCGATGCTGATGAGGTCGAATGTTTGGGTAGACACTGCCGATTCCGTCCTTCAAAGAGAAGCTCAATGATACGTGTTCGCCGCCGCCCTTGCCCCCAAGAGCTCGCAAGCCGGCGGTTGGCACGCGTCTGCTAGAATTGAAGGGTGAACAATCCACTTTTAGATCTGGGCGCGTTGCCGGACTTCGGTCGTATCGAGGCCGGCCATGCTCGTCCGGCACTGGAAGAGGTACTGGCGGAGAACCGCGCGCGCCTCGCGGAGCTGACGGCGCAAGCCAATCCGACTTTTGCCTCGCTGGTCGTGCCGGTCGAGGAACTGAGCTACCGCTTGAGCCGGGTGTTCAGCCCGATCTCGCATTTGAACGCCGTCGCCAATTCGCCGCCGATGCGCGAGGCGTACAACGAATGCGTACCGTTGCTCACCGAGTATTCCTCGGAGCTGGGTCAAAACGCCGCACTGCAAGCCGGCTATGCGTACGTGCTGAAAGCCGAAGGCGCCGCGCTCGATCCGGCGCAACGAAAACTGCTGGAAAATGCGCTGCGTGATTTCCGATTGGCGGGCGTCGATTTGCGGGCGGACCAAAAAACGCGCTATCGCGAGGTGGCGCAGCGCCTGGCGCAATTGGCCACGAAGTTTTCCGAAAACGTGCTCGATGCCGGCCGTGCCTATGCACGCAGCGTCACCAACAGCGCGGAACTCGCGGGTCTGCCCAGCAACGCGGTCGATCGCGCCGCAGTCGATGCACGCGAGGCCAGTCAAGCAGGCTGGTTGTTCAAACTCGATCAACCCACCTACATGACCGTCATGGCCAGCGCGGAAAACGAACAACTGCGCCGCGACTTCTATGAAGCCTGGATCACGCGCGCGTCGGAACTCGGCCCGAGCGCCGGTCGCTTCGACAACTTCGGCATCATTGCTGAAATTCTGCCGCTGCGTGACGAGCTCGCCAAGCTGCTGGAATTTGCGAATTTTGCCGACTACGCGCTCGCCACCCGCATGGCCAAGAGCAGCAAGCAAGTACTCGCCTTTTTGGAGGACTTGGCGCGGCGCTGCAGGCCGGCGGCGCGCGAGGAATTTTTGGACCTCGAGGAATTTGCGGGCCGCAAGTTGAATGCCTGGGACCTGGCGTTCTACAGCGAGCGGCTCCAAGAGAGCCGCTACAAGGTATCGCAGGAAGCACTGCGCCCCTATTTTCCGCTGCCCAAGGTATTGGACGGATTGTTTGCGTTGACGCAACGGCTGTATGGCGTGAGTGTCCGCGCGCGCGGCGATATCAGCGTCTGGCATCCCAGCGTTCGCTTCTACGATCTGCTCGACCGGGACGGGCGCGCCGTGGCCGGCTTTTTCCTCGATCCGTATTCGCGCGCCGAAAAGCGCAACGGTGCCTGGATGGACGAATGCGTCGTCGCCAAGGCGCTGCCCTCCGGCACGGCGCTGCCGGTGGCGCAGCTGGTCTGCAATTTCACAGCCCCCGTGGGCGCGCAACCCTCGCAGCTGACGCATGACGAAGTCATCACGCTGTTTCACGAGTTTGGGCACGGCTTGCATCACATGTTGACGCGCGTGGCCTATCCCAGCATTGCCGGCATCAACGGTGTCGCGTGGGACGCGGTCGAGTTGCCCAGCCAGTTCATGGAGAACTTCGTGTGGCGTGCGGAGGTGCTGCCGCTGATTTCCGCTCACATCGACACCGGCGAGCCCCTGCCCGTCGACATGCTGCAGCGCCTGCTCGGAACGCGCACGTTCAACGCCGCGCTCGACACGCTGCGTCAAATCGAACTCGCCACCTTCGATTTCGAATTGCACGCAAACTTCGATCCCAAGCTCGGAGCGAATGTCGCCGAGACCCTGGCTGCCGTGCGGCGGCGGGTGGCCGTGGTGCCGGCGGCGCCGTTCAACCGCATGCCCGCCAGCTTCGCGCACATCTTTGCCGGGGGCTATGCGGCCGGTTACTACAGCTACAAGTGGGCCGAAGTGCTGGCCGCCGATGCTTTCGAGGCGTTCGAGGAAGCCGGCGTTTTCGACGCCGAGACGGCGGCGCGGTTTTGCGAATCCATCCTCGCCCGCGGCGGCAGTGTCGATGCGATGGACGCATTCGTTAGATTTCGCGGACGCCAGCCCGACGTGCGGCCCTTGCTCAAACAAACCGGAATCGCCGCGTGAAGCGGCCGGCCGCGCTGCTGCTGGCGCTGCTGGCGGCAAGAGGTGTCGCGGCCACCGCCTACGTGAGCGATGAGCTGGTGCTCGGCGTCTATGCCGAAGAGAACAATCAGGGTCAACGATTGGCTACCCTGCATTCGGGAACCAGCGTCGAAACGCTGGCGCAAAGCGGTGATTTCACCCAAGTACGCTTGTCTGACGGAACCACCGGCTGGGTGAAGTCGGCCTTCCTGACACCTACGGAACCGGCCGTGGTTCGAGTCAAGCACCTTGAAGAGGAGCTCGATCGCATCCGCGCCACCACCCCCGCCCTGGCCGAAGCGGCCGCGCGCAGCGAAGTGGAGCGGCTCAAACAGGAACTTGCTGCACGGCAAAGCGAGCTGGCTGAGGCGCGCAGCGGCGGAGCATCGCAGGCGGCGGCGCTGCCGGCGCCGGGTCCGCTCGCCGCCATCCAGGCTCCGGCCGGGACGCTGTGGCAGCTGATCGCCGGTATCGCCCTGGTTATCGGGTTGGCATGCGGCTTTTGGCTGGGCTATGCGACCCTGGCGCGGCGCGTCAAAAACAAATTCGGCGGCATCAAAGTTTACTAAATGCGGATTCCTTGAAGCCCACGTGAGTTGATATTTGACTTAATACTGTGAGCTACGTCCACAAGGAGAGGTAGTTGCATGGCAGAGCCGTGCCTTTAAGCCTAAACTCACTGCGATGTACGACCTCCGACGTAACGACTTCGACGTTGCGAACACCGTCCAAGTCAGCTCGACGGCCGCTGTAGCCGCAGCGGTCAGGGAGCTCTTTACGACGGCGTGGCCGTCCGACTCCTTCGACAAGGTCGCGGCCGCGTTCGAAGATTTCGACAAGCTTTTTACCGGCCGCATGCCCGGCTATCACGGTGTCGACACCCTCTACCACGATCGCCAGCACTCGCTCGACATGACGCTGGCCATGGCGCGGCTTTTGGTCGGCTACGAGCGCACCGTCGAGAGCCGATTGCGCTTCGGCGGCGAGCGCGCAGGAATGGCGCTGGTGACCTCGCTGTTTCATGACGCCGGCTACATCCGGGAATTCGATGACCGCCAGCACAGCAACGGCGCCGAGTTCACCCTCTATCACGTGACGCGCAGCGCGCGTTTCCTCGCGCGTTACCTGCCGAGCATCGGCCTGGAAAGCTGGGTGCCGGTGGCGACGCGAATCGTCCACTTCACCGGATACGAGATCAAGCTCAACATGATTCAGCTCGCCGATCCGAAGGATCGCAAGCTGGGGCACCTGTTGGGCACCGCGGATTTGATCGCTCAAATGGCGGATCGCTGCTACTTGGAGAAATGCCGCGATCGGCTCTATCCGGAATTCGTGCTGGGCGGGGTTGCCGCCACGACGGGCAACGATGGCTCGCTGCGAGTTCGCTACAGCTCGGGGCTGGATCTCTTGCGCCAGACGCCGGAGTTCGTTCGCGAAACATTCGTCGCGCGCCTCGAGGGTGAGTTCGAGCATGCTTACCGCTACCTCGAATGCTTGTTCGGCGGCAAAAATCCTTATCTTGAAGCCATCGAACGCAACTTAGGCTACCTGCACCGCGTGCTGCGCACCGAGCGCTGGCCCATGCTGCGGCGTAATCCGCCCCTGTTCACATCCGATGACACGCAAATCGGCCAGGTGCGCGGCTTGATGCTCGATCGGCTGAAGGCGCTCTGGGCCTAACACCTCGGCACCGCGATATTGGCCGGTTCTTCGCAGGCCTTGGGGATAGGAAGCTTCAAGGAAACGAAGGAGCAGTTTCCTTGAAGCTTCCTATCCCCTAGTCCTTATCACACTGGACCGCTCAACGTCACGGTGCGGGAGGACGAGTTTCGAGTGGCTATCCTCGGTCGTGTGGCCTCGTTCGCACTCGTCGGCGGGAAAATCAGTTGTCGTCCCAACACCCGCCGGTAGCGTCAGCATCGTGACGTTGACCGGCTCGAGTATTCGTCAGGGCGAAGCGCTACACCAACCGGTCATAGTCACAATGCCGAGGTTACTAAGCGTGCCTTAGGGTAAGTCGATGGTCGCCACGTAGCGATCGTGCAACTCATCCAAACGCGCCAGCACGGCTTCCTTCCCCAGTAGCGGCGCGCCGGCGATGGCCGCACGCAAAACGGCCGGGCTTAAGGCGCGCCGGGCCTTTTCCGCAATCGGCGCAAAGCTGAAATGCCAGGGTTCGGGTTGCACGCCGGACCGTACGCCCTGAAAGGGGCGAAAGAAACCGAAACGAGGGGCGTGAGCCTCCAACCATCGATCGAGCGCCTCAAAGGGCCCACCGGGCGCAAATTCCTCGCGCGTGAGTTTGATCGCATATCCCGCGGCGATGGCCTTGCGATCGACCAGATCCAGGTCCGTGCCCCAGTGATGACGGCTGGCGCCCGGCAGGGCTGACCACAGCAAAATGGCATCGATCCGCTCCGCCGGCGCGAGCGCGCCGGGGTCGAGCTTGAGGCCCAGCGCATCGTACATGGGCCTCTCGCCGCTGAACTTTCCGTTCCAGATGGCCAGCTGGCGGCCAAAGTCGCGGAAACTGCTCCACGGCACCAGGTCGATGCCGTCGGCCTCGGCCGCGCGGCGCAAATTGAGGAATGGCATCACCACTTGTGCATGCAACAGGCACTGGGGATCGGCAACGGTCGAAATGTGCGTCCGCGCCAGCCCCGTCAGCTCGCCCTCATTCATAAGGCCACGCCGCGGGCGGAGGCAAAATCAGCCACTTGATCGAACACCCGGGCCAGAACCCCCACTTCCTGCGCCCCGGAAATCGTGTATTGGCCGTCGAAAATGTAGGTGGGCACGCCGGTAATTCCCAAAACCGCCGCGTGGCGCTCGGCGGCTACCACGCCATCCTGGCCGATCCGCAGAATCAGTGCGTTGCGAGCGTCCGCCGCGCTCAAGCCGACCTCGCTGCCCAAGCGCACCAGCTCGTCCGGGTCGCCGATGTCGCAGCCCTCCTCGAAGTAGGCGCGCATGATGCGGTCCTTGACCGCTCCTTGCAGGCCGCGCCGCGCGGCATGGGCGATCAAGAGATGGGAGCGGCGGGTATTGGGGACGCGATTGATCAGGTCGAAACGATAGCGAATACCGCTCGCTTCGCCTTGGCGCTCGAGTTCGGCGTGCGACTGTTCCAAGCGCACCTGGTCCGGCATTTTGGCCGCCATGTAGGTCTCACGGTCGACGCCTTCAATGGGCACGTCGGGATTCAGCTCGAATGGCCGCCAGACGACAACGGGCTCGTATTGCGGGCGCGCCGCTACCGCCAGGTCGAAACGGCGCTTCCCCAAATAACACCATGGACAGACGGTGTCGGAATAGATGTCAATGCGCATAGGAGCCCTGATTGTACCCTCGCCCCTTATGGGGGTTGGCCTGAACGGGTATGATTGTCGGTTAAGAGACGGGGGACTGAATAATCGATGGCTCGCAGCCTTAAAACCAGCTATTTGCTTCTTGCCCTAGGGGTCGGCGCCGTGCTTGCGCTGATTTTGGGCGGCCTCGCCTATTACGAGCACCGCGTCAACACGGCCGATGCCAATCAGCTCACCTATGCCACGGTCGAGCAGAAGCTGGAAACAGACCTCGAGGCGCGTGCCCGATCCCTGAGCAACATCACCAGCTCCTCCCTCGCGCCGGCGATCAAGGAGGGCAACAACGCGGCCGTTGCCACGATCGCCGCCAGATTGCTCGATGAGCGCGATATCGAACGCGTCGAGATATGGGGCCCGCGCGAAAATATTCTTTATTCCGGCAGCAACCCGGAGGCGCGGCCGACCACCGCCGGTCCCTTCGTTCTGCGGACCGAGCTGCGGGGCGCCGGCGGTCTCGAGATTTGGATGAGCCGCGCTGAGATGCAAGAAACGCTTTCCAGCATACACGCGCAGTTGCTGAGCAAGCAGGGCGTGCAGAACAAGCGCGTTCGCAGCGTGCTCGCAGGCATCACGTTGCCGCTGGTGATCTTAGGATTGCTCGGCGCCTGGTTCATTGCCCGCCAGCTCTCCAGTCCGATTGCGGCACTGGTGAAGAGCGCCGATCGAATCGGCGACGGCGACTACACGCGACCGCTCGCAGTGGTGCGCCGCGACGAACTCGGGGATCTGCAATTCGCGCTCGAGCGCATGCGGCAAAACCTGAACGAAACCACGATCACCAAGAATTATCTGAACACCGTGCTCAACAGCTTGAGCGATGCCGTCTTCGTCACCTCGCCGGACGGCCTCGTCAAAAGCTGCAACGAAGCCGCGCAGCTGCTGTTGGGCTATGCACCGGATGAAATGGTCGGCAAGCCGCTGGTGGGCTTCATCGATGAGGTGCATCGCAACGCCTTCGACGGCGCCCAACCCGCGCAGGAAGGGCGTGAGACGGTGCTGCGCACGGCCAGCGGACAGACCATCCCGGTTTCCATGGCGAGTTCTGCGATCGACTCCGAGGATCCGCAGTTTCAAGGCAATATTTACGTGGCGCGCAACATCACGGAACGCAAGCGCGCCGAGCGCCGCATCCGCTACCTGGCGCGCTACGACACCCTCACGAAAATGCCGAATCGCATGCAGTTTCAGCATTTATTGCAGCAAGCCATTGCGCGCGCACGGCGCAACCAGCGCTCACTCGCACTGCTGTACTTGGACTTGGACCGGTTCAAAGAGGTCAACGACACCTTCGGCCACGCCGCCGGCGACCGAACTCTGGAGATCTTGAGCGAACGGCTCACGCGGAATTTGAGCAAGGACGCGGTGATCGGCCGGCTGGCGGGCGATGAGTTCGCCATGTTCATCGACGACCTGCCGGTGGACACCGACAACCGCACGGCGTTGGGAGCTCTGGCCCGGACATTGCTCGATGAAATCAGCCGCACCTTCTATGTGAACCAGCAGGAGGTCTATCTCACCGCCAGCGCCGGTATCGCGATATGCCCCCATGATGCCGAGAACGTGATCGATCTGATCCGCAATGCCGATGCGGCGATGTATCACTCCAAGCAAAATGGCGGCAATTCTTGCGTGTTCTACGTGCCCAGCATGAATGCCGCGGCCGTCGAAAGGCTCATGCTGAAGAGCAAGCTGCGCCGCGCGCTGGAGCGCGACGAGCTGGTCCTTCTGTATCAATCAAAAGTGGATTTGCGCACCGGACGCGTGGTGGGCGCGGAAGCCCTGCTGCGCTGGCGGCTTCCCGGACACGGCGATATTTCTCCCTCGCACTTCATTCCTTTGGCCGAGGAAACCAGTTTGATATTGGATATCGGCGAATGGGTGTTGAATCGCGTCTGCGCCGACTACCGTGAATGGCAGAAAGTCGTGCCGCATCCCGGCCGAATCGCGATCAACTTATCTTTGCGGCAACTCAAACAGGCCAGCTTCATCTCCCGCTGCCGCAGCGTGTTTCGCAAGCATGGCGTGTCACCCACGTGCTTCGAGCTGGAAGTGACCGAGACCACGTTGATGACCGACCCCAAACGCACCATCGGCCTTCTCAATGAGCTGTACGCCATGGGCTTGAGCCTGGCCATCGACGATTTCGGCACGGGTTATTCCTCGCTCTCCGCCCTGCAGCAGTTTCCCATCGGCACATTGAAGATCGACCAGTCATTCGTCCGCGATGTCGCGGTGGACACGAACGACGCGGCCATCGTGCGCACCATCATCGACATGGGCAGGAGTCTCGATCTAGAAGTCATTGCCGAGGGCGTGGAGGAAGCCGAGCAGCTCGAGTTCCTGCGTACTCACGGCTGCTACTACGCTCAGGGCCGGTTGTTCGGCGATGCCATGGAAGCGAATAAATTGCTCGGTATTCTCGCCGGCCAGGAAGGCGGCTCGCCCCACCACGGCAACTTGTGCGCGCCGACGGTACTTCGGCCGATGTTGATCTCTTCGTAACGATTCTCGATGCTGATTGCGAGAGATCTGACGCTGCGGCGCGGCCCGCAGCCGCTCTTCGAGCAGGTCAACTTCACCGTCTTTCGCGGCAACAAGGCCGGAATAACCGGCGCCAACGGCACCGGCAAGTCGAGTTTGTTCGCGGCGATCTTGGGCGAGCTGACGCCCGATCGCGGCGACATCGATCTGCCCGCGGCACTCAAGGTGGCGCACGTCGAACAAGAGATCGCCGCCAGCGACAGGCCGGCGATTGAGTTCGTGCTGGATGGCGATGCGGAGCTGCGCAGCGTGCAGGCGGCCATCGCGGATGCCGAAAGCCGCGATGCCGCCATGGCGCTGGCCGACCTCTATGCATCGCTGGAAGCCATCGACGGCTACCGCGCCAGGGCGCGCGCGGCGGCCATCATGCATGGCCTTGGATTCAAGGCGGCGGATCATGAACGCTCGGTGGCCGAATTCTCCGGCGGCTGGCGCGTACGCTTGGGGCTGGCGCGCGCGTTGTCTTCCCGAGCCGACCTGTTGCTGCTGGATGAACCCACGAATCACTTGGACCTCGATGCCATCGTCTGGCTGGAGGAATGGCTGACAGCCTATCCGGGAACTCTGTTGATGATTTCGCATGACCGCGAATTCCTCGATTCGATCATCGATCGCGTATTGCACATCGAGAATCGGACCATCCGCGCATACGCCGGCAACTACTCGCAATTCGAACAAAAGCGCTCGGAGGAGTTGGCCTTGCTGTCGGTCCTGCACGCCCGGCAAGTGAAGCGCATTGCGGAAATCACGGCCTTCGTGAACCGCTTCCGCGCATCCGCCACCAAATCGCGCCAGGCCCAGAGCCGCCTGAAGATGCTCGAGCGGATGGAGCGCATCGTTCCGGCTCATGTCGACAGCCCATTTGAATTCGAATTTGCCAGACCCATGAAAACACCACGGCCGCTGCTTACCGTCGAGGACGCCGCGTGCGGCTACGCCGGTGTACGCGACGCGGTACAGATCGTCGGCGGCATCAATGTGTCGATCGGTCCGCAGGATCGCATCGCGCTGCTCGGGCCGAACGGCGCCGGCAAGTCCACATTGACCAAACTGCTGGCCGGCGAAATCGCGCCGCTATCGGGCAAACGCACAGCGGCGCCTGATCTCGCCATCGGCTATTTTGCCCAGCAACAATTGGAGCAACTCAAGCCCGACTGCGATGCGTTTTGGCATCTGCGCAATCTCGGCGGTGCCGACTACGCCGCCGGCGACGAGCAAAAGATACGCGACCACTTGGGAAGCTTCGGCTTTCAAGGAGATCGCGCGTTCGAGCCGGTCGGCCGATTTTCCGGCGGCGAAAAGGCGCGCCTGACCCTCGCCCTGCTGGTCGCGCGGCGGCCCAATTTGCTGCTGCTCGACGAGCCGACCAACCACCTGGACATCGAGATGCGGCAGGCGCTGAGCGTTGCACTGCAGAGCTTCGAGGGGGGTTTGGTCGTGGTATCGCACGATCGTCATTTGATCAAATCCGTGGCCGATACGCTGTGGCTGGTGGCGGACGGAAAGTTGCAGGAGTTCGCCGGCGACCTCGACGACTACCAGCAGTGGCTTCGCTCGCGCGGCAAGACACCCCAGTCCGCGCCCACTCCCACGCCCAAGCCCACGCGCACAACTGCGCGCGCCGGCACCGCCAAGAGCGCCTCCGGCAACCCCGGCGCCGGCGGTAAGAAATCCGCGGCCGTCAGGGCGCCCGCCGAAAGGAACGCGCAGCGCCGCGATCCGCTGACGCGGCTGCGCCGGCAACTCGAACAGGTCGAGGCGCGTATCGCCGCGCTGGCCGCCGAGCGCTCCTTGCTCGAAGCGGAACTTGCCGCCAATCCCCCCCAGGACAAGCCCAATCTGAGGCGCGCGAACCTGCAGAGAGATGCGGCTTACCTCGAAACGCAGTGGATGGAGATCGGCACCGCCATCGAAGTCGAGGAGGCAAAGATCGGGAATTAGACGCTGATGTTATCTGACGCTCAAAATCTGGGCGGTGCCCGTCGCGATCTCGTCAAGCGCCTTGTCGGCGGCGCGATTGTAGGCATCCACGATGGCGGTCATGCGATTGTCGGCCGCGGTTTCATGGATGTCGGGTTCGAATCGCCCCAAGACATGCCGATCGGCTGAACTGCCGACGCGCGCCAGCAAATGCACGTGCACCGTCGGCGCGGAGCCGGCGGCGGCATATTCCGCCTGAAAATCCGTAACCTCGATTTCCAGCCAGTAGGTGCTCGCGAACACGGATGCATCCGCGCTCACATTGCGCAGTCCGGCGTTCGAGTGAAACTCTTGCACCGCGAGGTCCTGCAATACTTCATCGAGCGGTCCGCTCCACCGCACGCCGGCGAAATAGTCCATGTGCCGATCGGGATACAGCGCGGCGATGCGATCCGTGTCGAGTCCCGCCCGCACCCGCAGCTTGAGGACGGCCAGATCGATCGGCGCCGCCGGTGTTTTTAGCGGGTCCGCGGTCGATGATTTCGGGGTCGCCGACAACAGGTACATGGTCGGCGGAGCCAAATTGTTCTTGAACAGCGATCCGGCGCAGGCCGTCAGCAGGGCCATCAACAACGGCAGGGCCATATGCTTCACTTTGGCACCTCGATTCCGCGGAAAGTGGACTCATAAATCAATTGCGATGGATCTCGCTTCAGACTGCGTGATAGATCACGAAAATCCCGTACCGCCTGGCGGCTTTCGCGCAGCAGCTGCTCGAATTCCGGAAGACTCTGCTGGGTGAAGCGCGACGCCCCGGGTTCGTTCTCGGCAACGAAACTATTGAGACGCTGCGTGGTGCTCGCGAGATTTGCCGTGATCAGCCGGATATTTGCAACCGCCGCTTTCACATCGGGCGAGTCCTCCGCGATGACGCTTCGCAACTCGAGCATCGTGCCCTGCACCTCCTGGGTGGTGCGCCGAACGTCCGCCACGAGCAGCTGAACTTCGTGCACGGTGCTCGGCAGGTGTTCGCTTGCAACGCGAACGTTTTCGAGAGTGGCCTTGAGCGAGCGCACGTTATCGTCGCTGAAGACTTGATTGAAGTGATCGGCCAATTCCACCAGGTGCGTGGTCAGGGCCGGCAGATTGCTCAGCAGCACATCGAAGTCGGATCGCCGTGAACGAATCATGGGATAGCGCTGCCCCT
>Ga0193726_1002246_pt1 | contig 13421 bp, 13 predicted proteins | sample H2c1metaG_FD_144928 | JGI IMG/M metagenome (GOLD analysis project Ga0193726, IMG submission 144928) | Soil microbial communities from a riparian zone of the East river system, Colorado, United States - H2c1 | ecosystem: Environmental > Terrestrial > Soil > Riparian zone | place: USA: East River... | reverse complement strand
GGTCTTTTACCAGATCGTAAACGGGCGCCATGGATGCTCCTGTCGGGCCGAAGGCCAGAAGCAAAACACTCTACCATGTATCCCGCCAGCCGGGAAAACCAACCGAATCCAAGAACGCGCCGGCGGAAACTGGCACGAGAAACACGGCAGTCCGACAGCGGACTGCCGTGCGCCCTCCCAGGAGGACGGAGGAGTTAGAAACGGAACTGCGGTCCAAACGTCACCCGCAGATTGTTCCGCGTGCCGTTGTCGAAATATATGTTGTCTCCGGCTTCCAAACGCAGCCCGATCGGACCCCAGAAGCCCTCCACGCCGGCGCCGGGATAAAAAGCAAACTTCGTGTCCCCCGCGGTGATGGCGTTTACTCCACCCGTGAATCCCGAAACAATACTCGGATCCACGCTGCTGCTGAAGTTGATGAGGCCCACCTTAGTAGTCACAAAGAAACGTACCGGTCCGGATGTCTGGAACTTGGGCCCAAAAAGCGCGGTCAATGGACGTACTCTGGAGGTGATCAGATGGGACGTGATTCCATCGGAAAACGTGGTCGTGAAGTCGCGCTTGAAGTCGTAGGCCATCTCGGCTTCCAGTTGGACGTGAGGATGCACATTGACGGCAACTCTACCGCCCAAACCTACGAAGTTGATGTGCGGAGAGGTGTCGCCTAGGTTCAGGTAGTCCACAAAACCTCCGAACTCAACGTGGTTGTAGTCCTGGGCCATCAGGCCCGACGGCAGAGCGAAAAGGAATGCGATTACCGCTATTAAAGTAATTCGTTTCATGAGTTTACAACCTCCTAAATCAGTCTCGGTCCATGCGCGCACACTCGTCCCCGCTCGATTTGCGGGGGGTTTTAAAACCGGCGAACATTAGCTTAGATGGCAATACTCGATTGCAGGTTGGGCCCGGGGACGGCTGCAGAAACACGGCCAAGTTCCAAACGCTCGGCATTTTACGAAGCTGGTTGACGCATCCAGCTCCCGCCCATTAGGCTGCCAGCAGGTACTTAGGTCACCCTCGGCAAAAACTGGCGGGCGCTGCGGCCGGCAATCGGAAGCCGATGCCTGGAGAGGCGGGGGACCCAAAGCCTCCCGGGAGCGCAAGCAGTACAACGAAAAGATAGTTATGCCGCATCAGACTGATTGCGGCCGAAAAAGGCGACTTGACGGACGCGAGAAAACTTAAAAGCGACAAACTTTCTGAAGCGGACGCAATCGAGCGCGCCAAGCTGGGCGATCCACTGGCTTTTGAAGCGCTCTACAACCTGCATAAACGGCGTGTGTATTCTTTATGCCTTCGCATGACGGCCAACACCGCGGCAGCCGAGGATCTGACCCAGGAAGCTTTCCTGCAGCTGTTTCGCAAGATTGGGACGTTTCGCGGCGAATCGGCCTTCTCGACCTGGCTGCATCGCATGGCGGTGAACGTCGTACTGATGCAGCTACGGAAAAAGAACCTGCCCGTGGTCCCCATCGACGAGACTCTGGAGACCGAGGAAGACGCCCCCAAGAAAGAACTCGGGGGGCTGGATTTGAATCTGGCGGGCTCGATCGATCGCATGCAGTTGCAGCGCGTGATTGAAGCTCTACCGCCGGGCTATCGAACGATTTTTGTGCTGCACGACGTGGAAGGTTACGAGCACAATGAAATTGCCGACATGGTGGGATGCTCCATCGGCAACAGCAAGTCCCAGTTGCACAAAGCACGGATGAAGTTACGTGAGCTCCTCAAAACGAGCAGAGCCGAAAAGGCCGCCAAGCCGTGAGGAGTTCCAATACAGCGGTATCGGGGAGTGTGGCAGTATGACCTGCGCAGAGTTTGAACAGGCTCTGCCAGACGCTAGCGAGGGCAATCGCGAATTCGAACACGAACAACATTTGCGATCTTGTTCCGCCTGCAGAAGTCTGGTAGCCGACCTAAACGCCATTTCGCAACAAGCCCGTGCCCTGCAAGATTGCGGGGACCCAAGCCCACGGGTGTGGAATTCGATTGAAATTGCTTTGACCCGGGAAGGCATCATTCGGCAACCCTCCCGTGGCGAACTGGCCAGTGTCCATAGGTTTCCGTCGCGCTGGAGTTCGGCATGGCTGTTGCCGGTAGCGGCGGCTCTGCTGGTGACGGCCGGCGTGGTTCGATACGAGCGCGGCCCGGGTCAGAGGGTCATGCCGAACGCTCCCACTACCACCGCACAGGTTGCGTCGATGAGGCCGGAACCGTCCCCCGATGACCGGCAATTGATCGAGTCAGTCGCTTTGAGATCGCCCGCCATGAAGGCATCTTATGAAGCAAATTTGCAGGATGTGAATTCCTACATTCGGGATGCGGAGCAATCCGTGAAAAACAACCCCAATGACGAGGCGGCGCAGCAATACTTGTCGAACGCGTACGAGCAGAGGGAAATGGTCTATGAAATGGCTGAAGAGCGTTCTTTGCCATAATATGGTCGACAGCCGGGCCGGCGGGGCCGTCATCCGCGGGTGTCTTGGGGAGAAGTCAATATGCTGAGCAGACAGCGCGCCGCACAACTGGTCGTAGTCGTCGTTCTCGTCGGGGTGGTGTTGGCAACCGCCGAGGATCGCAAGGAGTTTCGCTTCAAGGTACGCAAAGGAGCGAGCATTTCCGTCGTTAATCAGTATGGCCCAATATCGGTAAAGGCGGGAGCGCGAAAAGAGGTTTTGGTCACGGCGATCCTTCATTCCGACAAAGTGGAGATCGACCAGGGTCAAAGCGGCAGCCGGATCACGCTGCTCTCCCATCTTCTTCCCGGCGCCGACGCGACTTCGGGACAGGTCGAATATCAGATCGTAGTGCCCGCCGACGCCAGCGTAACCCTGCATTCCACGACCGGACCGTTGCACGTCGAAAAGCTCCACGGCGATGTGATTCTCGAGAGCAATACCGCCAACGTCGATCTCCGGGACCTGGCCGACGGACATGTTCACGTCAAGACCTTGAACGGCCTGGTCACTTTGACCAACATCGTCGATGGACACGTGGAGATCACTTCGCTCGGTGGCGACGTAATGCTCAACGCAGTCAGCGGTCCTCTGGTCGAAGTAAATTCCAGCAGTGGCCGGATCAACTATGATGGCGACTTCGGCGGCGAAGGCGAGTATTCGCTGACCAGCCACACCGGCGACATCGAAGCGACTGCGCCGGGCGATGCCTCGATTGACGTGACTGCCCGTTCCGAGCAAGGAAAAGTCATCAGTGATTTTTCGCTCCAGCCCAAACACACGTCGTTCCCCATTCGGGCGGGGAGTGCCTTCGCAGGTACGATGGGCAAGGCCGCATCTTCGGTCAGGTTGTTTTCCTTCAGTGGTAAAATTCACCTCAAGAAACGCCAAACAAACTAGCCGGACAGACGGAGTGACGTCCCGGCAATCTGGGGCCATGAAAGCCAGACCTGATTCGCTTTCGGCGGAGAATTCTTCCGTGAGTGAGAGTCTTCCCGTCGCGCGGACAGTGTGCCTGGTGGGCTTCATGGGCGCCGGCAAGAGCAGCGTGGGGCGGGTATTGGCCGAGCGATTCGGCTGCAGATTCGTGGATCTCGATGACCGCATCGAGGCGCGGGAAGAACGTACGATTGCGGAGATTTTCCGGCAGTTGGGAGAAGCGGAATTTCGGCGTGCCGAGCACGCTGCATTACGCGATCTCCTGACCGAGATTGGTTCTTCTTGCGCTGTAATCGCACTGGGCGGGGGGGCGTTTGTTCAGGCCGACAATGTTGCTCTGTTGCAGGAGGCATGCATTCCTTCTGTCTTCCTGGATGCACCCTTCGATGAACTCTTACGACGATGCCGGGAGCAGCAACTGGATCGTCCATTGCGCCGCGATCCGGACCAGTTTCGCAAATTGCATGAGGCGAGATGGGCCGGCTACATGGCCGCCGCGCTGCGTGTTGAAACCAGCGGCAAGGATGTGGAGACCGTGGCCGCAGAAGTAGCCGACAGCCTCAAGTTTCGATAGATGTGGCTGGACCAGGAAACCAATCAACCACAGGGCGGATTGCACCATTGCTGAAGCGAGTCAGGAGTGTTGAGGTGAAGCTCAGATCAGCGTTGCTATGGACAGGGTTGTGTGTGCTGCTGGCCGCGCCGGCGGCGCCAGCCAAAGAACCGAACAAGGAGACCGGGACGCCTGTGGATGCAGGCTCATTTGGCGTTTTCATGAACGGAAAACGCGTGGCCACGGAAACATTTTCCATCCAACAGACCTCCCTAGGAAGTGTGATCAGCTCGCAGTTCAAGGCGGAGCAAGGCTTGGAGCAGGCATCGCAATCCTCCGAACTCCAACTGAATGCCAACGGCGAATTGCGTCGGTACGAATGGAAGGAACTCGGTCCCGGCAAGACCCAGGCCGTGGTCACGCCGAAGGATGACTTCGTCATCGAAAGCGTGATCGACCATCCCGGGGATAAAGCGGCAGAACAGCCATTCATGGTTCCGGCATCCACCAGTATTCTGGATGACTATTTCTTCATCCAAAGAGAGATACTGGCGTGGAAATTTCTGGTGATGGGTTGCCGCCAACAGAAGGGTGAAGTTCAATGTCCGAAGGATCAGAAAACACACTTCGGCGCCATCAACCCCCACGCCAGGTCCGCCCTTTCGGTGAGCATGGAGTTTTCCGGGAATGAGAAGCTGACGATCCACGGGGCAGAGCGCGAACTCAGCCACTATGTGTTGAAAAGCGATAGTGGAGATTGGTCACTGTGGCTCGATGAGCACAACAAACTGGTCCGGATTCTGGTGGCGGGCGATAATACCGAAGTGGTGAGAGACTAGCAAGAACCGGCTTCGTGTGATGAACTGAATGGCTCTAATCGATCCACGCACCGCGCGCGTCCTGATCACGGTGCTGCTGTTCGTGCTGGTGTTGGGCTTTCTCTATCTCGCGCATTACACGTTGGTAGCATTCCTGTTTGCAGTTTTTTTCGCCTACCTGGTGGATCCGGCAGTTTCCCGGGTGGAAAAATGGAGCAAAAGCCGCGGATGGGCGATCGCGGTGATCTACTTGCTCATCCTGGTCCTGCTGGTTACATTTTTCTTCTTCGTCGGACCCCAGATCGCGCGCCAGACCGAGACTCTAACCCAGTCGTTGCCCAAATTGCTGGACAACGTGAGTTCTGGAAATATCGCCAAACAGATTGGGCACGAACGGGGCTGGGATGAGGCAACCAGCACAAGAGTGCAGCAGTTCCTGCTGAATCATCGCAGCACATTGCTGAGCATTGCTCAAGTGGTCGGCATTCGCGTGGCCCAAGTGGCGCAGCAGTCCTGGCTGATCATCGTGGTTCCAGTTCTGGCGGCATTTTTTCTCAAGGATGGACGTGGCTTTAGTGATGTCCTCCTGTCCTTCATGCACGCCAAGGCCCAGCGCGAATTCCTCCAGGGAGTGCTCGACGACCTCAACCAGATGCTGGCGCAGTTCATCCGCGCCCAGTTGACGCTCGCGGCCTGCTCCTTCGTCGCCTATCTCGCTTTCCTGGGACCGATGCAAGTACAGTACTGGCTGGTACTCAGTTCAGCCGGGGGCGCCATGGAATTCATTCCGGTCGTGGGCCCCTTGGTCGCGGCCGCGGTGATCATGGCCGTCGCTCTTCTGACCGGACAGCACTGGCTGATGCTGCTGATCTTCCTGGCAACCTGGCGCTTGATCCAGGACTACATCGTTTCTCCCCGCATCATGGGACGAAGTCTGGAATTGCATCCGTTGGCGGCGATTTTTGGGGTGCTGGCTGGCGCCGAAATCGCCGGAGTTCTCGGAGTCTACCTTTCCATTCCGATCATGGCCAGCCTGCGCATCGTGTGGCGTCGCTGGCGCCTATACGCCGAGAAAAAACGCTTCGGTCCGCTCAATGAATACTCGTTTGGAACCGATATTAGCCCCCGGCAGTAAGCATCGTCCGCTCCGACGGCTGTTGTAGAATTCTTAAGGAGAGCTCATGTCAACGAAAATCCCTGTCGGAATTCTAGGCGCGACCGGTGTCGTCGGCCAGCGCTTTGTGCAATTGCTCGAGAACCATCCCTGGTTTGAGGTGGCATGGCTGGCGGCCTCCGATCGATCCGAAGGCAAGCCTTATAGCGAAGCGGCACGCTGGCGGCTGAAGACCTCGATGCCTGCGAAACTCGCGGAGATGCGCCTATCTCCGGCTGCTCCAGAAGGGGCGCCGAGGGTGATCTTTGCCGCGCTCGATACCGCCATCGCCCTGGAAATGGAGCCGAAATTTGCGCAGGCGGGTTGCGCGGTGATCACCAATTCGAGCGCCTTGCGCATGCAAAAAGATGTGCCATTGGTGATTCCTGAGGTCAACGCCGACCACGTCAAATTACTCGAATGCCAGGCCTGGCGACGTCAATCCCGAGGCTTCGTGGTCACCAATCCAAACTGTTCCGCGATCGGATTGGTGATTGCGCTAAAACCGTTGCAAGAACTGTTCGGAATCGACACCGTCAACGTCGTGACCATGCAGGCCGTGAGTGGTGCGGGATATCCCGGAGTGCCCTCGCTCGATATTCTCGGCAACGTGATTCCCTACATTGCTAAAGAAGAAGAGAAGATGGAAGAGGAGACCCGTAAACTGCTGGGGAAACTCGACGGATCGGGCATCGTCCCGGGTGATTTTGCCATGAGTGCCCAGTGCAATCGCGTCGCCGTCGAAGATGGACATACTGAATCGGTTTTCCTGAAGCTGAAAAAGAAACCGGCTTGCGAGGAAGTGATCGCGGCCTGGAACCAATTCAGCGCTTTGCCGCAAGAACTGAAGCTGCCAAATGCCCCGGAGAATGCGATCCGATATGTGACTTCGGCTGACCGGCCACAACCACGATTGGATGTGGAATCCGGTCGTGGCATGACCACCACCGTCGGACGCCTTCGTCCCTGCGGCGTGCTGGATTGGAAGTTCACCGTGCTTTCCCATAACACCATTCGCGGCGCGGCCGGAGCCGCGCTGCTGAATGCCGAGCTGCTCAAGGTTCAGGGATATCTCGACTGATTCCAAACAACAACGTGCGCCTCCTCCCTAAGTCGCAGCTGAGAAAGCCGCGCTCATGATCGTGATGAAATTCGGCGGCACCTCGGTCGGGGACACGCGTGCAATAGAGCGGGTTGCCGGCATTGTCAAGAGACGGCTTAAGCAAAAACCTGTCATCGTGGTAAGCGCCATGGCCAGAGTGACCGATCAGCTGCTAGCCATGGCGCGGGCCGCCGGGTCCGGCGATTCTGCGGCCGCCCTCAAGCTTTCTCGTGATCTGCGCGAACGCCACTACAATACCGCCGGTGAATTGCTGGGCACTGCGCTGTTCACCCAATTCCACGGCGACCTGGGGGCGGATCTTGAAGCCCTCGACGAGCTGCTGCGCGGTATCTCCGCCGTTGGCGAATTGACCCTTCGCACCACCGATCATGTCGCTGCCTACGGAGAGATGCTGTCCGCAAAACTGGTCACGGCATGTTTGTCAGCTCACGGAATTTCCTCCAGTTTGGTCGATTCACGGACGTGCATCGTGACCGATGGCTCCCACACCCGCGCTGCGCCTTTGTTTGCCGAGACCAATTTGAACCTCTGTTCCAGGCTGAAGCCGCTTCTCGATAGCGGCCGCGTTCCTGTAATGGGCGGCTTCATCGGTGCCACCAAAGCCGGGGTCACGACCACCATCGGCCGAGGCGGCTCGGATTTTTCGGCGGCGATTGTCGGCGCCGGTCTCGATGCGGAGAAAATCGAAATCTGGACCGACGTCGATGGCATGATGACCACCGATCCAAATATTTGCCCCGATGCGCGGCGTATCAAAGTGATCAGCTTTGACGAAGCGGCAGAACTGGCCTACTTCGGCGCCAAGGTTCTGCATCCCGCAACGGTGTTACCCGCAATCCAGAAAAATATCCCGGTGTACATCCTCAATTCCATGAATCCCAGCTGCGAGGGGACCCGCATTACTGCTCGGGGGGCGCATAGCCGCAACTTTTTCAAAGCCATCGCGGCCAAGAAGCGCATCACCATTGTGGATGTAGCCGCTCCCCGCATGCTGCTGGCTCATGGATTCCTGAAATCGATCTTCGAGGCATTTGACCGGCACCACATCCCGGTTGACGTGGTTTCGACCTCTGAAGTGAGCGTTTCGCTGACCGTGGATTCCAACGAATCGATTCCGGCGCTGGCGGCTGACTTAGCCAAGCTTGCGGACGTAAAATACGAAGGTCGCAAAGCCATCGTATGTCTGGTGGGAGAAAATTTGCGTGAAATCCCTGGCATTGCGGCGCGGGTATTTGGCGAACTGGCCGACGTTAAAATAAGGATGATCTCGCAGGGAGCGTCGGAAATTAATCTAACTTTCGTGATCGAAGAGGATGCGGTACCGGGGGTCATTCAGCGTCTGCACAAAGCGTTCTTTTCGGACCTAGATCCGGATGTGTTCGCGTAGATTGAGCACTATGAACATTCTCCTGTTGGGCAACGGAAAGACCGGTTCTCTGGTGGCGGAAGTCGCGCGCGAGCGCAGGCATACGGTTGAGATCCTGCGCTCCGTGGACAATCCTGATGGCTCTGCGCTTACCTCGGATCGACTCAGCGGTGTAGACATGGTCATCGACTTCACCACGCCGCATGCCGTGCTGAAAAACATTGAAGCGTGCCTGAGCGCGGGCAAGAACATGGTCGTCGGTACCACGGGATGGACCGGCGATCTGCCGAGGATTCAGCAGATCGTCGAGAACAGCGGTCACGCCTTCATGCACGGCGCTAATTTCTCGATCGGCGTAAATCTGTTTTATGAAGTAGCACGGGCCGCGGCGGCGGCTTTGCACCATCAGTATTCGGGACAGATTTTTGAGCGTCATCACGCCCACAAAAGCGATGCGCCTTCAGGAACGGCGATCGCCGTGCAAAAAGTCATCCAGGAAGCCTCGGGTGCGGAGCTTGAGATCACTTCGTTTCGCGAAGGGGAAGTCGTAGGCCTGCACGAGCTCATTCTTGATTCTCCCCACGACAGGATTTATCTGTGCCACGATGCCAAATCCCGCCGCGGATTTGCCGAAGGCGCGGTGCGGGGGGCGGAGTGGTTGCAGGGTCACACGGGATGCTTCGATTTCAAAGATGTCTGGCGCAAGCTCTAAACCATCCGGGTTCAGCCACCCGCGCCACCCCATGGCGATGGGCGATGTATCCGAAGGTTGTACCCGAACTGCTGCCGACAGTCGCTCACCGGGCCGGACATTTCCGGTCAAGCACGAGTCACCGGCAAGATCCAGTCTCCGGAACTGCTTCCGAGCCGGCACTGTCGCTGGTCACATTCGCGACCAAACCTGCGCGCGTCTCGCCCAGAAGCGGCGTTTCCGTTTGCCCGAATCATTAGCCTGTCTGTGCAGGAGCAAGCAATCAATTCTCCCGGAAAAACAGAAGCCGGACTACGGATCCATCATGGATCAATCCATCATGGATCAATAAGAACCATTCGATTGAGCGATCTCCCAGCCACAGTGACAGCGGCCGAGCTCTGCTCCCCGGTTTCGCTTCGTCGCGATTAGCGTTATCTTTATGTCATGCAACTCCGTGGATGCGGTACGGCGTTAGTCACTCCCTTTCAGCAGGACGGTTCGGTCGACGAGACCGCCCTCCGCAATTTGGTCGCGTGGCAGATCGATTCCGGCATTGATTTTCTGGTTCCCTGCGGCACCACCGGCGAAACTCCCACGCTTTCGCACGACGAGTGGCTGCGAGTGATCGATGTCACGATCGAGGTCGCGGCCGGACGGGTTCCCATCGTCGCCGGAGCGACTTCCAACTCGACCCGCGAAGCGGTCGCCAAAGCCCAAGAAGTTGCGACGCGGCCGGGGGTGAATTTCATCCTCACTGCCAGTCCGTACTACAACAAGCCCACGCAGGAAGGACAGTATCAACACTTTCGCGCGATCGCCGAAGCCGTCGACAAGCCGCTGATTCTTTACAACGTACCCGGCCGCACCGGCGCGAACCTGGAGCCGGCAACGCTGGCGAGATTGACCGAGATCCCGAACATTGCCGGCGTAAAGGAAGCCAGCGGCATCATGAATCAGATCGCGGAAGTCTGCAATCTGGTGCCGGAACACTTTACGGTTTTGTCCGGCGATGATGCCATTACTCTGCCGGTAATCGCGCTGGGCGGCGTGGGGTTGATTTCGGTTGCCTCCAATGAGATCCCCCGGGAGATGTCGGAGATGGTCCGCTTTGCCACCGGCAATGACTGGGATGCAGCCCGAAGACTCATGCGCAAGTTCTTACCCCTGATGCAGGCGAATTTCATGGAATCCAGTCCCTTGCCGGTGAAAGCCGTGCTGGCGATGATGGGAAAGATTGAAGAAGTGTACCGCCTGCCGTTACTTCCTATGCGCCGCGATACGCGATCCAAACTTCAGAAAATCGCCGCCGAGGCAGGACTCATCGCCAAGCCCGCGGCGGCCGAACCAGCGAGCTTCTATGTGTACGAAAACTGGCTCGCCGGGCCGCATAAGATCGTTCTCCATCGCTCCAACTGCGGACAGTGCAACCATGGCAAGGGACGTCCCGCCGGCCATGATCCGAACCACTCGCGCTGGCACGGCCCTTACGCCACGCTGAGCGAGGCTCGGGAGACCTCCCACGGCATGCAAAACGTGCTGATCCGCAGCGAATGCAAGTGCATTTGAGGCTGATCTGAAGGTCTTGTTGGGAATCCGGCGCCGTTCCCCGGTTCGAGGGATTCCATACCCAGGAGCACATGACCCCGGACGAGTGGGACCAGACGAGTGGGACCAGGCGATGGGTGTCAAGACGAAGACGCGGCTTTAGCTGTGGCCAGAAGGCTCGCTCGACGACGTGCTCACGGGGCTCAAGGGTCTCCCTCAGATCGCTGTACTCAAATCGGCGAACCGCCTTAAAAATGATTTCGCATGGAGGCTCGCACCCAAATTCCTCTATACTTGCCTCTCATGCAATCCCTCCAATCTTCGATCGAACGTCTCGCCTCGCTCGGCGAAGTCGAGCGCAATCCTGATGCGCGCCAGATTTTCATGGACTTCCGCGACGAACTCACCCAGGGAAAAATTCGCGCTGCGGAAAAACTCGGTGGACGCTGGGTTGTAAATGTTTGGGTAAAACTGGGTATCCTGCTGGGCTTTCGCCTGGGCGAACTGAGCGAGATGGCTCAGGACGCCAGCCTTTCCTTCGTCGACAAGGACACCTTCCCCGCCCGCCGATTTACGGTTCGCGACCGCGTCCGTATCGTGCCGGGTGGATCGTCCGTGCGGCTGGGCGCCTATGTCGCGCCGACGGTGATTTGCATGCCGCCCATGTTCATCAATGTGGGGGCATTCGTCGATGAAGGAACCATGGTGGATTCGCATGCTCTGGTTGGCTCATGCGCGCAGATCGGCAAGCGCGTGCATCTTAGCGCCGCGGCACAAATCGGCGGCGTTCTCGAGCCGATCAACGCGTCGCCGGTTGTCATTGAAGATGACGTCCTGGTGGGCGGCAACTGCGGAGTCTATGAAGGTACTCTGGTGAGGACTCGCGCTGTCCTCGGAGCCGGCACAATCTTGACCCGCTCAACTCCGCTCTATGACTTGGTGCGCGGCGAAGTCTATCGCGCCAGCGAAGATCACGTGCTTGAGGTTCCGGAAAATGCGGTGGTCGTCCCCGGCTCGCGGGCAGTAAACAAAGGCAAAGGCGAAGAGTGGAATTTGTCGTTGTATACGCCGGTCATCGTGAAATATCGCGACGAAAAAACTGACCAGGGCACGGAGTTGGAAGAGTGGCTGCGATAGATTGGGCCCGAAGCCGGGTGCTCCGCTTTACGGAGTCAATCGCGCGGCCGACGGCGCGTCGAGCACCCGATTCTGCGCCAACAGCATCCGGCTGCGCATTTCGAGGTGTCGTTGGCGGAAATGCGTTCCCGCGCGTTTTCCCCAGGCGCGCACAAAGTAATAGTTCAAACCCGCGCCGATCACCGAACTGACAAGCGGAATCACACGTCCCGCCCACTTCTCCACCACTTCTGTGCTCGCCTTCACGGCGATCCGCTGAATGACCCGCGGCACAAACTTCGCGATGACTTCTTTCTCTAGCATCTCGCGACTGATGTCCACACCCGCGGCCGTGGCGGCCGCAATCCAGAGCTCGGCGGTCTCGTCATCGGTGTTGAACTCGAATCCGTAAATCAAACTGAGCTTTTGGATGGTTCGCAGGGTGACCGCGGCGAGAATTCCTAGATCGGGGACGATTGTCAGGACACCGCCCAGTCCGAATCCGGCTCCTTCGACGGCGGCAATCTTCATGCCGCCCCGAATCACTTTTTCCGCGACCTGGTCAAGAACCCGCACGTCCACCGAGTAGAGGCCTTGGAAGGTGGTAACCGGCAATCCGTAGGCGGAGCGCAGTTGAAGTAGAAAGGTCGAGGGATCGACCCTCACAGTCTTGTAGGCGTGCTGAAAGCCGCGGCGCAGCCCATTTTCGACCCGCCCCCGCAGCCACGATTTGGACAATTGTTCCGCCACCTGATTAGAAGTTACGCCTTCGAGGCTGTAAAAACCAGTTCTCCGCGGACCGTATTCCCTCGCTAAATAAGGGCGAAGCCAGTCAGATGCTGCCGGTGAGATTGCCGCTTGTCCATCGGTATCAAAACTGCGGTTTGGAGCAATCGACCGGTTCCGCTAGAATTGACGTCTGAGGTTTGCAAGCGATGTCGATCTCGAAACAGCAGGCTCTCGATCTCTACAACTCCGATGATCTGATCGGCATTGGAATGGAGGCGGACGCTCTGCGCCGCAAGCTCCACCCCGAAGGCGTGGCCACGTACATCATCGACCGCAATATTAACTACACAAATTTCTGCACCGAGTACTGCACTTTTTGCGCGTTTTATCGGCCGCTGAAAGGACCGCAAGCCAAAGAGGGATACATCCTCGAATTCGAGACGATTTACGAGAAGATTCGCGAGACCGTGGAACTGGGCGGTACCGGCGTTTTGATGCAGGGCGGCCTGCATCCAGATCTCAAGATTGACTGGCACGAACGGATGCTGCGCGGAATCCGGGAACGCTTTCCAAAAATTCATCTGCATTGCTACTCGGCCTCGGAAATTATCGCCATCGCTGAATACAGCGGGCTCACGATTCGCGACACAATTCTGCGCCTGCGGGACGCCGGCCTTGATTCGATCCCCGGTGGCGGCGCGGAAATTCTTGATGACGAAGTGCGCTACAAGATTGCCCGGCTAAAGTGCCTTACCGACGACTGGCTCAATGTACACCGCACCGCCCATCAGATCGGCATGCGGACCACTGCAACCATGATGTTCGGCGTTGGCGAGAAATACGAGAATCGCATTAACCATTGGCAACGGCTTTACGAATTGCAGGAAGAAACCGGCGGATTCACCGCGTTCATTCCTTGGAGCTTTCAG
>Ga0193726_1002245_pt1 | contig 13423 bp, 12 predicted proteins | sample H2c1metaG_FD_144928 | JGI IMG/M metagenome (GOLD analysis project Ga0193726, IMG submission 144928) | Soil microbial communities from a riparian zone of the East river system, Colorado, United States - H2c1 | ecosystem: Environmental > Terrestrial > Soil > Riparian zone | place: USA: East River... | reverse complement strand
GACCGTTGACCTACGACTCTTGGGGCTTGCGAATCGCGAACGCGCCTTCAGTGAGCTGGCGGGCGAAATGCTGCCCTGGACCTGGGTGGCCTTTACCATCGCCGCCGGCGCCGGCTTGCTGATGTTTTCGTCCAAGGCGCTCATCTACTACGGCAATATTCCATTCCGCTTGAAAATGTGTTGCCTGCTGCTTGCCGGGATCAACATGGTGCTGTTTCACTGGCTCGGAACGCGGCATCTCGAAACGTGGGATCGAAAGCAGCCCCCAGCGCTTGCCAAATTGGCGGGCGGCGCGTCGTTGCTGCTTTGGACCACGATCGTCGCGGCCGGACGCTGGGTAGGCTTTACAACTTAGTCGCGTGCAGAACGCGTCAGGCGGCGATATCCCAGGTATGCGCCCGTCACGCATACGGCCGTCACCCCGGACAACAACAGCAGCATGAGCACATCCCACTGCGGACGGCCTCGCAATGACGCCGTAAAATCCAGACGGTGCAATCCCTCATGCAGCCACCGATACGCCTGGGCATTCGTATCCAATTTGGCCACGAGCGTCCCCGCCACGGGATCCACATAGTATCGCGTGCCGGACCCGGGAAGGATCATGCGATAGACCGGGAGTGCAACCACATCGCGATGATGGCTGAAGTATAAGTTGTCCTCGCGGTTCATGAGCTGCGGGGCGACCGGTGCCCCGGCGCCGGTCAAAACGCCGGCCAAGAATTCCACATCCTCGTGATTGAGCGGGGCGGAGACAGCGGCGGCATCGAAGCGCCGACGCTCGCCGCCGGCACTGCCGGCGATGAAATAAATCCTGCCATTGAAAGGCGCAACTTGCAGGGACACGGCGGCGGGTGCAGCGCCGATTGCGAACCTCTGCAATGCCGCGCCGATGCGCTCGAGTGAAGGTTCCGGCGCACCGCGTATCCTGGCATTGTCGGATCGCGTGCCGCTGCCCTCCAGCCAGCCCCATGGGTTCATCGACAGAAGACCGCTCAACACCCAGCTCAGCGTGAGAATGCCGAAGATGAGCCCCGCCACGTGATGCCATAATTTAGAGCCGCGATAGGGCGACCAGCGCCCGGCCGGCTGCGCGGCCAGTTGCCGCCAGCCGAGATAGATCCCGATTCCGGCAAGAAAGCACCCCAGGAGCGATGTATAAATCACGACCTGGCTCCACAGCCAGGCATGGCGTCTCAGCTCGTTGAAGTACAGCCAATGCGGAACCGCGCCGAACCAGTTCCAGAATCGCTCGCGCGCTGTGGTTAATTGAACCGCTTTGCCGGTGATGCCGGATACGTAAAGTTCGGTGCGTGCTTCATCATCGATTGCGAATTGAAACAGCGGCCGGTCCGCATTGAAGTCGCCGGCAACCGTCCATTGATCGGCGCCGATGAGCCCCAGCAAACGCGGGGTGGCCCCTGCGCGCCGGCTGAAGTTTTGTGCCACAGAGGCGGCCTGGTCGACAGAGATGTGCGCGACGATGGTTCCCGTGAGCAAGTCGATCGGGCGAGGACTGTTCGGAGAACCCACAAATAAGACCGGCCGACCTGCCAGCATCTCGATTTGCGCATGGCCCGCTGACTCGGCGCCGAACGCCTCGGAGATCTTGCAACACTCACGCCATTGCAGCGGCGCGAGATGCTCGAGGCGCGCGCTCTCGCGCAAGGCGGGATAGCCGACATACATCATGACCAGGCCGGACAGGCACCACATGACCATCAGCAGACCCACTGCAATACCGAGATAGCGATGTGCCAGAAGCAGGAGGCGCATCAGGCTGTCGTTCATGTGCCGCGTTTAGCCACGGTGCACTATAGTGCGCTCCGTCAGAACGAGTAAGTGTAGTTGGCCCCGAAGGTGCGCGGTAATGCCAAATTGTGGATGACATAGGCATCGCCGGAAACATCCTCGACACCGTGCCCCAGCGAGGATGAGTACGTGCGGTCAAAGGCATTGTTGAGATGCAGGTCGATTCGTTGATGGCGGCGCGAGTCCAGGAACAGCCGGGCGCCAAGATCCACCACGGTGTAATTGCCGTATCCAAATCGGCCGCCGTCCGAACCCAGCGGCGAGTCATCGACGTCGCCCAACTGAACGATGCTAACGGAGGCGCCATAAGGCGCTTCTTGAGGATGATAGTCGAACCCTAATTTCACTTGAGTGACGGGAACTTGGTTGAATTGAAGGTCAGAACCGGTCTGGCGGGTCTTGTTGTAGGTGGCGCTGAAATTTCCCGAGAGTGAGGCGGTGATGGCGCCCTCGAGCGTTGCCTCGACGCCGCGGGTCGTGACTGTGCCGGGCACGTTGCCAAAAACGTCCTGACCGGTGCTGGAATCGAAGGATTCAAAATCGATCAAGTTCTTGATGTCACGGTAAAAGCCGATGATTTCCCATTTCAGCGACGCGGGGCCGATACTCGCGATCCCGCCGATCGACAGATTCGCATTGGTGCTGGTCTCGGCCTTGAGATTGGGATTGCCGCGCTCGTCCTGCGGATCATTCGCAAACAGTTCCTCGGCGGTCGGCAATCGAAATGCGGTTCCGAAGTTCGCCCGGACAAATAAGGATTTGGAAAAATCGTACTGACCGCTGCCGTTCCAGACCAACGCGGATTCTCCCACGCTGGGAATGTTGTAGCGCAGGCCGGCGGCGAGGTGGGCGTTGGGGATCAGGTCCGGCGTCGTGCGAATCTGGCCGAAAAAAGCATTCACATGTTCGGTTTGCTGCTGAATGACCAGCACGACATCGCGGCCGGTGTAGTTTTGGAAATCATAGCCCGCCAGATATTCGAACCCTGGATTGACGGCGATCTGAGTCAGCAGATTGATGCCGTAGTCCTTGAATCCCCAGAAATCGTGGTCATCGATCGTGGTCAGGGTTCCGGGGCTGCCGATGACGTTGTCGAATTCGGTGTAATGGGAATACCACCAGTGGTAGTAGTCCTTGATATAAAGCTTGAATTCATCGCTTGGCGCATAGTCAATCTTCGCGCTGACCAGATCCTCGTTGCGCTGGTTGTACGCGATGGCGGTCAACTCGGGTTGCGCGAAGTCGAGGTTGGCATTGGTATGTTCATACGCCGCGGTGAAAGTGAGGTTATCGGCAAAGTCGTAGGCGTACTTGCCCCCCACCGAGGTCACCTTGTAGAAGCGGCGCCGGTCGGTGCCGCTGGGTTGGAATTCATTGTCCGCCAGGGGTTCGATGCCCGGCGCCTGATCATGCGTCGCGTACACCACGAAATGATTATTCCCGATGCTGTCGCGATAGTAGCCGTTGTATTGCTGGGCTTGATTGGTGTCGAACCCTAAGCTGATGGCGCCATCCGGGTGGTCTGAAAAGCCCTTGGTGACGATATTGATCGCCCCGGCCACGGCTTGTGTGCCGTAGAACAACGCCTGACCGCCGTTCAACACTTCTATTCGCTCGATCATCCCGGCCGGCAGCGTGTCGAGGGGTGTGGTGCCGGCGTATAGCCGATTGTTGATGCGAATGCCATCGACGAGCCACAGAACATCGGTTGTTCGCGAGCCCTGCAGCGAGATCTGCACGTAGTCGAAAGGACCGTTCCTGGGGCTGATATACAGTCCCGGGCTCAAGGCCTCCAATGCGCCGGCCACATCCAGGTAGCCGCCGTTTTGAATTCTCGCCGCCGAGATGGTATCGAGGCGCGTGCCGTATTGGGAGAGCTGCTGCGGCAGATCGTCTTCCAGGCTCTTGGCGGTCACGACGACTTCGTCGAGCGCGGACGCGGTTTCCGCCCGGGCACCGCTCGAGACTATTGTCAGTCCCAGCAGCACGGCAGGGATCTTTGCCTTCATTTTATTTCCCATCCCGGGCAGGTCATGCCTGCAATCCGCCACCATGCCCCTGGGGGCGGAGGATTTCAGGTAATTTACTGTTCTAGCGAACGTTAATGTCGTTAAATCATAGTCCATGCTCACTCAAAATCCGCCTGCCGACAGCCCCTGCGACCCCAAAATCTCCGGCGACACTGCGGCGCTACGTCAAGAGGTTGAGCGGATTCAACAGAGTGGGGTTCTGGGTGAGGCGCGCTTGCGGCGGCTGTTCGACTACCTCGCTGAGAAGTCCCTGGCCGGACAATCCCCGAAGGAAATCGCCATTGCGGTCGATGCCTTTGGAAAAAACTCAGATTTTGACGTCTCCCAGGACGCCCTCGTGCGCGTCTATATTCATAAGCTGCGCAAGGCGCTCGAGGACTTCTACGCCTCGGCCGCCCAAAAGGGCGTCGCTGAACTGCGTATACCTCGCGGCGAATACCGGCTGAAGGCAAGTGCCAGGCAGGTCGTTCCCGCCTTGCGCCCGCCGCCACTAAAACTCAAGGGCAGACAAATACTTGGCGCCGCCGCGGCGTTGTGCGCGACCGCGCTGTTGGGAGCAGCTATCGCATGGCGATGGGCGCCGCCGTCCGATCTGCAGCGAGTTCGCGACAATCCCATATGGGCAGCTTTGTTGAAGGACGAGCGCCCCATCATGATCATTGTCGGGGACTACTACCTGATCGGCGAAACGGATGATTCCATGGGCGTGAATCGACTCATTCGCGAGTATTCAGTCAATTCGAAGAGCGATTTGGAGCATTTCGTCGCAGAGCATCCCAAACTCGCCGACCGGTATATGGATGTCGGTTTGGGCTACCTGCCCATTTCAACGGCGTTTGCGCTGCGCGATGTGATGGTGGTACTGGCGCCGGAAAATCGCCGCATTTCGGTCAGCAAGATGTCGGACGTGGAGCCCTCCAGTCTGAAATCCGCCGACATTGTTTATATCGGGTTCTTGAGCGGAATGGGCATGCTGCAGGACATCGTCTTTGCCGGCTCGCGATTCGCACTGGGAGACTCTTACGATGAGGTGTTCGACAAGAAGACCCGCCATTCGTATGTCAGTGAGATCGGCAGTGACATCATGGATCCGCCGCAACCGACCGGAAAGGAAAAGCCGTATCACGACTACGGCATTTTCGAAGAACTTCGCGGCCCCGGCGACAACACGATCGTGGTTCTCTCGGGAACCCGCGATGAGGGCGTCAGGCAAACCGCTGAAGCCTTCACCTCCGCCCGGAAGCTCGAGGAGCTGAAGCAGAAATCCGATGTCACGCTCCCCATCGAAGCCCTGCTCGAGGTCAGCGCCGTGGACGGGGTGAACTTGATGGGGAAACTGGTACTGCAATCGAATCGCGACAAAACTTCAAAATGATTTGAATGCGCTTCATCATTGTCGTCATCCTGGCGATTTCAATCGGTGCTGCCGTTTTTGCGAACGCCGGTTATGTCGAGAGAAAACTCCTGCGAGCGGACCCCGATACCCTGCCGGCCGATGCAACGCTGCTGCATTTTGCGGTCAGCCGCGGTCAGCCGCTGTTCATGGTGCATTGCGCCGCCTGTCACGGCATCTCGGGTGCAGGAGATCCGGCCAAAGGAGTGCCGAACTTGGCGGATGGTGATTGGCTGTACGGGAACGGGCGTGTGGCAGAGATAGAGCAAATCATCGAGTATGGGATTCGTTCTCGCAATTCGAGGGCATGGAGCCTCGCGATCATGCCCGCCTATGCGCGACCACACCCCAATCCCGCCGAGAAGAACATTCGAGCGCTGGCGCCGGACGAAATCAGCGATTTGATTGAGTTTTTATTCCGCCGGCAAGGCCGTCAAGCGGTCGCGGCAGCGGCGGCGCGAGGCGCCGCGCTGTACACCGGCGATGCGGGCTGCTACGACTGCCATTCGGTCGATGCCAAGGGCGATTCCGCGATCGGTGCGCCGAATTTGGCCGATGCAATCACACTGTATGGTGATGGCAGCCGCGACGCGCTGTATCAATCCATCGCCTACGGGCGCCAGGGTGTATGTCCCGCATGGATCAAGAAGCTAAACGCCGCAAGCACTCGTGAAACGGCCGTGTATGTTTACGCCATTTCGCACCCCGGTAAGATTCAGAATGCCGACTGATCAGGCCGCAAAACCACCGCCTTGGCGCGATCCGGCGCGCGTGAGCAGCCTGCGATCCTTCGTGCTCATGTCGGTCGGTGCGCTGATCGGTCTGTTATTGGCCGGCTACTCACTGTTCACCGCGCGCGGCGCGTCCACCTTGTCGGTGCCGGCGGAAGACGTTGCACTGGTGAACCAGCAGGCGATTTCCCGCAGCGATTACCTGATTCTTCTACAGACGTTGTATGGCGTCGATTTGAGCCAAGCGACCCGCGAGCAGCGGCAGAAAGTCTTGAACGACATGATCAGGGAAGAATTGTTCGTGCAGCGGGGCAAGGAGCTGGATCTGGCTTCCAGCGATCCGGAGGTGCGCAGCGCGCTGGTGAACGCCGTGGAGCTGGAAATCTCGGAAAATGCCGTCACCGCGCAGCCCAACGAGGCGACGTTGCATGACTATTACACGCGGCACCCGGACCGCTATGTCAGCGAGGGCGTCATGAATGTTCGGGACTGGGTGCTCCCCGGCGGCGACTCCGGCGAGCCGGCGGCCGCTCTGGAAGCGCTCAAGTCGGCAGTCGGTGTTTCAGAAACGCTGACACGTCTTCATGCACACGAGACGGGCAAGACCCGCGGCGAGGAATTCTACTTTGCCGCAAAGATCCACCTTGGCGATCAATTGTTCGCGAGCGCTCGGGAATTATCGGACGGCACCGCTTCGGCGCCCATCCAACTGAGTGACGGAGTCCACGTTCTCTACATGGTCACCAACAAGCGGCCGGTGCCCTTCGATTTCGCCAAAGCCCGGCCGCAGGTGCTGAATGACTATCGGAATCAAGCGATTGATCAACTGAAGGCGGGCGACGAATCATTCCTTCGCAAACGCGCAAACGTGCGCATCGCGGATGACTTGCGTTGAGACTCGCCGCAATCCTCTGGCTGATTTGCGCCGCTGCGTTCGTCCCGCAATCGGCTGATTCCCATACGCGCAGTCAATCGCATTCGGTATGGGAGATCAGCGGTCAATTTGTCGACGTGGTGGTGACCATTCCCGACATCGAGGCCAATCGGCTCGCCACTGATGCATCGCCCGTCACGCAAGATCGGCTCAGCGACTATCTGACTGAGAAAACCTATGCCATTGCGGACGGAAAACGTTGCGCCCTCGTTCCGCCCGTCTTGTCGCTTTCCGCTCTGGCTGGATTCCGCAAATACGATTTTACATTCAAGTGCGGCTCAGCCGCGAATTTGCAAATACACTCCGGCGCTTTCTTCGATCTGGTGCCCGGTCACACCAACTTCGCGCAAGTGCAAAATGCGGCCTCCGGCGAATTTACGGAACAGTTGATCACGAATGAACACCAAACAATCGACGTCACCGGCGGAGCGGGCAGCCGCCTGAAGAATGCGAGTTTTTTTGAATTCATCCGCATGGGCACGATGCACATTTTCACCGGCGTCGACCACATGTCATTCCTCCTGGGGTTGGTGCTGATATCGCGCCGTCTACGAGATCTCGTCTTCGTCGTGACCGGATTTACGATCGGTCACAGCTTGACGCTGGCACTGGCGGTCACGGGAGTGCTGCGGCCGCATGCTGAATATATCGATGCCTTGGTTGCTCTGACCATTGCGTTGATCGGCGCGGAAAACATCGTTGTTCAGACGCGCCAACCCAGGTTGGTCGCGCTCGGCGCCGCCGTCTGTCTGGGCCTCATGGCGCTCGTTCAATCCCTCGGTTTTGGCGGTCTGCCGAGCTTGTTGCTGCTCGGCTCCGGATTGTTTACGGCGAACTATCTGCTCATTTCCGGCAATCTTCGAGATGCAGGTCGATTGCGCATGCTCATTACGCTAGTGTTCGGCTTGATTCACGGATTTGGCTTTGCCGCCGACCTGCTGGAATTGCAGTTGCCCACGGAGCGATTGGCTGAATTGCTGGTCGGCTTCAATCTCGGGGTTGAAGTCGGCCAGCTGGCGCTGGTTGTCGCGGCGACCATGCTGGTCGTGGGCTTGCGAAAGTTCCGGCTCGCGCTGCCGCGCGCGATCGTCGTCGACGTGGCATCGACATTTCTGGTGGCGCTGGGCGTTTTTTGGTTTGTCAGCAGGAGCTACGCCTAAGGGCGATCGATGAGCACGGCGATGGCAAAACTACCCATACCCAGAGACTGGATGGTCAGCGGCGCGCTGTTATTGCTGCTCACCGCCATGTTCGCGATCTCGCTTCTGGCGGGCCGCATATGGCTGCCCGTTGGCGATGTGTGGCGCGGTCTTTGGTCGCCGGATGCAAATCTGGCCGCGACCATCATTACGCAACTGCGGCTACCGCGCGCCATTCTGGCGCTCGAGGTCGGGTTAGCCCTGGGATTGTCAGGCGCCGTGCTGCAGGGCGTGACGCGTAATCCGTTGGCAGAACCCGGATTACTCGGCGTTTCCGCAGGCGCCGCACTCGGCGCGGTAATCGCCGTCTATTTTGGTTTCGCGACGCATTTCGCGACCGCGATCCCGCTGCTGGGATTGGTCGGCGCACTGCTCGCCAGCATCCTGACGTTCGCGCTCGGCAGCGGTGGTGGAACGATCACTCTGGTGCTGGCCGGCGCCGCAGTATCCGCGCTGGCTGCCGCCGGGATCGCCCTGGCCCTCAATCTCGCTCCCAACCCATATGCCGCGTACGAAATCATGACGTGGTTGATGGGTTCTCTGGCGGACCGCAGTTGGCTGCACGTGTACCTGGTGACGCCGTTCATTCTGTTGGGGTGCGCTATGCTGCTGTTCACGGCCCGCGGCATCGATGCGTTGGCGTTGGGCGAGGCGCAGGCGCAGAGCTTGGGAATCGATCTTCGGCGGCTCTACGTTTTGGCGGTCTTCGGCACGGCGATGGCGATTGGCGCATCCACGGCCGTGACCGGAGTCGTCGGCTTTATCGGCCTGGTTGCGCCTCATCTGGTGCGTCCGCTGATGGGGCACCAACCCAGCCGCATACTGCTGCCCGCCGCATTGAGCGGAGCACTGCTGCTGTTGTTCGCCGATGTCGCGACACGGCTGATTCATGTCGGCGCCGAAATGAAGCTCGGCGTACTGACCAGTCTGATTGGAACGCCGTTTTTCTTCTGGCTCGTCGTGCGCCTGCGCAAGACGGCGCCGTAAACAGATGAGGAGAATGCCTGTGACTGAGCATGTTTTGGTGGAAAAGTCCGAAAACCTCTTGGTTCTCACGTTGAACCGGCCGGACAAGAAAAATGCACTGACTCGCGCCATGTACGGCACCCTGGCCACTGAAATCACCAAGGCGGATTCCGATCCTGATATTCGCTGCATTTTAATCATGGCCAGCGGGGACATGTTCACCGCGGGAAACGATTTGGCGGATTTTGCCGCCGTCGGAAACGCGACCGCAGCACCCAAACCCGAGGATGCCAATCCATTGCTGCCCGCGCTCGCTCGCGCCCGAACCCCGATCGTTGCGGCGGTAAACGGGCGGGCGGTGGGGGTTGGCGTAACGATGCTGCTTCACTGCGACTTGGTCTACCTGGCAGCCGACGCATTGCTCTCGACGCCCTTCGTCAATCTCGCGTTGGTTCCCGAGGCTGGCTCAAGTCTGCTGCTGCCGCTGCGCATCGGCCACGTGCGCGCGTTTGAAATGTTTGTGCTCGGCGAACCCGTGAACGCAGAAAAAGCGGTAAGTTGGGGAATTGCCAACCGGGCGGTGCCGCCGCCTGAGCTGCATTCGATTGCGCGTGCCGCCGCCGTTGCCATCGCAGCGCGCGCACCGGCATCAGTTGTTACCACAAAGGCGTTGATGCGCGACCAATCGGCCATGCTGGCGCGAATGCAAGAGGAAACGGGGCATTTCGTGCGGCAACTCAAGTCCGCAGAGTTCAAGGAGGCCTTTACCGCATTCTCAGAGCGGCGCGCGCCGGATTTCAGCAAGTTCGGCTGACATGAGCACGGCGATGCTGACGGTGCTTGGACCTCTGCTGCTGTTCGGCCCGGCACCGGAATTTTCCGCGGCCGCGGGGCCTCAGCACGTCATGTCGCTCAGCATGTGTACCGACGATTTGCTGCTGGAGCTGTTGCCGCCGGAGCGCATTGCGTCGATCACGTACTACTCGCGCGACCCCAGCAATTCCTATCAGTGGCCGCAGGCCGCGAAGGTGCGGGTCAACACGGGTACGATCGAAGAAGTTCTTGCCGAGAAGCCCGATCTCGTCCTCGCCGGGACATACACCACACCCGCTGCCCGGTCGCTGTTGAAGAAGCTGGATCTGCCATTGCTCGAAGTGCCGCCTGCCGCGGATTTCGATGAGATACGTGCGGTCACGCGCCAGGTTGCCCACGTGCTGCGCAGAGACGCGGCGGGCGAAGCGCTCATCGCAAAAATGGACGCGACATTGCAGGAGTTGGCTGCCTCCAAGCCGCTGCAGAACATCCGTGTGGCGGCATGGGGTGAGGGCGGCTCGATTCCCGGCAAAGGAACCATGTTCGATTCCATTCTCAGGGCAGCGGGCGCTGTCAACATCGCGGCTTCCGTCGACCGCGCAGGCTACACGTCCTTTGACGTCGAGCAACTGCTCATGGCACATCCGGACGTCCTTGCCTACGCCAGTCATATCACCGACACACCGGGACTCAACACCCAATTGGCGCAGCATCCGCTGATTCTTAAACTGTACTCCAGACGAACAGTGACCTACCCCAGCGCTCTTTACAGTTGCGGGGTGGTCGAGAGCGCCGACGCGGCGGCGGCATTGCGTGCCAGTCTCTTATTGGCGATGCGCGGCGGCTCATGAGCATCCTTGACGCACAGCGGATCTGCGTGCGACGAGGACAGCGCGCGATTCTCGACAATGTTTCGCTGCATGCGGAGTCCGGCGATTTTATAGCCGTCATCGGCGCAAATGGAGCGGGTAAGTCCACGCTGCTGTCGGTGCTGGCGGGGTTGTTGAAACCCGATTGCGGTACGGTGCTGTTGGATGGTGCTTCCGTCCACGCGCTCTCCGGCATGAAATTGGCGCAGCGGCGCGCTTATCTGCCGCAGAATCCGCGTTGCGAATGGCCAATTTCAGTGGAGCGTTTGGTGGCATTGGGACTCACGCCAACGCTGCCGGCTTTCGGCGGCTTACCATCGAGTTTCGGGCCCCTGATTACGCAGGCACTGCGAGCCTGCGATTTGCTCGATCATCGCCGGCAACCAGCGACCACGCTGTCCGGCGGCGAGCTTGCGCGTGCCATGCTGGCGCGGGCGCTGGTCGCCAATCCGGACGTGCTGATCGTCGACGAACCGATTGCCGGCCTTGATCCCAAGCACGCTCTGGATACCGCGCGGCGCCTGCAGGGACTGGCCAAAAGCGGCAAGCTGGTTATCGCCTCCATGCATGACCTGACGCTTGCGGGCCGCTATGCAAGCCGTATATTCGCGCTGGCGAATGGCCACGTGCACGGCGACGGTGCCGTTGAGAGTACGCTGACACCCGCACTGATACGCGCTGCATTCGACGTGGATGCCTGCGTTTCCGGAACGCAGGGAAGTCTGTACGTCGATTATGCCGGGCCGCCTTGAGCCCCCTTAAAGCGCCTTAAACTTAGGGCCAGGGCTAGTGCGGTGGTCCAGTAACGGTGGTAAACGTTGCCGTGACCAGCAGAATCAGGGCGCCGATGACCATCTCAATGGTTACGGAGCGTCGAAACTGAATGATGGCCTTGGCATGGCCGCTCAGCAGCTTCGGAGTCAGGTACAGCTTATTCACCGCGGCGATGCTCAAGAGAGCGGAGACCATAAGCAGCTTCAAGGCCATCAGGCGTCCGTAATCGCTGTTCCAGAATTGCGCTGCGTCGCCAATCAGCGTCCACAGTACCGCCGCCCCCGCGGCCAACTGCAGCACCACGACGCCGAGCGCCAATTTTCCGAAGCGCGCAGCGAGCAGGGCGACTCGGGTGTCGCGGCCGTCTCGCGCGGCCATCAGCAGCGGCCCCAGTGCGCCCAGCCAAAAGGCTGCGCACAGCAGGTGCACGCATAGCAGCAGCAGGGGTGCGGCATTCGGCACCAGCCCACGTATGTGTCCGACTCCTGCGAATGAGATCGCTGCGGTGGCCGCGCCCAGCAGCGCCAGAGCTCGAAAGCGAGGATTTGAGGGGAGGGCCAGCGCGGCCAGGGCCAATCCCGTCATCCGCATGCCGGTTGCGCGGCCTTCCCCCGCGCCCAAGAGCATGCGTACAGAGCCGCTGTCAAACATCCCGGCAAGATCGCCGCTCATCGAGGCGCCGCTCAGCAGGATTCTCGCGCAACTGGCCAGCGCCGCGGCGACCAGTAGCGTGCCCGCGAGGCGTCGAATGCGTGAGCCCAGCAACTCGTCCAGCAAACTGCCGCTGTACGCGAGGAAAAAAATCGCGCCGGCCGCGCCGAGAGTAGCTGCATACGTGACCGCTTTGGCGCATACCGCCGCGGCATCCCAGCCGCTTAACTCCAAAGTTCGAACCTCGGGAGAGCTTTAGGCCGTGATCGAGAAAGCAAAGGAACCCTTGGTCACGTGCCCATCGCTCGCTGCCACGGCGGTCCATTGCACCGAGTAGCTTCCCGGAGCGAGCGCCGGCAGAGGAAACGTGAATGACGGGCCCGCTTTGGCGTTCTTGTCGACGGGAATGGAAATCTCCTTGCCGCCGCTGGTGAGTTTCAATACCGCAACCTGCGCGGCCTCGTTGAATGTCAGTGTCAGCGCTTTGGGCGGAGCGGCGAGTTGAGCATCCTTGGCGGGCGAAGAACTCTGCAGCTTTGCGTGCGCCGTGCAAGGACCGGCCATGATCGCGCCGCCGAGAGCCAGCGCTAGGATCGCCTGTTTGAGCATAAATAAACCCTGCCCTGATCAGATTCGATTCGTCTTGCAATATACTCCGTTCGAATGATTTTATACGGCTACGGATTGAGTTCGGCTTCCTATCGGGTGCGAATCGCCCTGGCACTGAAGAATTTGCCGTACACATCGATCGCCAAAAACTTGCGCGCCGGCGAGCATCGGCTCTCGGACTTTCTGAGCATCAATATTCAGGGTTTCGTGCCCGCGTTGGGCTTGGACGATGGCGCGGTGCTCACGCAGTCCGTGGCCATCATGGAGTATTTGGACGAGATTTACCCAAGCCCGCGTTTGCTGCCGGCTGAACCTTTGGCCCGCGCGCGCGTACGCGCCCTGACGCAGGCGATCACGAGTGACTTGCATCCGCTGAATAATTTACGGGTGCTGCGCTATCTCGAAGACCGGTTGAGCTTGGACAAGGAAACGCGCGACGCTTGGTATCGGCATTGGGTGCAAGTGGGATTTGACGCGCTGGAGCGATGGTTGGTGCGAGACGCCGCAACGGGACGATTCTGCCATGGCAACTCGCCGACGCTGGCGGATATCTGTCTGGTCCCGCAAGTCTTCAATGCACGCCGCTTCGCCGTCGACATGAATCCCTACCCGAGGATATTGGCGATTGATGCCGCGTGCCGG
>Ga0193726_1002244_pt1 | contig 13430 bp, 12 predicted proteins | sample H2c1metaG_FD_144928 | JGI IMG/M metagenome (GOLD analysis project Ga0193726, IMG submission 144928) | Soil microbial communities from a riparian zone of the East river system, Colorado, United States - H2c1 | ecosystem: Environmental > Terrestrial > Soil > Riparian zone | place: USA: East River... | reverse complement strand
TCCTGGCCCTCTTCGTGCCGTTCCTGGCCGTGCTCATTCACGACGGGCTGAGCCGAAAGGTTCTCTGGGCCATCCTGCTACAGATCGTCGGACACATCCCCGGCGTCATTTACGCGATTTATCAGGTCACCAGGGACTAACGAGTCCAAAACCGGAAGCCTTCGAAGGGCCGCGAGAGCAGCCTTAACTGGGTGCGCGAAGCTATGACAGTGGCCGAGCGAGACCAACGGAGGTTTCTGATGACCGAGATGACGACCGCTGCGCCGCCGGTCGACCGTGACGAGGAGATCCTCACTCCCGACGCGCTCGAGTTCATCGCGGCACTACACGCCGAATTCGCCGGCCGGCGCCGCGAGCTGATGGCAGCCCGGGTGACGCGGCGGGAGGAGATCCGCCGCACCGGCCGGCTCGACTTCCGGCCGGACACTCAGGCGATCCGCGACGCTGACTGGCGGGTCGCCCCGGCGCCGCCGGATCTCATCGATCGCCGAGTGGAGATCACCGGCCCGACCGAGCGCAAGATGTCGATCAACGCCTTGAATTCCGGGGCGCGCGTCTGGCTCGCCGACCTGGAAGACGCCAACACGCCGCATTGGGTCAATGTGATCGGCGGCCAGGTCAACCTCGCCGACGCCGTCCGCCGGACCATCGCTTTCGCCGGCCCGGACGGTCGGCAATACCACCTTCGCGGCTCCAAGAGCGCCACGATCGTCGTCCGGCCGCGCGGCTGGCATCTCGACGAACGCCACCTCACCGTCGATGGTCGGCCCGCCGTCGGCGCGCTCGTCGACTTCGGGCTCTACTTCTTCCACAACGCCGCCGAGCTGATCCGTCGCGGCAGTGGCCCCTACTTCTACCTTCCGAAGATGGAGAGTCACCTCGAAGCGAGGCTGTGGAACGACATCTTCACCTTCGCCGAGCAACGTCTGCAGATCGCCTACGGGACGATCCGCGCGACAGTGCTGATCGAGACGATTCCGGCCGCGTTCGAAATGGACGAGATCCTCTACGAGTTGCGTGACCATGCCTCCGGTCTCAACGCCGGCCGCTGGGACTACCTGTTCTCGATCATCAAGAAGTTCCGCGATGCCGGGCCGGCCTTCGTCCTGCCGGACCGTGCCACGGTCACGATGGCGGCGCCGTTCATGCGGACGTACGCAAACCTGCTCGTGAAGACCTGCCATCGCCGCGGCGCTTACGCGATCGGTGGCATGGCCGCCTTCATCCCGAGCCGCTCCGACGCGGAGGCGAACGCCCGTGCGTTCGCGAAGGTCACCGAGGACAAACAACGCGAGGTGAAGGCGGGCTTCGACGGTTCCTGGGTCGCGCACCCCGATCTGGTCGCGGTCTGCGCGGCAGTGTTTGACGATGCGTTTGGTGACCGGCTTAACCAACTGGACGTCGCTCGTGATGACGTCACGCCCGACGCCGATGCGCTCCTGGATTTGCGGATGGAAGGCGGTGTCACCGAGGCGGGCCTCCGGCTCAACGTGGAGGTGGCACTGCGCTATCTCGCGGCCTGGCTGGGCGGCAACGGCGCGGTCGGCATCCATAACCTGATGGAGGACGCCGCGACCGCCGAGATCTCGCGATCTCAGCTCTGGCAGTGGGTGCATAACGAGACAGCGCTCGACGACGGACGCTCGATCACGGCCGATCTGGTCCGCGATGTGCTGCGCGACGAGACGGCGAAGATCCGGGCCGAGGTCGGCGACGAGGCATGGGCCGCCGGCCGCTATGAGAACGCCGCCATCCTGTTCGAGCAGGTCGCGCTCGCCGACGACTTCGCGGATTTCCTGACCGTCGGCGCCTACGAATTGATCGACTAGTGCCACCGACGCGCGTCGTCATCGCCACGGACAAATTCAAAGGGTCGCTGACCGCGCACGAGGCCGCAATGCGGATCCGTGCTGGCCTGCAGCGGGCCGTGGCCGACCTCGACGTCGTCATCGTGCCGGTCGCGGACGGCGGGGACGGCACGGTCGATGCGGCGGTGGCCGCCGGGTTCGACGGCATCCCGGTAATCGCGTCGGGGCCGACGGGTATGCCGGTCGGCACTCGCTATGCCCGCAGAGGGGACGATGCGGTTGTGGAGCTCGCGTCGGCCTGCGGGCTGGTCCGGCTGCCGCACGGTGTCCTGGACCCGCTCGGTGCTTCAAGTTTCGGTGTCGGCGAGGTCATCCGGGACGCGCTCGACGCGGGCTGTCGGCACATCGTGCTCGGGGTCGGCGGCAGTGCCAGCACCGACGGTGGCGCCGGGATGCTGGCGGCACTCGGTGCGCGGATGGACAGCCCGAATTTCCCCAGCGTCTCGACACTCGACCTATCCGGCCTGCACCCAGCGCTGGCGAAGACCGACTTCGTCGTCGCCTGCGACGTCGACAACCCGCTCTACGGTGCCCGTGGGGCGGCCCACGTCTACGGGCCGCAGAAGGGGGCCGACCCGGCTCAAGTCGAGCTGCTGGACGCCGCGCTTCGCCGCTGGGCTGACATCGTTCATGACGCAACCGGCCACTCGGCCGTGGAATCGGACGCCGCGAGCCTGCCGGGTGCGGGCGCGGCCGGGGGCGTCGCCTACGCCGCGCACGCCGTGTTCGGAGCGCGGCTGCAATCCGGCATCGAGCTCGTGCTCGACTTCGTCGGGTTCGCCGATCGTCTGCCCGGCACCCGGCTCGTCATCACCGGCGAAGGGTCACTGGACGAGCAGACCCTCGCGGGCAAGGCCCCGGCCGGCGTCGCTGCCGCTGCCCGAGCCGCCGGTGTGACGACGGTTGCAGTTGCCGGCCGTACCACATTGTCGGTTGAAAGGCTTGTCGCGGCGGGCATAGCCGCCGCCTACCCGCTCACCGACCTCGAAGGTGACCCCGTGCGGTGCATGGTCGATGCCGGCCCGTTACTGGAACGCGTCGCCGAGAAGGTCGCGCGCGACTGGCTGTAGCCCGTTCGGGCAGCCGGTTGCGACGATTCATCGACAGGTATCTCTGCAGACAACTTCTGGACATCTGGTGATTTGAGACTTCGGGCATCACCCGCCCGACGTTGGAGGATCCCCCATGCGTCTCCGGTCACGAGCACTACTGTCCCTGTCCGCCGTCGCCGCACTCGCGCTCGGCGCCACCGCGGTCTACACGAGCGCCCACGCCGCACCGGTCCATCTCGCCGCCGCAACCGTGCCGACGCCGGCCCACGTCGTCGTGGTGATGGAGGAAAACCACTCCTACGCCGACATCATCGGCAACACGTCCAACGCGCCATACATGAACACGCTGGCCGGCCAAGGTGCGCTGATGACGAAGTCATTCGCGATCACGCACCCGAGCGAGCCGAACTACATGGCTCTCTTCGCCGGCAGCACCTTCGGGCTGACTGGTGACACCTGCCCCGTCAACGAGGGCAACACCGCCAACCTCGGCTCGGAATTGCTGGCGGCGGGCAAGACGTTCACCGGCTACTCCGAGACGCTGCCATCGAACGGTTCGACCGTGTGCACTTCCGGCAAATACGCCCGCAAGCACTCCCCCTGGATCAACTTCAGCAACGTCCCCGCGGCCGACTCGCTGAAATTCTCCAGCTTCCCGACCAGCTCGAACTACGCCAGCCTGCCGACGCTGTCATTCGTCATCCCGAACCTCAACGACGACATGCACGACGGCACCATCAAGGCGGCCGACACCTGGCTGAACACCAACATGTCGGCCTACGCGACCTGGGCCAAGACGCACAACAGCCTGCTCATCGTCACCTGGGACGAGGACGACTCGACCGAGAGCAACCAGATCCCGACGATCATCGTGGGTCAGGGCGTCACGGTTGGTCACTTCAACGAGCAGATCAACCACTACAACCTGCTGTCCACGCTCGAAGCGATGTACGGCCTGCCCAAGGCCGGCGCGAGCGCTTCGGCAGCGGCGATCACCGACATCTGGAGCTGACCCGCGCCTGTCGTGATCGAAGCGTCCTTCATGTCGTTCTAGCGACATGAAGGACGCTTCGATCACCAACCCCCGGAGGGAGTCTCGCGTGCGTCGACGCGTCCTACTGACCGCGGCTGCTGCAGTAGTGGTGCTGGTAGCCGCTGCCGGGGTCTACTTCGCGACCGCCGATCGCGATGTCACGGTCGACGAAACGGCCTGTGGCTGGTCCGGCCCGAGCACCGGCCGGCACTCGATCACGCTGCACAACACCTCGCCCGACACGGTTCAGGTCTACGTGATCGACCCGGCGAAAAACCTCGTCTACGCCGAAGCCCGCGACATAACGCCGGCCAGCACTCGCGACCTCGACCTGACGCTCGGCTCCGGTCGCTACGCGCTGCGCTGCGCATTCAGCAACGGAACGGTTCTCACATCAAAGGCATACACCCTCACCGGTACGGTGTCCGGAGCTCTACCGGGCATAGCGCCCCTTCCGGATCTCGATCTCGATGCTCCAGTGACGGCCTACCGCGCTTACGTGAAGGCGGGCCTGCCTCCCCTGCTGGCAGCGACGAAGCAACTGGCGGCAGACGTGAACGCCGGCAACCTCGCAAAGGCCCACGAAGACTGGCTGCCGGCACACCTGGCCTATGAGCGGCTCGGAGCGGCTTACAACTCGTTCGGCGACTTCGACGGCGCGATCAACGGGACGACCGAAGGCCTGGCCGGAGGCGTGCACGACCCGACCTGGACCGGGTTCTTCCGGATCGAATATGGCCTGTGGCACGGGCAGTCGGTCGCGACCCTCAAGCCCCTGACCAGCCAACTCCTCACTGACGTCGATGCTCTCATCACCGACTTCCCGAGCGAAGACATCGATCCGGCCGATCTGCCGCTGCGCACGCACGAAATCCTCGAGAACGCACTGGAGTTCCAGGTCAGCGGCGCCAACGACGACGGCAGCGGCACCTCGCTCGCGACCGTCTACGCGAACACGCAAGGCACCTTGGGCGTGCTGGCAACGATCTCGGCGCTCATCGATTCCCGGCAGCCGGCCCTCCTCGCCTCGATCAAGGCTGGCATCGCGACCGTGCAGACCGATCTGCTGGCCACGCAAACGGCTGGTGTCTGGACCGCGGCCGCCCACCTCCCACAACCGCAGCGACAGAAGCTCGATGCCGACCTCGGCGCACTTCTCGAACAGCTCGCCGAGGTCCCCAACCTGCTGTATGAACGGACGTCAGCATGAGCGAGCTTGTCGGAGCGAAAAATGTTGCAGAGTGGTCGCGCCCTGCGAAGCGGGGGCGGACATGAGTGAGCCCGTCATCGGCCGACGTTCCTTCCTGCGTGGGACCGCGCTCGGCGCAGCCGCAACCGCCGCTCTGGGCACGGGCGCATTCGGTGCGGCGCGGGCGATCGCGGGTCCCGGAGCCGCGGGACGGCGCATCGAGTTCCACGGTGCGCGACAGGCCGGCATCGTCACGCCGGAGCAGGACGCCGCGACCTTCGTATCTTTCAACGCAACAGCCGCAAACCGTGGGGAGTTGGCGGAGCTGTTCGCGACGCTCACCGACCGCGTCCGGTTTCTGACGACGGGCGGCAGTCCTCCGGACGTGAGCGTGGCTGCGGGGCCGCCGGACAGCGAGACGCTTGGGCCCGTCGTACCCACTGATGGTCTGACCGTGACCGTCGGCGTCGGCTCGTCGCTCTTCGACGGCCGCTACGGGTTGGCCGCCCGCAAGCCCGCGAAGCTCACGCCGATGCCGGTCTTCGCCAACGACCACCTGGACGGTTCGACCGAGCTCCACGGCGACATCTCGCTCCAGATCTGCGCGGATTCGCGGGACACGGTCATGCATGCGCTGCGCGACATCACCAAGGCGACCCGAGCCGGCATGCAGATGAATTGGAAGGCCGACGGATTCCGGGCGGCGCCACGTCCGAGCGGTGCCCCGCGCAATCACCTCGGCTTCAAGGACGGCATCGCCAATCCTTCGGTCTCGGACGCGACAATGATGAACGAGCTTGTCTGGACGCACGGCGGCGTCAATGGCGAACCCTCCTGGGTCGAGGGCGGCAGCTATCAGGTCGTCCGGATCATCCGGATGCTCGTTGAATTCTGGGACCGGGTCTCGCTGCACGAGCAGGAGACGATGATCGGGCGTCGGCGCGACTCCGGTGCGCCGCTGAACCTGGCCGCCGAGACCGACACGCCCGTTTACGACAATGATCCGAATGGCATCGGCATCCCGCTGACCGCGCACATCCGGGTGGCCAATCCGCGCACGCCGGACACGACTCACCAGCAGATCCTGCGCCGCGGCTACAACTACGACCGGGGCGTTGACGTCAACGGCAACCTGGATGTCGGGCTGATCTTCTGCTGTTACCAGCAGGATGTCGTCCGCCAGTTTAAGACCGTCCAGGAGCGGCTGGCCGACGAACCGCTCGTGGATTACATCCAACCGACCGGCGGCGGCTATTTCTTCGCGCTCCCCGGCGTCAGGGACGCCGACGACAACTTCGGCGCGGCGCTATTCGCCTAGCAGCACGGGCTACTTCCGCTGATCTCGCGTCGGCTCACGGGTCGGCTGCGGAGCGTCCGGGTCCGCGGACACACGATTACCCTCGTGCGCCTGTGCGTTCTTCTTGCCCTTTTCGCTGAGCTCGGCGGCACGCTGGTCCGCCGGGCGGTCCTTTTCCCGCATGAGATCCACCTCCGATAAATAGGCTAAATCATCTCTTACCCACCATCACCGTCGGCCAAACATCAGAGATTCGGGTCTAGGTTCAGCGTCCTACCACTCTGCTCTCACATGTGAGGGCAGAGTGCTAGGACACGTTAGGACTACTCGACCGCCGCCTCTGAAAGAAGACCGCGCCACCGCTGGGGTGTTGCCGAACCCATCCCCGCTCGGCCGGGCAAACCCCGTCTCTACGCTTACCGCATGGAGCAACTCGTTGCGCGCATGCGGCCATTCGGGACCACGATCTTCGCCGAGATGTCGGCGCTGGCCATTCGCACCGGCGCCGTCAATCTCGGCCAAGGCTTTCCGGACACGGATGGCCCGGCGTCGATGCTCGATGCCGCCGCCGACGCGCTGCGAACCGGATACAACCAATATCCGCCGGGTACGGGGATTCCGGAGCTTCGCAACGCGATAGCCGACCACCAGCGGGCGTTCTGGGGTCTCCACTTCGACCCGGACAGGGAAGTGCTCGTGACAGCGGGTGCGACCGAGGCGGTCGCGGCCACGATCCTGGCCCTCTGCGAGCCCGGCGACGAGGTCGTGTGCTTCGAGCCGTATTACGACTCATATGCCGCTTCGATCGCGCTTGCCCAGGCCACTCGCCGCCCGGTCACGCTCCGGCCCGGATCCGACGGCCACTACACCTACGATCCGGCGCAACTGCGTGCCGCGTTCGGTCCGCGCACTCGGGTGTTGCTGCTCAACACACCGCACAATCCGACCGGCAAGGTGTTCACCCGCGCGGAGTTGACCGAGATCGCGGCGCTCTGCATCGAGCACGATGTGATCGCGGTTACCGATGAGGTCTATGAGCACCTGGTGTTTGACGGCGTTCATGTGCCGATGGCCGGCCTCCCCGGCATGGCCGACCGGACCGTGCAGATCTCTTCCGGCGGAAAGACGTTCTCGTGCACCGGCTGGAAGGTCGGCTGGGTCTGCGCGCCGCGCGAATTGGTCTCGGCCGTCTTGCGAGTCAAGCAGTTTCTGACCTTCGTGAATGCCGGCCCACTGCAGCCCGCCATCGCGCACGCGCTCGCGCTTCCGACGTCGTATTACGACGGTTTCACGGCCGATCTCCGGGCGAAGCGTGACCTGCTCGCAGACGGCCTTGCCGCGGTGGGCTTCGGCGTCTACCGGCCCGAAGGCACCTACTTCGTCACCGCCGATATCACCGCGCTCGCACCGGGGATGGACGGTGAGGCATTCTGCCGTGCGCTTCCCGAACGCTGCGGTGTCGTCGCGATCCCGGTCCAGGTCTTCTACGACGACAAGGAGGCCGGCTCCCGGCTCGTCCGGTTTGCCTTCTGCAAGCGCACCGAGGTGCTCACCGAGGCGATCGCGCGCCTGCACAAGTTGGCCGGCTGACCGGTCGGGCGCTGGCGGCGGGACTATCGTTGATCGGTGAACCCAGCTGATCAACGCACTCTTCTCGACGGCGACGTCGACCGGATTGTCGAACGCGCCCGGGCCGGCGACGAGTCAATCGTTCCCGCGCTCCGCCCGTTTCTTCAAGATCGGCGCGAGCCGGTACGACAGCAAGCGGCCGAAGCCTTGGCCATGATCGGTGATGACGCGGCACTGGCAGCACTGTGGGATGCGTTCGAGCATCGCACCTTCTTCCGGATCGGCTACCTCGCCAGCGCGCTGGCAACCTTCACTCCCGAAGTCATTCCAGCGCTGCTCGACGCGACCGAAAGCGACGACCCTGACACCCGCTACTGGGCCGCCGTTGCGCTCGGCTCCACCGGCGACGAGAGCGCCGTGCCGACCTTGGAACGGCTGATGGCTGAGGACAAGGGCGTGACCGTGTTCGATGGCTGGGTGAGCGTCGCCGCGAAGAAGGCCCTGCGCACCCAGCGCCGGATCCAGGCTGCGATCGCCGCTCGAGACTCAACCGGTTAAGCAAACCGTCCTGCGCGCCGATAGATATCGATCAGCAGATCCCACAGCACGTCGTTGAGGCTCATACCCGGATCTTCTGCGGACGGCAGGCGGTGCGCCGGGCAGCGACGGACCGGCGAATCGAGAACGATGTCTTGCACCGGAGGAGTGACGAAACGCAGGCGAAGCGCGTCGTCGGGACCGGAGACCAGAAACTTGTCCGGCGTGACCTGGATCCGGCCGGTGATCACTGCGGCCCAGTCGTGCTCCGGGAACGCGAGATAGCCGGAGATGCCGGTCAGGAACATCAGCCGGCTTTTTTCCTGCTCGTCGTGGAGGACCGCAAGGCTCTTATAGAGTTGGCGACTGCGGCGCAGCGTTTCGGCCATTGCCGAACCACGCAGACCAAGCTTGTCCCGGCAGAACACGTAGGCCGATTCCAAGCAGATCAGAGCCTCGATCACACCGAGGCTGATATTGCGTTTCATCTTCCGGCCGAGTGATGTCGCCACTTCTTTCACATCTGCATCCGTGCCGGGAGCCATATGGCCCGCCCAGAGCACGTGCTCGCGATGTCGGCTCACGATCTCGACGAGTTCGTCGCGACCATTCATGCCGGCCAGACAGTCGTCGACCAGTTGATGAAAGAGTCGGTTGAATCGCTCCAGGACCGCGATGAGATCATGACTCGGGATCTCGTCGAGCAGCCGCTGCCGCTCCGGCGATTTCGCCAGCGCCTCGAACCATGCGCTGGTCAGCGGGTCGTAAGCGCCGTCATAGAGAACATCTTTCGGATGCGCGGCCACCGGTTGGCTCGATGAAGTCATGGCTGAGCGCCTAACGACGGGCATGAGGTGCAGGATAGAGGCACGTCGCTCATCTTGGCGCATTTGACTCGCTCACGTCACCCTGGCGGAAGAAGTGCATCCATCTGCGCGAGTGTCTGCCATTTACGCGTACCCCGCTACCCGCATATTCTAGTTATCAAGATGGATGCGACGAACTGGTTTGGATCAGACTGGTTTGGATCAGACTGGATTGAAACGGGCTGATTTGAAAATTAGCGGACGGTGGTGGCCGGTCGGATGAGGATTCAGCCTCGTCAAGAGCTTCTTGACATCTGGCAAGCCGTGGCAAATGCGTCATGGCAAGCAAAGAGCGGATCCTGGATCCCGGGCGGCGTTTACGCACCCAACTCGATCAGTGATGCTGAACAACTTTTGTGTTTGTTGATGCCAGCCGTGCAGGTCAAGGCATTCAGTCTGGACCAGCCCGACCGCACCGGCACGCAAATGCTGGAGGCGTTGAAGGTGCTCGGCCCGGCCAGCGAGATTCCGCGCAAGCTGGTCAAGATTCTGACCGACTATTACCTGCGCTACACGGCCGACGGGATGCCCGTCTTCGCCGGCGGCAGCTACTTCGAGACCGACGGTCACGAGCCGACCGAAGAGCAGCGCGGTCTCGACATCGTCGACTCCTACGGCATATCGATCACGTTGTCGCTCGCGACCATCGGTTTCATCAAGGTCTATCGCACCACCACCGAGCGCAAGGACGTCCTCACGGCGGCGACTGCGCTCGAAGAGATGGCGAACACCCGCCTGAGCGCGGCGATGGTCGGCCTCTTGCGCAGCTTCAGCCTCAGTGACTTCGACGTTGACTCGCCTCGGGCGCGCAACCTCGTACGCACCGTCAATCAAGGTCGTCTCCCCGAGACCCATGTCATCGCGGAATTGCAGCGAGAGCTCCGGCAGACCACGGCCAGCTTCCGCGAGGTCCTGATCGGATCCGGCACGGACAAAGCCGAGCAGATCGACAGTCCGGACACTCTCTATGAGTGCGGCTGGTCCTGGGGCATCGTCAAGGATGCCGACATCGTCGACACAACGGAGGCCGTCGGCGAGCAACGAAACGGTGTGGCGGAAGACGCACCCTATCTGTATTTCACGGTCGTCGCGATGGACGCGATCGAGGACCTATTCTCCGAACGCACGCGCATCCTCGGTCTGCTCAATGAAGAACAGCAACGACTGTCGCGCGCTCTGCAGCTTCGATCCGACCTGACCCGCGCCTACTGGGGCACGGTCGCCACCTTCCGCCGCGGTGCGCAGTGGCCACTCGAAGACATCCCCTGGCGGACGACCGATGGCGACGAGTCCGAATACTTCACACTTCAGGTGACCTCGCTGGCCCTCAAAGACATGGCCAACTCCCGCGGGTCGGACGCGGACGTGATCCGGGTCGGCGCGGTCCTCAACGAATTGGCCAATCGAGCGCGCATCACCCGGCGACCGGTCAGTCAGGACGTCGCCATGAAGCTGCACGCCACCGGGGTCAAATTCCCGCTGGTCGGCAGCGAGGTCGTCGGCAAGACCAACCTGACCTGGAGCGTTCTCGAATTCGCGCCGCTGCTGTTGCAACGCCTCATCGGCATCGCCGGCATGCTCAGCGACGCCCGTCGCAGCAGCGCTGTTCTCGAGATGGCCGACCGGATCTGGGACCATCTGACCGAACGCCGCCTGCGCACACCCGCCGAAAACCTCTGGGACCGACCGCAGGGCGCATTTCCGATGCTTGTCGGCGATGCCAACGACAAACCTTCGTGGTATTACACCGAGCGCGTAGTGCAAGCGCTGGTCGTAACCGCCAACTTGCTCGACCGCTCACCGCTCCGCAGCGACCGCATGGCCGCGACCGCAGCGGAGTTGTTGAATGAGGCCGACCAGATCTTCGACAATGAACTCATGCGCGGCAGTGCGGGCGGCGGCCCGGTTCTGCAAGACCGCGTGAAGGAAATTCGGGTAACTCTGCGCCGCGCCAGGGAAAGCATGGCGGATCGTCCGGGCACCGCGGCGGCGCTTTCCAGCCACGCCCTGATACTGCTCGACGATCTCGCGGCCGGGCGCCAGAACGCCAGCGAGGTGGACTGATCATGTTGGTCTTCGTCGCTTCCGACAAGGGCGGCACCGGGCGATCGGTGACCAGTTGCAACATCGCATATCGCAGCTCACTCAAGGGTCGAGCTGCGTGCTACCTGGATTTCGACTTCGGGTCGCCGACTGCCGGGTCGATCTTCAACATCAAGCACGCCATGAGTGGTGTCACCAAGGACGGTCTGCACTCATATCTGCGGGGCGAGTGCGGCGCACCCGAGCGGATCGATATCTGGGGCGAATCCGACCGACCGAGCCTGCGCATCCGGCCGCCGGGTGCCGCCAACCTCACCCTGATCCCGGGCAACGAGGGCGGTTCGGAATTCGCCAGTGACCCCAACATCTCCAGGCGCTGTGCCGAGTTATTCCAGAAGCTCAATGGTCAATACGAAATCACATTCGTCGATCTCAGCGCAGGCCGCTCCTACGCGACCGACATCGTCCTCGCAGCAACCGCGATGCCGATCGTCAAGAAGATCCCGACCCGCTGGCTCGTCTTCCACCGATGGACCCGCCAGCATGTCCGGGCCGCCGCCACATTGGTCAATGGCAAAGGCGGCATCCTCGACCGGGGTGAAGATTGCGGTCACGACCGCAAGGATCTGGAGGGGGCGCTGCGGTTTATCCGCACCGCGGTGATCGATCCGAGAACGAAGGATCTCATCGGACTGCGCCCTTCGCAGGTCTCGTTCCTCCAGGAATGCGATGGCGATCTCATCGAGCTCTCCAGCCGGCTGCGCGTCGGCCGCACCAGATTGCTCGGCTCGGTGCCTCTCGAACCACTGTTGCAGTGGCGCGAACAGCTGATCTCGGACAACGACGTATATGACAGTAAGATCGCCAACCGCGAGACCCTCACGGCCTTCCAGGATCTCGCTGGGGCCTTGGTCGACGAATCCGCTTGGGGGGTTGTGTGATGGGCCCAAGAGTGAAATTTCAGGAGACGTCGGCGCAGCGTGGCGTCGAGTCGATTCCGTTGTCGCACCTGTCGATCGAGCTGGGACATCTCTACGCCGAACATTTCGGACCAGCCAACGAAGGTCTCGACCGCTACTTCGAGCGCATCGCGCCATATGTGCGCCAGGTGCGCGCCGAATGCCAGGCCCAGCTGCCACTGAACAAGAGATCTCGGATCAGCACGTGCTTCCTGATCGATGACTACTTCAACCGCTTCGGCGAGCCGGCCGCGATCATCCGGGTACTGCTGGAGACGGCGGCCCGACATGACATGACCATCGACTACATCGCCCGCGAAGCGGGATGCGCCGATGCCGACGGGATCCCGCTGGCCAAACTTGTCCTTGACCGCGTCGTCAATGATCCGCCGGAGAGCACGACCGGAGGCCGCCCGCCGGCCGACGAGTCCGGCTGGTTGTGCAATGGCCGGCGTACACCGGTGCACAGCGCTCCGGCCGCGATGACGACGGCGACCGCCTGGTCCCCGCCGGTCGAGAACGGGCCCAACCAACACTCCATCTTTATGGACGTGCAGTTGTTTTCCGAGGTAAATGGCGAGCGCACGTGGTCCTGCTCCTTCCTGGCCTCGGTGTGGCAGCTGATCCGGCTCGGCCTTCTCCGGCACGCGGGCGCGGCCGCGGTCCGACCGCTCCCCTTGCCGATCGACGAGGCATTTCCGTCCGAGTGGTCAAAACTTCCAGCGGTCATGCAGGTCAACAGATCGGCCGCACCATTCAGCGCCTACCGGACGATGTCGGTGCTGCAACGCAGCTTTATCAATGTCGAAGCCGCGGTCAGCATGGTCCTGAGCCAGGTGTCCATCGACATCGCAGTGGTAGAGCAGATCGCCAAGCGTACCCGGGACGAGGGCATCGATCTGCCCGATGAGCTCAGCGAGCGGATTGGCTATGTCCTGCTGAACCGCTGATCGACCGGTCCCGGCAGGGCTGCTTGAAGCAATGCCATCGTGCCGATCGCGACCTGATCGCGAATCC
>Ga0193726_1002243_pt1 | contig 13431 bp, 13 predicted proteins | sample H2c1metaG_FD_144928 | JGI IMG/M metagenome (GOLD analysis project Ga0193726, IMG submission 144928) | Soil microbial communities from a riparian zone of the East river system, Colorado, United States - H2c1 | ecosystem: Environmental > Terrestrial > Soil > Riparian zone | place: USA: East River... | reverse complement strand
CCGTCCTCGCTGAGGAACCACGCGAGAGCCAGGCCGGCCAGGGTGAAAGTCCACAGCGTTGCTTCGCCGATCGGCCAGCGCTTGCCCGCGACGCGCAGGCAGAGCACCAGCATCGGCGCGGCGTAGGCGAAGCGCACCGTGAAGGCGAGCGGGCCGTGGAAGAACGCCGCCGGCGTAAACACGGCGTGCAGCCAGGGGAAAGCCGTCACTGCCCACGCAAGCGCGGTGATTGCGAACCACAGCAGCGTCGTATCGCCGCGTTCTCGGAGCCAGAACGCGGCAGCGAGTACTCCGGCGAGAAGTGCCGCGGCGCCAAACATGAAAAGGGTCGTGATCTGCGTGGTGTACCGCACCTCGTAGAACGGGCGCCCTAGGGATCCCTGCGCGATCATCACCCGCGTCAGCCCCTGGCGGATCTCGGGCACCGCCACCACCCGCACGTGCAGCACGTTCCGTCCAGGCTTCAGGTTCAGCGCCGACAACGTGTGGATCATGGGCGGAGACCAGTTGCGGGCGCCCGGGTCCCCGTAGGCGACATTGGCAGAGTTCCGGTTGCCGTTGAACCAGAAATCGATCCGTCGCGCGCTGTTTCGCGGCAGGTAGGTCGAGTGGGGAATGCGGGCCTGTTCGGGCGAAAGGTCGAAGGCGAGCCGGTACCAGCCCACTTGCGCATTGCCAGGATGCGACAAGTACCAGTTGTCGGGCAGCTTCACCGGCTGCCAGGGCGCATTGTCGGGCGGCGGCGTGCGCGAGTTGTCGAGCACGAATTCGCCCTGTTCCAGGACGTGCACCATCGGGTCTTGCGCGTGTACGGCGTGAACGGCAAGCGCAATAACCAGTGCCGCCGCGCGCGCAACAAATCTCATCGGATCAATCCGAGGCGGCTTGCTTCGAACACCGCTTCGGTCTTCGAATGCACGGCGAGCTTGCGGTAGATGCGCTTCAGGAACGTGTGCACCGTCCCGGTCGATAAGCCCAACATCTCCGCCGTCTCTGCGTAGGAGAAGCCGCGCGAGATGGCGTGGAGGATCTCGCCTTCGCGGGCGGTGAGCGTGGTTTCCTCTTCCGGTCCGGTTTTCTTCGCCGTGGGTTGGCGGGCGGCCGGCTGCAGGCGCTTCAAGACCTGGCGCGCGATGACCGGGGAAAGCGGCGAGCCTCCGTTGCGGATGTCCTGGATGTCGAACGCGATGTCGTGCTGCAGCGAGCCTTTCAGCAGATAGCCGCGGGCGCCCGCCTCCAGAGCCGCGAGTACGTTGGCCTCGTCGCCGAAGATGCTGATGATGAGGATGTCGCAGCCCGGATGCCGGGCGGCCACGAAGCGAACGATCTCGAGACCGGAAATGTCGGGCAGCCCGAGATCGACGAGCAAGACATCGGGTGCCTGAGATTCAAGTCCGGCCAGCGCCTCGGCGCCCGTCGCATATTCGGCCACGAGCTGCAGCGACCCCTGCGCGTGTATCGAGGCGGCGATGCGCGAGCGCGTTTCGCGGTCGTCCTCGACCATCGCCACGCGCGCGACCCTTGCCGTCTCCGATACAGCGGCCATCCTCCCTCCTGTGGTCGGGCCCGCACATAGAATACATCGCATCAACTTGTTCCCGCGAACTCTTCGCCGTACCCAATTCTGGGTACGATTCACGGACCGTACCCAATGTTGGGGATTGCCCACACGCGCCGGTGTGTAAGAGTCTGCGGCGTAGCGTTGCACGAATCCGGCGATAAAAGGGAGACCAATCATGCTGAGCATTCTTTTGGCTGCCATCAAGAAATTCCTGCTGGGTCTTATTTCCCTCGCAGCTTTGCTCGCCATCATCGTGAGCGTCGTCACGGGACAGCCGCCCAATCGCGCACCCACCGCTGCGAGCACAAGCATCACGACCAACGAGGACACGGCCAGCGCTCCGCTAACCCCGAGCGTTGCCGATCCGGATGCTGGGGATAGTTTCACCTTCAGCATCGTCACTCAACCCGCCAACGGCACAGCCGCAGTGGTGAGCAACCGGCTCGTCTACACGCCTGCCCCCAATTACAACGGCCCGGACAGCTTCACCTTCCGCGCCACCGACTCCGGCAATCTGAGCGTGGTGGGTACGGGCTCCGTCACCGTCCTGGCCGTCAACGATCCGCCGTCCGTCGCGGACCTGAGCATCTTCGCTACCGAGGACGCAGCGAGCGCACCGGTAACTCCCGCGGTAACCGACCCCGACATCGGGGACACTCACAGCCTCACCGTAGTGACCCAGCCCGGCCGCGGATTGGCGACTGTGGTCGGCAATCAACTGGTCTACACGCCCGATGCAAACTTCAACGGGCAGGACAGCTTCAGCTTCAGCGCGACCGATTCCGGCGGTCTCGCGGCGTTCGCTACCGCTAGCGTGACGGTGGCCCCCGTCGCCGATGCTCCGAGCGCCACTCACGCCGGCATCACGGCGTTCGCCGCGACACCAAGCAGCGCCGTCACTCCCTTCGTCGAGGACGCCGATCTCTGGGACACCCTCAGCTATCAGCTGCTGAGCGCGCCCGCCAATGGCATCGCATCTGTCGTCGGCAACAAGCTCGTGTATACGCCCAATCCGGGTTTCGTCATCGGGCTGGACAACTTCGCCTATCGCGCGACCGACAGCGCCGGCCTGACCGTCGACGGCACCGCTCTCGTGCGCGTATTCAGCTCGATCGGCTTGTCGAGATGCACGTCCCCCAGCACCGTCAATGCCAACGGCACCCTCGGTCTCCGGACCCTCGCGACGCCTTGCGGCTTCTACGGCGAAGTTGCGACGCGCACCACGGAAAGTGGAGCTCCCGTCATCGTCAAATACATCGTCCATCGCCCGTCGAGCGGCGCGGCGCCCAAGGCCGCCGTATTCCTGATCGGCGGAGCCGATCTCGACATGGGGATCACGGGCGACGTCACAACGGGTGCGATCATCGCGAGCGGTGGCAACTTCCTCGTGCGGGCGTCGCAGATTTTTGCCCAGGCCGGTTATCTCGCCATCGCCATGGACCGTCCGTCGGACCGGCCGACGGCGACCCCCGTTGAAACCGTGCAGAACGTCGACGAGTACCGCATCTCCGTGGACCACGCCATCGACATCCTGGCCGTGCTCAAACAGGTGAACACGGACAACGTGGATGTGTTTCTGTCCGGCACCAGCACGGGCGCGCTCTCTGTGGTCGCGAACAACCTCATCGCCGCCGGCATTTCGATCTCGAGCGCGGTCACCCGGCGGTCCGCCCTCTTTCCCGACAGGCCGTTCATCAACGAACCGGGCATCCCCAGTCTGCAGCCGGGTTTCGTTCAGCGGCCCGCGCACGTTCTGCTGAATACGAATGACCTGTGCGGCGTCACCAGGCCGGTGGATTCGCAGGCGCTTTTCGACAATCTGACTGCCGCCGGAGTCAACGCAGCGATCGACGCCGTGAGCGGGGGCATACCCGTGACCGTCTTCCCTCCCCCCGACACACGCGATATCTGCGGAGCGCTCGACTTTCACGGCTATATGGCTATCGAACCGGCCGCAGTAAGCCGCATCACCGCGTGGCTGGACGGACGGGTCGCCGCTCTCGCGGGCAACAAGCATCCGGATGCGGCGTTCGCAACGGTCGCGACAGCCGCAGGAGTACAGAAACGAGTCAATCTTGCGACGCTGACCCGCGACCTGGACGGTGATCCCCTGTCTTACGCCTTGTCGCAAACCACCACGAGTCGCGGAGGCGCCGTGTCTCTCGCCGGCAACATGGTGACCTACACTCCGCCCGCCGGCGCGAACAACGTGACCGACTATTTTGTCTACGTCGTCACCGACGGCAAAGGCGGCGTGGGCGCGGCGGTGATCGCAGTGCAGATCGGCAGTTGAGTATGCGTCGAACCGGCAACCTCGGCACGCTGACCCGATAATTCGTGGGTTAGGTTCGCTCGAGCCGCAAAGAAAAAGCCCCGCCTGAGCGGGGCTTTTTTTCGTGCTAAAGCGGAGAACTCAGTGCGGCAGCCTCAGCCGCGAGATCGTCCAGCGGGTGACGTCTTCCTCGGGCTCGTCGCCGACTGCCGGCGTGAGAGCGATCGCGAGGTTGGTGACGAACATATCGTCGCCGACGATCACGGGGCTCGCGGGGAAGAGTATCCCGTCCGGGGTGCCGTTGCGGTTGATCCCGCGGAATTCGCCGAGCTTGGCGACGATCTTGCCGTTCGCGTTCAGAGCGACCACTTCGTCGGCCTGGTTGGTGCAGACCCACAGCAGCCCGCTGTCCTTGTCGAACACGAGGCCGTCGGCGCCGTTCAAGCTCTCGGCAAGGACCGTGACCGCTCTCATTCCCATGTCGAGGCTGAGCACGCGGTCGTCGCCCGTATTGGCGATGAACAGCACGGATTCGTCCTTGTTGAAGGCGAGCCCGTTGGCGCCGAAGGGCGGAAAGCCGGGAGTTGCGAGCTGCGGATCGTGACTGAAGGTCTCCACGCTACAAGGCTTGGAGCATCCCGCCACGTTGGCGACTTTGAAGATAGCGCCCTGGAACGAGTCGGAGACGTAAAGATTCCCAGCCTTGTCGAAGACCATCGCGTTGGGGACACGGGCACCGGAACCGAACATGATCGTGTCGGCGCTGCCGTCCGGGTTGCCCACCGTGCGTGGTGCTGGCGCCCCGATTCCCGGGATGATTGCGACATCCTCGAGCTGGGTGAGATTCGCCGCGACACGCTGGATCTTGGAATCGACGCCGGCGAAGTTGCCGACGTTGAGGATATAGACCTTCTTGTGGGCGCGATCGAATTCCAGGCCGAGCAGGGGCGTATTGCCGAAGTCGAGTTGTCCGATGAGCTTGCCGTGGCGGTCGTAGCGCAGAAGCTTATTCGGATGATTGCCCGGCGGGGCATCGAAAGTGCCGACGTAAATATCGCCGTTATCCGGATTGGCGGTAATCCCCTCCGGGAACCGCACTCCGTCCGGCAGCACCGCGAACGTGTCCGAGTCGCGATCGATGAACAATCGGTTGGAGTGGTCATCCGCGAAGGCGGAGCCCGTGCCTATACCGATCGAGATGAACAGCGGAACAGCGAATATAGCGAGATGCTTTTTCATTGTTTACCCTCCTAGGGTTGGATAACCAGCAAACAAGAATGATTGCAGCGACAGCGAGGACGCCTAGAATACTCTGCGAGGCCCGCGAGCGCTACCGCGCGACTTCTAGGGCGCGACCGAGACTCCTGGAACCGAGTGCCGGGCGATTGCCCGTCCGACGAATCCCGAGGCCTTCACGTCCTCGGCGAACTCACCGAGATATTTCGCGCCTGCAGGCCGCCCCTGCGGCGTGCCCACCGATTGCTGCACGGCGGTAAAACGGCCCTCCAGCACGCGCGATCCCGGCAGTTTCGCGGTGTCGGTCGCAAGGCGCGGTTTCAGACCGGAAAGCACTTCGAGCTTGTCCTTCACGAAGATATCGTAGGAGGCGTCGATCCCCTGGGCGCGGATGAGCGCCGCATGCTTGAGATTGCGGCTGAGGTACAGGTCGTAGGCGCTCTTCGCCGCCACCGCGATGCGCACGCCTTCGCGGTCCACTTCCGCCATCGAGCGTATCGGCGAGCCGGCCGGGACGAGGTAGCCCGCCTCGATCTCGAGATACGCCGGACTGAAGGCAATCTCGCTCGCGCGCTGAGGCTCGTTGCCGAGGAAGGCGACGTCCCAGGCGCCGGCCTTTGCTGCATCGGCCAGCTTTCCCGCGGTCTCGAAGGCGACCAGCTCGACCGGGACGCCGAGCCGCCGTCCGAGCTCCCGCCCCAGGTCCACCGCGATGCCGCGATATTCCCCGCTCGCCGGGTCCTTGTTCACCAGCAGGAAATTTCCGTAGTTGATGCCGACGCGGATCTTGCCTGTCGGAGCCAGTTCGGAGCGCACGGCGGGAGAGGGTGTCATGGCCTTGGAAGATAGCACGAGTCTGGCGGCACTTCTATGAGGCTGACGCCATCGGCGCCACGGAAACCCCAGGCACCGCGTGTCTCTGTATCGCCTTGGCGACGAACCCCGAGGCCTTTGCGTCCTCGGCGAATTCGCGGAGATATTTCGCGGCGGCCGGGCGTCCCTGCGGAGTGCCGATCGACTGCTGCACCGCCGAGAAACGCCCTTCCAGCACGCGCGAACCGGGAAGCTTCGCCGCGTCCGACACGAGTCGCGGTTTGAGTCCGGCGAGCACGTCGAGTTTGTCGCTGACGAACAGTTCGTACGATGCATCGATGGTCGGTGCGCGGAACAGTTTGGCGCGCTGCAGGTTGCGCGTGAGATACAGATCGTAGGCGCTCTTCGCGTTGACGGCGACGCGCACGCCCTCGCGGTCCACCTCCGCGATCGTGCGGATCGGCGAGCCCGCCGGAACGAGGTAGCCCGCGTCGATCTCCAGATACGCCGCGCTGAAGGCGATTTCGTTCGCGCGCGCGGGCTCGTTGCCGAGGAAAGCCACGTCCCAGGCGCCCGATTTCACCGCATCGGCCAGCTTTCCGGCGGTGTCGAAGGGAACGAGCTCTACGGGGACGCCGAGCCGCCTGCCGAGCTCCCGGCCCATATCCACCGCGATGCCGCTGTGTTCCCCGCCGACGCGCTCCTTGTTGACGAGCAGGAAATTCTGCACGTTGATCCCGACGCGCAGCTTTCCCGTCGGCGCGAGTTCGGATTTCGCGGAAAGGGGGGCTTCGGGCGTCGTCGCGCAGGACGACAGCAGGAGCGCAGCGAAAGACATCGTTGCAAGTCGAATCATTTTGGATCTCCTATGAGGAAAGGCGAGCGGCGCCGGCCTTCTAGCTGCCGCCCGCGTACAGCTTCACCACGCGGTAAAGGAACTCGTGGCCTTCGTAGAGCGAGCGCACGCGCATGCGTTCGTTCAGGCCGTGCACGCCCGAGCCGTCGGGGTCGCGGAACATGCCGTTCACGCCGTAGGTCGGGATGCCGGCGTTGATGGTGAAGCGGCCGTCGGTCGCGCCCGCGAGCAGGGCCGGCACCACCGGTACGCCCGGCCACATTTGCGCGCTCACCGCTTCGACCGGCCCCAGGATCTCGCGCGACAGCGGCGGCGGGGGCGAGAGGATCGGCTCGTGAGTCGGCGCGATCCTGATCTTGTCGTCCGCCAGCACACGCGCGAGCGTTTGCTGGACCTCCGCCACCGATTCGCCGGGCAGGATGCGGCAGTTCACCGTGGCGCGCGCGCGCTGGGGCAGGGCGTTGGTCGCGTGCCCGGCGTCGAGCATGGTGGCGACGCAGGTGGTGCGGACGGTCGAGTTGTTGATCGGACTCGCCGACAGGCGAGCGATCGCCTCGGGGTCGGGCGGCTCGCGCAGGATGGCCTTCATGTCGGCGGCGGTCTGCCCGGTCTCGATGCGCGACATCTGCTCGAAATAGGCGCGCGTCGTGGCGGAGAGCCCGAACGGGAAGTCGTAGGCGCCGAGCCGCGCGAGACCGCCGGCGAGGTGGGTGATCGCGTTGTCCTTAACCGGCAGCGAGCTGTGCCCTCCGGGATTGGTCACCTCGAGCTGGTAGGTCTGGAATACCTTCTCGCCTGCCTGGATGCTCATGCGCTGATAGCGGCCGTCGCGGTCGAGGAGACCCGCGCCGCCTTCGTTCAGCGCAAACTCGGCGTCGATGAGATTGCGGTGGTTCTTGAGGAGATAAACGATGCCGCTGAAATCCGAAGGGATGATCTCCTCGTCGCAGGTGGCAACCAGGACGAGATCGCGCTCGGGACGGTAGTTTTCCTGCCGGTAGCGAATGAGGTTCGCGACGAACACCGCGACCATCGCCTTGTCGTCGGCTGCGCCGCGCGCGTAGAAGTAGCCGTTCTCCTCGACGAGCTTGAAGGGGTCGCGCTGCCAGTCCTCGCGCTTCGCCTCCACCACGTCGAGGTGCCCGAGCAGCATGATAGGTTTCCTCGCGCCGGTGCCGCGGTAGCGCGCGACGAGATTGCCCTTCTTCGGTCCGCCCGGGGGCGCGATCACCTGCACGTCCTGCGCGGATAGCCCGCCCGCCTTCAGGCGCGCGGCCATCGCCTCCGCCGCCGCGGTGCAGCTTCCGGCGGAGTCGGTGGTGTTGATCTCGACCAGCTCCTTGTAAATTTCGCGCAGCTGCTGGCGGGCGGGCGTCGGTGCGTTTTGCGCGAGCGCGCTCAGCACCAGCGATGCCCCGAAAGCGAACGCAGTCACCGTGCGAAGTGTCTTCATTCTGCTCTTCCTCTTTCGCCTATCCTCTCAAATCCGAGGGTACCGCAAGTCGGCCTGTCGCTGTGATACCAGACAAGCCTATACTGCGAAGGCGTCTGCAGCCTATTGAATCCGCGCTGCGGGTCCCGATGCCGGTCCAAGTTCACGCGAGGGTTTGCCATGCCAATCAAGAAGATCTTGATCGTCGATGATTCAGCCACCAACCGCCAGTACCTGATGGAAGTGTTGAGCAAGAAGGGTTATCAATGCGTGACCGCGCAGGACGGCGACGAGGGCATTGCCAAGGCGAAGACCGAGCAGCCGGACCTGATCCTGATGGACATCATCATGCCCGGCACCGACGGGTTCAAGGCGACGCGCGCCATCACTCACGACGCCACCACCAAGCACATCCCGGTGATCCTGTGCACCAGCAAGAAACAGGAAACCGACCGGGTCTGGGGCCTGCGCCAGGGCGCCAAGGACTACATCGTCAAGCCGGTCGATGAGGCCGATCTTCTCGCCAAGATCGCCGCGCTCGGCTGAACCTGCTGCTCAGGCCAGCAATACCAGCGCGAGCGCCACGGCGCCGGGAAGCGCCTGGACCCAGAGAATCTTGCGGCTTGCCGTGAAACCGCCGAAGACGCCGGCGACGACGACGCAGCCGAGGAAGAAAATCTTGATCGAGGTTCCCGCACCGCCGAGAACCAGGCCCCACCCGAGCCCGACTGCGACAAAGCCGTTGTACAGGCCCTGATTCGCGGCGAGCGTCTTCGAGGCCCTGGCGAAGTCGGGAGTCGTGCCGAAAGTGCGAAGGCCGAGGGGTTTGGTCCAGAGAAACATCTCGAGGACCAGGAAGAAGCAATGCAGGAGTGCCACCAGCGCGACTGCGATGTTCGAGATCGTTGTCATGGAATCCCCTTCCGTCTGGAAAACCCCGACCCTTTTTTGCGACCGCTAGAGTTGCCAGCCGATCTTGCGGTCGAGCGACCAGGGGCCGCCGCCGCGCAATGCCACAGCGAGCATGATCAGACCCCACATCAGCGGGTATTCGTAGCCGGGGCCGGTCCATCCGAATTTGGGCAGATGGTGGTAGGCGATCACCGCCATCTCGATGCTGATGGCCGCGGCGAAAAAGCGCGTGAAGAGGCCGAGGGCGACGCACAGTCCGCCGACGGTTTCCAGGATGATGAGAACGACGGCGAGGGGTTCGGCCGGCGTGATGCCTCGCTTGACCAACGCCATCTGCGCCGTCGCGCCGACGCCCATCATCAGCTTCGGCCAGCCGTGCGGAATGATCATCAAGCCCACGGTCAGGCGGATCAGCGGCCAGGTGAGCGGGGCGACCCAGTCGTAGAACGGTTTGAGCTTGGGAAACAGCAGTCTCGGTTCGTTTTGCGCGTCCATGGTCAATCCTCCTCTGGTGTCGGGCCTTCGCCCGGTGCTCGTTATTCGTCAGGCCGCCTGCTGCGGGGGGCATTTTGCCGAGCCGTACGAGCAGAATACACAGCAATCGCCCTCCTTGGGTTTGAGTATCTCGCGGCACGCGGTGCACTCGTAGAAATGCAGGCAGAAGTCCATAGGCATCGTCTCGACCCGCCGGTGCCCGCAGAAAGGACAAGTGATGGTTGCCTCGAGAATCATGGATCTTCCCGAGAAGTGGATCAGACCAAGCCATCCATCACCATCACCTCGACATAGTCCCCCGCTTTGACCGCACCCTGATCGTGCCCGAGCACGACGAAGCAGTTGGCTTCCGACATCGAGCGCAGTATCCCCGAGCCTTGCGCCCCGGTCAGCCGCACGTACCACTCGCCGTTCTTCAATTCCAATATTCCGCGCTGATATTCGGTGCGTCCGGGTTTCTTGCGCATCGGCGTTTCGGCTTTCGCGCGCAGCAACGGCAGCTCGGTGTCGCTGCGGCCCATCATGTGCAACAACGCGCCGCGCACGAAGTGATAGAACGTGACCATGACCGCGACCGGATTGCCCGGCAGGCCGAAGAGGTAAGCGGATTTTCCCCGGGCGCGGATTCGCCCGAAGGCCATCGGGCGGCCCGGGCGCATGGCGATTTTCCAGAACGCGACTTCGCCGAGCTTCGCCATCATCTGTTTCGTGAAATCGGCTTCGCCCACCGACACGCCGCCCGAAGTGACGACCGCGTCGGCGACCGCTGCGGCCTTGCGGAACGCGGCTTCGAGTTTTTTCGGATCGTCGCGTACCACGCCCAGGTCGATCACTTCGCACCCCAGGCGCACGAGCATGCCCCAGAGCGTGTAGCGGTTGGAGTCGTAGACTTCGCCGGCCTTCAGTTTCTTCCCGACTGAAACGAGCTCGTCGCCGGTGGAGAAGAACGCGACCTTGAGCTTTCTACGCACGCTCACCTCGCCGATACCGAGCGAGGCGACCAGGCCGATATCGGCGGGGCGCAGCATCCGTCCGGCATGGAGCGCGGGCTTGCCCTTCTGCAGGTCTTCGCCGGCGAGCCTGCGGTTCTGTCCGGATTCCTGCCCGGGCGGGATGGAAATGCGCTTGCCGTTCGCCGTCACCGCTTCCTGGATGATGACGGTGTCGGTGTTCTTCGGCATCACCGCGCCGGTCATGACACGCACGCACTCGCCGCGTCCGACCTTGCCCGTGAATTCCCTGCCGGCGTAAGCGGTGCCGATTTCGGTGAGCGTCACCGGCTCGCCCGCGCCGAGGTCGTCGTTCCTCACCGCATAGCCGTCCATCGCCGAGTTGTCGTTTGAAGGAACATTGATCGGCGAGACGATATCCTTCGCCAGCACGCGCCCGAGCGCGGCGCGCACGGCGAGCTTTTCCACGCCGGCGACGGGTTTGATGAACGAGCGGATGACTTCGTTCGCTTTTGCAACCGGCAGTGCATCGGGGTCGTAGTCGCTGATGCAGCTGATCGCCTGTTGCAGGGTGTTCATTTTTCGTTCGCTGCCAGTTCTTCGAGTGTATTGAAGTTCGAAAACGCATCGGCTTCGTCGTCGAAGGCGACTTCGACGACGTTGAGCGTCGCGTACCAGGTGTCGATCTTGCGGCCGCCTTCTTTCAGGAAGTCGGCGAGGTGATCGAGCACGCCGCGGCGCATCAGCGAAAACACCGGGTGCGGCTGATCGCCGGTCTTCGCCACCGCGAGTTCGGCGCCGGTCTCGTCGATCCGCTCGTACAGCCGCTCGATCAGATCCGCGGGCAGGAACGGAGAATCGCAGGGCACGGAGGCGAGGAAAGAGCGCTTGGAAATGGAAAGGCCCGCGTGCAGTCCCGCGAGAGGACCGGCGAAGCCTCCGATCGCGTCGCTCACCACGCGCACGCCGAAAGTCTTGTATTCCTCGTGGTTCTGGTTGGCGTTGATGATGACGCCGCCGACCTGCGGCGCCAGGCGCTCGTAGACGTGATCGACGAGGCGCTTGCCGCGGAAATTCTGCAGGCCCTTGTCCACCCCGCCCATGCGGCTGCCTTTGCCGCCCGCGAGGATCAATCCGGTGACCGAGGTGATCACGGAGGGCCCGTTAAGCCACCATCGTCGGCGCGACGGTCTTCCTGAAGCGGTGCTTGCCGGTGAAAAGCAGATAGTGCTTGCCGCCCGCCGCGCGGCCGATCATGGTAATGCCGAGCTTTGCGGCAATGTCGTAGCCCATTTTCGTGAGTCCGGAGCGGGAGACGAGAAACGGAATTTGCATCTGCGCGGCCTTGATCACCATCTCGGAGGTCAGACGCCCGGTGGTGTAGAAGATCTTGTCCGAGCCGTCCACGCCGTCGAGCCACATCTGCCCGGCGATGGCGTCGACGGCGTTGTGGCGGCCGACGTCCTCGACGAAGTAGAGGACCTCTACGCCGTGGGCGGTGTTGCTGGCGAGGGCGCAGCCGTGCACGGCGCCGGCTTCCTTGTAGATGGCTTCGTGGCGGCGCACGGCGTCGAGCAGGGCATGAAGCGCGCCTTCGGTGAGCGCGACGTCGTCGCGCAGCTTGATCGAGTCGATCTCCTCCATCAGGTCGCCGAACACCGTGCCCTGGCCGCAGCCGGTGGTCACGGTGCGCTTCTTCATTTTTTCATCGAGCCCCTTGATCGCGGTGCGCGTGGTGATCGCGACCGACGCGGTCTCCCAGTCGACCTGCACTGCGGCGATTTCCTCGACGGATTTCACCAGCCGCTGGTTGCGCAGGTAGCCGATAGCGAGCGCTTCCGGCGCCTGCCCGAGCGTCATCAGTGTGACGATCTCGCGCTTGTCGATGTAGAGCGTGAGCGGATGCTCGCCCGCGATGGGCGTGGGCACGGCCTCGCCGCGCTCGTTGATGGCCTCGACTTCGAAGGTGAGCGGCTTCGAGGCGTGGGTGATCTGCGGGCGGCGCGAGGGCTTCATCCGCCGATGTAGGACATCTCGATCTTGCTCAGCTTGACCGTATCGGCCGTGCGGATCTCCGAGTAGCGGTCGCTGCGCGCCTGCCAGATGCGCGCGATCGCCCTGGAAATCTCCTCGTCGGAGGAGCCGCCGCGCAGCATGGCGCGCAAGTCGTAGCCCGCGGTGGCGAAAAGACACGTATACAGCATGCCTTCGGTGGAGAGCCGCGCGCGAGTGCAGGTGCTGCAGAACGCCTGAGTCACCGAGGAGATCACCCCGATCTCCCCCGAGCCGTCCGTGTAACGCCAGCGCCCGGCGACTTCGCCTGAGTAGTTCGGCTCGACCGGCTCCAGCGGCATCTTCTCGCCGATCATGCGCACGATCTCGGCCGAGGGCACGACGTCGTCCATGCGCCAGCCGTTGGTGTGGCCCACGTCCATGAACTCGATGAAGCGCACGATATGGCCGCTGCCCTTGAAGTAGCGTGCCATGGGCACGACGGACTGCTCGTTCATGCCGCGCTTCACCACCATGTTGATCTTGATCGGCGCGAGGCCCGCCGCCGCCGCTGCGTCGATGCCGTTCAGCACCTCCGCCACGGGGAAGTCGGCGTCGTTCATCTTGCGGAACACCGCTTCGTCGAGCGAATCGAGGCTGACCGTCACGCGGCCCAGGCCCGCGGCCTTGAGCGCGCGCGCTTTCCTCGCGAGGAGCGAACCGTTGGTGGTGAGCGTGAGGTCGAGGCCGCGAATGTCGGCGAGCATCTCGATCAGGCGCTCGAGGTTCTTGCGCAGCAGGGGCTCGCCGCCGGTCAGGCGGACTTTCTGGACGCCGTGGTCTTTGAAGACGCGCGCCAGCCGCGCCATTTCCTCGAAGCTGAGCAGCTGGTCGCGCCCGAGGAACGCGTAG
>Ga0193726_1002242_pt1 | contig 13434 bp, 13 predicted proteins | sample H2c1metaG_FD_144928 | JGI IMG/M metagenome (GOLD analysis project Ga0193726, IMG submission 144928) | Soil microbial communities from a riparian zone of the East river system, Colorado, United States - H2c1 | ecosystem: Environmental > Terrestrial > Soil > Riparian zone | place: USA: East River... | reverse complement strand
GTCTCGGTGCCGGTGCTGACGGTGCCGGTGCTGACGGTGCCGGTGCTGGCGCGCAGCCAGGACAGCGGGCCCGCCGCACCCGGCCCGGCGCCGCCGCCGAGGGTGAACCGGTAGTCCGGCACCGCCGAGTCCGGCTGCCAGTCATGACCGATCCGGACCACCACCGGCGCGGGCGGCGGGCCAGCCGCCGGGAGCGGCGGGGACGCCGGGGACGCCGGGATCGCGAAGGTTTCCTGCGCCCGTGCGCCCTGGACCGCGCCGACCAGGTTCCCGGCGAGGCGGCTGAGCGCCTGGTCGTGGTCGAAGGCCAGGGCGGGGGTGAAGGTCACCCGGGTGACAGCGGTGCCGAACAGCTGATCCTCGGTCTCCTGCGGCGCGTCGGCGCCGCCCGACACGGTGATCAGCTCGCGGACCGGCGCGTCGGCGCTGCTGGCCCCGTCGGTGTCGAGGACGAGCTGCTGGCCGGGGCTCAGGCCCAGGCCGGTGCCAGTCAGCCAGAGCTGGGTGGCGGTGGCCGGGAGCACCCGGTCGCTGTCGTCCCACCAGTACGGCACCAGGCTGAACACGGGGTTCCCGGCGGCGTCGGCCTGCCGGGCGCCGCCGGCGTACCGGCAGCGGTTCCACCGCGGGTCCAGCTGGATGCCGGCCGGGACGGGCTCGGCCAGGCTGCCGCCTGCCTCAAATGGCACGGCCCGGCCGTCGGGGCCTTGCGCGGAGCACAGCAGCCCGCTCTGCGACGGCTGCGCCACGGTGAGCCGGACCGGCTCCGCCACGTCGAGCTGCAAGAGAACCGTGGCCACGGTGGCCGGCGTGGGCTCGTAGTCGACCAGCCGCGCGTGCCGCAGCACGGAGACCGCCTGGGTGGCGGTGTCCAGGCCGGCCTCGGCGGCGACCCGGTCCTGGTAGTAGCTCAGGTCGTCGGCTACCGCGCAGAGCGCTTCCATCAGCACGGCGCCGAGATCGGCCTCCGACCGTTCCGCCCACGCCGGGTACCTCAGCGCGGAGAAGTCCGACAGGGCACGGCGAAAGCTGGCGAAGTCCTTGGCGAGGTAGTCGATCGCCGGGTCGGTAGTGGCCGGGGCGGGCCGGTACGGCGGGCCTGCCGTCCCGGCCGGGCCGCCGGCGTCGACCGTCACCGGGCAGTCGGCCCTGAAGGTGAAGGTCGCCGCGTCCAGGAACGGATCCAGCACGGGCACGCCCCCGCCCGGGCTCATCGCGCTCACGGTGAGCGTGTAGAGCGAGAAGTCACCGGGAGCGCTGACGGAGACGGAGAGCACGGGCCGGCCGTCGCTGTCGGCCGACCAGTCGGCCGCCTCATCCACCGGATTCACCGGCACCGTCGCGATCACCTCGCCGCCGGTTATCCGCACCGGCGTGCCGGGCGCGAGCCTGCCGCGCAGCGAGACCGCGTTGAGGAAGTGCACGCGCAGCCGGGTCTGGTCAGCCGCGGCGACCTCGACGAAGTCGACGCCGTTGGTCGTCGTGCTGGCCAGCAGGGCCAGCCGGCGGTCGCGGGCGGTCATCACATCACCGTCACGGTGAGCCGCTGGCTGGTCTGCGTGTCGATCTGGCGGTAGGTGACGGTCACCACGACGGCGCCCGGCCCGAGATCGCCGCCCGCGGCCAGGGTCACGTCCGCTACCTCGATCAGCGTGCCCAGCCATTGCTGCAGGCTGGCCCGGATCCGGATCTGCAGGGTGGCCAGCAGCGCGTCCGAGGTCGGGGCGAAGACCAGCTGGCCCAGGCCGCAGCCGAACTGCGGCAGGTTGACCCGCTCGCCCGGCGCGGTGAGCAGCAGCTGGCGGATCAGCTGGTCGATGTGCGCGGCATAGGAGGTCACGCTGGTCTGCCGGGACGTCGGGTCGACGCGGAACGGGAACGCGTAATCCCGCCGGGCCGGGGCCGGGAACATCACTGCACCTCCAGCGCGCCGTTGTTGACCGAGACCTTGGAATCGCTGACGACAACCTGCTGGCTGCCCCGGGCCAGAGTGATGCCTGAGGAGTCGAGCCCGGCTGAGTTCTGATTCGAGTCGGTCACGGTCAGTGACGGCTTCGTGTTGTCGAAGACCAGCGCGAGCAGCTGGCTGGATCCGGCGGCAGCAGTGGCGATGACCTTGACATCCGCAGCCACCCCGTCGGGGACCTCGCCCTGCCGCCAGTAGCCGCCCACCCAGATCGGGTAGGACACGTCGCCGCCCTCGAACTCGATCCAGACCCCGCTGCCCGGCTCGGGGAGAAACGCGATGCCAACCTTCGGGCCTGCGTACGGCACGCACGGCATGCACCAGCCGGTCGGGATATCGCCGAGCACCGCCGGGACCGTGGCCTTGATCCGGCAGGTCTGGGGGTCCACGTCGGTGACGGTTCCGCGGTACTTGCCGTAGAACCGGTTCCTGAGCCTGCTCAGCAGGTCGTCGAGGGTGCTGTTATCCATGGGCCGGCCCCATCGCGTTGCGGACGAAGGTGAACCGCATCAGGTAGGCGTCCTGGGTAATGACATGGCGGACGCTCCAGACGAACCAGTTGCCCGAATGCAGCGTGCCGGCGCCCTCGATGGTCACCACGGTGCCGACCCGCAGCAGGGTCCCGATCCGCTCGGCGTCCACGGCGCCCTCGCAGCGGACCAGCCAGCCCGCCTCGCGCAGCAGCCCTGCGGTCCGGTGCGGCAGCTCGGGCGGGTCGGCGGCGGCGGTGAGCAGGGCCGTGCCGCCCTGGCCGGAGTAGCTGGCCAGGTCCAGCGCGTCCATGGGCGCCAGCCCGGTGGAGTCGGCGTCACCGGGCACGCCGTCGCCGCTGCTGTCGCCGAAGGAGATCTGGCTGGCCCGGACCTCGGTCGGCCGCATGACATCCCAGGAGAAGTCCAGCGTCTCCACGTCCCACGCGGCCGGGTCGACGAGCGAGATCGTCGCCGCCGGCGGCGCGCTGACCTGAGGGCTCACGAATACGCCGGTGCGCACGCCGGGCGTGGCCGCGCAGGTGACGCGCAGGATCTTGCCGCTGCGCCGGGCCAGCCCGCGCAGGAAGCGCAGATCGGTGTCCCGCTGCAGCAGCGTATGGTCGGCCTCCTGATGCGCCGGGGAGTCATCGGCCGTGTTCGCGGCCGCGGCCGCGAAGCCGTAGCTCGCGAAGATCGCGTTCGCCACCTGGCCGTCGGTCTGGCCGGGCCATTCCAGGACCCGCTCGTCGATATTCATCAGCCAGGATGCGTCCTGCGCCCACACCTCGAGGGTGGAGGCGGTGGTGGCCCGGTCCAGGTGCAGCTTCCAGGCCAGCGCGTACCCGTCGAAGATGCACTGGGGGGCCTGGCCCAGCGGGGTGGCGACCAGGGAGACGGGAGTGCCGGGAGCGAAGGTGGGATCGCCCACGTAATTGAGGTCACCAGCCTGCGTCCGGTTCACCGGCAGCCGGAGCAGGAGGGCGTCCGGCGCGTCCGCGTTTTCCTCGACCTCAAGCGACTGCAGGGCGGTATAGAAGTCGTCGGAGACCGGGCTGCTGCCGACCGATAGCTGATAGGTGACGGGCATCGGCTACCTGGTCCCCGCGGGGATCCCGATGAACGACCGGGCGCCCAGCGCGTCCGGGACCATCGAGTTGTTCGCGTCGCACAGCCGCCAGGTGGCCGTCGCGTCGGTCAGGTACTGCGCGGCGATCAGGTCCAGCCGCTCACCGTCACGCCGCTGGTGGTAGCCGGCCACGGCGGGCGCAGTCGGCAGCGGCGGGATCAGCACGGCGAGCTGGCTGCCGTCCGGCCCGGTCAGGACGGACGTGCCGGACCCGGTGTAGCGGCTGCCCGGGGCGAACATTGGCGGCTCCTTCAGCCGGCCGGCGGCCGGCCGGCGGCATGGGTAGTGGTCAGAGCGGCAGCATCCCGATCACCGAGGATGCCGTGTCCGCCAGGTTGGCGACGGCGAGCGCCTGGCGCAGGGCCAGCGTGTAGGTATAGGCGGTCAGCGCCACGTTGCCGAGTGCCCTGCTCGCCCCGATGGCGCCCGCGATCTCCTCCGGCGTCAGCACGTCCAGCGCGAGCGCCACGTCGGCATGAGTCGGGTTGAGCGCGGTGTCATAGAGCTTCTCGGTTACCGTCAGGCTGGTCACCCGGACCGGCACGATGCGGCCCGGCCCCCAGACAAAGAGCACCACGGGCACCGTCGAGTCGGGGACCGTCCTGGTGACGTCCGCGCTGGTCAGGCTCGGCGGAGAAGTCGTGAACCGGGCTCCGCCGAGGCTCAGCGCGGCCGACGCCGTGCCGAACAGCCCCGATCCGCTCGAGCCGGTCGGGTAGAGCAGCATCTCCAGCGCCGCGAGCCGTGCGTAGACGCCGGTCCCCTGCGCGATGCGGCCGGCGACCGCACCGCCGCGGGCGATGTCGTCGTCGCCATCCAGGGAGAGAGTGAACGAGAACGATTCGCCGGGCATGCCCTTCACGGCCAGCGGGTTGCCGCTCTCGGTACCGGGATCGGCCAGCGGGTGCGGCTGCGTCCAGGTGTGCGTCATCGTCTCCGGGTTGTACTGGAAGACGATCAGGTTCGGGAGGCTGCCGAGGAAGGTCGGCATCAGCTCTACCAGAGCGCCCTTGAGCAAGGCGGTCATGCCTGGTCACCCCATCGCTGGCTGATCACTGTGGTCAGGCGGTCCACGATCCGCCGGGCCAGGTCCTCGGTGCTCTCGCCGGGCTCGGCGGCCAGCTGCAGCCGCAGCTGGTCGATCCGGCCGAGTCCGGGCGCGATGGCCAGTGAGTCGGCCAGCCCGAGCGCCACCAGCCGCCCCAGTGACCGGGCCCCGTCCTCGTCGCTGATCCGCAGGGCCAGCCGGTCGACCTCGACCTCCGCCCCGCCGGGCCCGGCCGGGCCGCCGGCGCTGCGGCGGTCGCGCCAGTTGGCGCTGGGGCTGGTCATGGCCGCGGCTCGGTTCCGTGGCGCAGCACGACGCCCTGCTTCGCCAGCTCGCGGCGGGCGGCCGCACGCACGTGCGCCATGCCGATCGGGCCGCCGTCGGTGCGAGCCAGGAACGCCGCGGCCAGCGCCGCGGACTTGATCCCGGCCCCGGTCAGGTCAAGCTCCCGGGCGAGCGCGCCGAAGTCGAGCTCCCGGGTGGGCGCCGGCTGGCGGCTGCCGCTGGCGATACCGCCGCCGAGGGCGATCCGCCAGAGCTGCTCCCGCTCGGCCGGCCCCGGCGGGACGAAGTCGACGATGAACCGCAGCCGCCTCACGAAGGCCTCGTCCAGGTCCCCCTTGCGGTTGCTGGCCAGCACGGCCAGCCCGTTGAAGCGCTCCATCCGCTGCAGCAGGTAGTCGATCTCGATGTTGGCGAACCTGTCATGCGCATCTGACACCTGCGTCCGGCGGCCGAAGAGCGCGTCGGCCTCGTCGAAGAACAGCACCGCAGGTGCTCGCTCGCACGCGTCGAACAGGGCCCGGAGCTGCTTTTCGGTTTCGCCGATGTACTTGCTGACCACTCCGGCGAGATCCACGCTGAGCAGTTCCAGGCCCAGCGAGCGGGCCAGCACCTGCGCGGCCATCGTCTTGCCCGTGCCACTCGGCCCGGCGAACAGGGCGGTGAGCCCGCCGCCCATGGGGGTCAGCCGGCGCAGGCCCCAGTCATCAAGCACCTGACCGCGGGCGCGGGCCTGCTCCGCGATCTCGCCCAGGTGCTCGCCGACCTGGGCCGGCACGACCAGGTCGGGCCAGTCGTAGGGCAGCGGCAGGGCGGTGATCTGCTCCTGGCCGAGCGGCAGCAGGAGCGACCTGGCGACCTGCCCGCCCGCAGCGCGGCCGGCCGGGGCGGCCTGGGTCATGGCGGCTATCTCGGCCGGCCGGAGCGGCCACTCGGCCACGGGCTCCGGCGCCGTGCCCGGGCCGCCCGCGGCCGTCCACAGCCGCAGCCGGGCGGCGCGGTCAAGCGGCGGCATCGTGACCGTCCAGCGGACGGTCCGCCCGTCGGTCCGGGTCGGCTGGCGGGTGCCGGTGGTCAGGAACGCCACCGGGGCGAGCCCGCTGACCGCGGCCAGCACCGACGGGTCCAGCCGGTCCGCGTCCCGCCAGATCACCGCGGCGCCGCCGAGCCGGGCCGACCGGGCCAGCCCGGCCGCCGCGGCGAGGAGGTCGGCGTCCGGGATCCCGGCGTCCAGGGCGAACAGCGCCAGCCCGGCCGCGGCCGCGGCCTGCGCGGCGAGTACCGCCCGTCCCGCGCCAGCCGGGCCGGTGATCTCGACCTCGACCGCGATCCGCCCGTCACGGCCCGCTGCGTCATCCCGCATGGCCGTCAGGAAGGCCACCAGCTCAGACAGCTGCGTCACGGCCAGCACCGGCGCGCCGTCCGGGGGCGTCAGCAGCCGGCCGCCGCCGCCGGCCGCCGGGCCCGGGAGCAGGTAGCCGAGCAGGGCCGGATCGGCCTGCCATTCGCACCGGGCCGAGCCGGGCCAGCCACCGTTGAGGGCCGGGCGGGCCAGGTGCCAGCGCCGCAGCGCCTCGGCCGGCCCCAGGCTGGAGCCACCGGGCCACGACCACAGGCAGGCGGCCAGGCCGGGCGTGGCCTCCGATCCGCCGGTCTCGTCCTGCAGGTACCCGTACACCCGCCGCAGCGCGGGGATGGCCTCGGCGGCGAGCGCGAGGGCGAGCAGGTTCGCTTCCGGCGCCGTGAGTTCCAGGCAGGTCACCAGATGCTGCCACGGGTCGCCTTCGGCCGGCCGGACGGCCAGCGAATCCAGTGCGGCCGACAGGCTCGCGGCGGTGCGATCCCGCCGGTAGAAGGCCTGCTCTTCCCCGGCCAGCGCGGCCGGCAGCATCAGCGCCCGGTCTACCTCGCTGTGGCTGATGGCCATGGCCGACTCGTCACCGTATCCGCCCCGGCTCCAGCACTCACGCAGCCACGTCACCCGCCGCAGCGCGCGCAGCCGCACGCCGGCGAGCCAGGCCGGCTCCGGCCCGGCGAGCTCCGGCGCCAGCGCCGGATCGTCCGGCCCGGCCGCCTCGTCCCGCCGGCCGAGCCGGGCCGCCGTCGCGGTCATGTGCCGCCGCCGACGGGCAGCCCGGTATCGGTCACCGTGACGGTCACCGGCGGTCCGGCCGGCGCGGCGGCCGGCGGCGCGGCCGGCGGGCCGGGCCCCGCGCTCAGGCCGGCCGTGGTGGGCACCGCGGCCGCGGCCGGCCCGGCGTCGGGCTCCATGAACACGACCGCGGCCCGGTACACCGCACTGAGCCGGAGCGGCGCGGTGGTCGCCTGCCAGAGCCTGCTCAGCTCGTCATAGGAGCGATGTTCCATGGTGAGCGTCAGTTCCCAGGCCTGGCCGCCGGTCCCGCCGCGGACGACCGGGGTCCCGTGGAAGATCCGCAGCGCGATGCTCATCGCCTGCTGCTCCTCGACATAGCTGTTCTGCGAGTAGGCCGACAGCAGGTAGAACAGGTCCAGCGCGAGCGGCTGGAAGCTGATCGGCGGGCTGTGCGGCACCGACTGCGCCGCCTGGGTCCAGAATTGCGCTTCCCTGGCCGGGTCCTGCTCCACGTGGTACAGGTACATGCTCAGCTGCGCGCCCGCCTGCAGCCGCATCGCGTCAGGAGCCAGGCCGCTGAAGGCAGGCTGGAACGACACCCCGGTGCCGAGTTCCTGCCAGAGCGGGGCCGTCGACCAGGTGCTGCTGATCAGGGACAGCAGCGTGTCGGTGACGGAGGACACGTCGAAGAGCACGGCTATCCCTGCCCCGGGCCGAATCCCGGGCCGTAGCCGCGGGTGAGGCGTGGCGGCGGCTGCGGCCGTGCTGGCCGCGCGGAGGCCGGGCGGGCGGGCGGCCGCGGCACGGGGACGGCCGGCGGCGGAAGCACGGTCACCTCGATGGAGCCGATGGACAGGCGTGCGCCCGGCTTCGGCGGCCGGGGACGGCTGTGGGCCCGCGGATCGGTCGTCCCCCGGGCCGGCGCAGGCGGTGACAGGTCCGGCGCCGCCGGCGGCAGGTCCGGCGCCGCCGGTGACAGGTAAGGCGCCCCGGCGATGACGGCGGGCTGGCCAGAACCCGGGGGCCCGCCGGGCCCTTGCGGGCCGCGCGCCGCGCTGCCCGCCCGGCGACCCGCGGCCAGGTGCCCGGCGCCGGGCGGGAGACCTGCTTCCGCCTGGCCCGGGCCAGGCTGCCGACCGGATGAGCCAGGTTCAGCCCGGCCGGCGGCACCAGCCAGGACCCGGGGGCCGGGCTCGGGCGACGGCGGCGGGACGGATTCATCGGGGCGCGGCGGCAGGTGGCCGGCAGCCCGGCCGGACCGGGCCGCGGCCGGGCCGCCGCCACCGGATGAGCGCGCACGCGTCCCGATGGGCCTCGGCCCGGCCGGGTCCCGGTCGCGGGCCGTGGTGGGAGGTTCCGCGGCGGCCGGGGCCTCGGTGAACACCGGCCCGAAGAGGCGGCGCGGAGGGCGCAGGGACGGCGCGGGTGCCGGAGCGGCCAGGGAATGCAGGTAGCCGATCCGCGGGGCCGCCCGGCCAGTCACCAGCCCCTCCTGTCCCGCTCGGCCAGGTCGGCGTAGACGGCGCGGCGGCGGCGGGGCATCTGCAGGATCTCTCGCTCCCGCCAGCCGAAGGCGGACGCGAGGAGCCATACCTGCTCGTGGACGCCCGCGGCGGCGTCGCGGAGCTCGGCCAGGGCATAGCTGACCGGGTCGAAGCGCAGCGACATCTGCTGGCCGCACTCGGGGCAGCGGCCGGTCACGTCGCTGGCCTGGCTGGGCGCCAGTGCCGCCAGCGCGCGGTCCACCCGCCGGGCCAGGGCGGCCGGGACCCGGTCCGGGCGCACGCACCGGTGCGCCAGCGTTTCGTCCGGGTCGGCCGCCGCCAGCGCAACGAGAAGGTCGCCGAGGGTCGGGACCCGGAACCGCACCTCGGTGCCGGAGAGCACCAGCCAGCCCGTGCCGCCGGGTTCGGGCGTCGCCCCGCGGAAGGCGCGCGGCCGATGATGGTCCAGGTAGTCGCCGATGCTGAACGCGATGTCGACGCGCTGCCCGCACCGTGCCGAGCCGCAGGCCGCGTCGGTCCGGACCAGGTCGCCGAGCCAGTCACGGCGGACCTGCAAGGCGATGGAGCCGGCGCAGACGGCGGGCAGCTGCCGCCAGGGTGGCGGGCATTCCGGCGGGCCCGCCGCGGTGACGGGATCGCCGGCCGGTGACGGCGGCGCCCACAGCCGGAACGCCAGGCCGAGCACGGTCGCGGCCGGGTGGCCCCGGTGCTCCAGTAAGAACAGCTCGTCCTCGCCAGTCGGCTCGCGCAGGGCAGGCAGCCCGGCTGGCACGGTCACAGCTCCTGCGGCTCGGTCACGGCCGGATCGTGCTCCCAGCCCTCGTTCTCGAGCTTGATGTGCTCGATCGCGACGGCATTGGCGCCCGCGTCCAGGTCCGGCAGCGCCTGGTACTCAGAAACCCAGCAGTTGTAGACCAGGTACTGATGCACCGGCTGGGTGGCCTCGTTCAGCAGCACGATCCGCAGGTTCATGCGCAGCCGGGCGAGCGAGGTGGACGGGACACCAGACTTCAGTGCCTGGGCGGCATCGGCCCAGGCCTGGAAGTCGGTGTCATGGGTGATGCCGCGCTCGCAGGTGACCGGCTCGTACTTGGTCCGGCCGAGGCCCTTGCGGATGATCGCGTCCCCGCCCTGCCGGTACTCGATCGGATCAGACGACCGCTTCAGCGCGCTGATCTTGCTCACTCCCGCGACCGGCGTGGAGCTGTGGCCGAAGTAGAGGAGGAACCGGTAGCTCTTGTACGGGTCGAAGCGGTTGATGTTCACGGAGAATTGCTTGCCCACGGTGACTCCTACCTCTGGGTCCTGGGCTCGTGCCGTCAGGACTGGCCGACGAGCTGCGCGATCTTGATGACGACGAACTCGGCAGGCTTCAGCGGGGCGAACGAGACCACGATGTTCACGGTCCCGTTGTCGATGTCGGTCTGGGTCGTGGTCGTGCTGTCGCACTGGACCTGGAACGCCTGATCCGGCGTGCTGCCCGGGAACGCGCCCTGCAGGAACAGGCTCAGCATGAACGCCTGGACCTCCAGCCGCAGCGCGGTCCACAGCTGCTGGTCGTTCGGCGCGAACACGGCCCACTTCAGGCTGGCCGACAGCGACTGCTCGACGAACAGCGCCATCCGGCGCACGGATACGTACCAGTACTGCTGGTAGCCGGAGTTCCCGCGGACAATCGTGGACGCGCCGTAGATGACCGTCCCGACACCGGGGAACTGGCGCAGGCAGTTGATGCCGACCGGGTTCAGCGCTCCCTGCCGGGGGTCGGTCATCCGGCCCCAGGGCACCACGCCGGGCGTCCCGAGCAGCACCGTCTCCAGGCCGGCCGGCGACTTCCATACGCCGTTGCTGGCGTCTTCCTGGGCGAACACGCCAGCCACGAAGCCGCTCGGCGGCGACTGCGCGGGCTGGCCCGTCACCGGGTCGGAGGTCTGCACCCAAGGGAAGTACAGGGCGCAGTTCGGGCTCTGCGGGAAGAACGCGCCGCCGCTGAGCATGTCGTCCACCGTGTCCGGGCTGGCCGGCGGGGCGGCCAGCAGGCCCGCGGCGCCGGCCAGTGCCTGCGCGGCCGGGTCAGCCGACTCGGTGGAGTCGGCGACCGCGTAGGGCGGCGGGTCGATGAGGAGGAACGCCAGCTTGCGCTCGCAGAACTCGACCGCATCGGAGAGCGCGCTCAGGGCACCCGTGCCGGTGATGCCGGGCATCGCGACCAGGTTGATGACGCTGACCTTGTCCAGGGACGAGTTGGCCTGGAAGACCGGGGCAAAGTCCAGCGGGTTGATGACCGTCCACGCCGGGTTGACGGCGGCGGCATAGCCGAACGTGAGCGCCGCCCCGGGCGTCACCGCTGCCGGGTAGGCCGTCATGGTCCCGCTGGCCGCCGCCGTGACCAGGGCTGACGGGGCCAGCGCTGTGACCAGCTGGCCGATGGTCACCCGGCGGTAGGACTCGGTGGTGCTCCCGTAGGTGATCGTGATGTCCGCCGTGTCATTGGCGTTGGTCGTCTGCCGCAGGTTGCTGAACGTCAGCGTCATCTGGATTCCGCTGCCCGGGCTGGTCAGCGCGGTGGGCTCCAGCGCGGTGAACACGAGCTGGCCGCTGCTCTTGGCCCCGACGGCCGCCGTCGCGCCCACGACCGCGCTCTGCACGGCGGCTGGCGCGGCAGCGGCGGCCGGGAGAGCGTAGTAGCTGCCGGGCAGGCCGACCACCCAGGCCGTCGAGCCGCCGTTCAGGAAGAACTGGCTGACCGCCTGGCCCATGTAGTCCGGCAGCAGGGGATGGCTGAAGAACCCGCCGAAGCTGGCCTGGTAGTCCGCGAAGCTGAATAGCTGGACCGCCTGATTGAACGTCGTCGTCTTCAGCGGATGCGTATAGCCGACGAATGCGGTCACCGAGGTCGGCGCCGGAGTAACGGAGTGGCTTACGCTCGGTAGTTCCTCGACATACACACCCGGGTAGGTGGGCGAGATGGGCATACTGTCGACCTCCTGGCCGGAACGGCTTGCCATAGCCGGGCATGTCCCAGGGCCAGGTCATGTACGTGACCAAGATCACACTGGATCGGCTGGTACACATTCTGCCCTACCGGGTGCGGCGTGGAAATGACATTCGGACCTGAATACCGCCGACCCCGCCCGGGCGATATTCGGGACTGCCCCGGAACGTCTCGGCCATTTTGCCAACAATTGCCGATATTTCACCCAGTAAACCGTCGCCGGCCCTGACCAGAAACGGCCGGCCGCGATCCTGCCCGATGAGCATGCCGGGTGCTGAGGCCCGGCGGACGCACGGGTGCCAGAATACGGAAAGGTGAACACCACCCAGTTCGAGAAGATCAAGGCGGGCCGGGGCTTCCTCGCGGCCCTCGACCAGAGCGGCGGCAGCACCCCCAAGGCGCTCGCCGAGTACGGCATCGGGGAGGCCCGTTACAGCTCCGACGCCGAGATGTTCGACCTCGTCCACGCGATGCGGACCCGGGTCGTGACCAGCCCGGCCTTCGGCGGCTCGCGCGTCCTCGCGGCGATCCTGTTCGAGCAGACCATGGACCGGGACGTCAACGGTGTCCCCACGGCCCAGTACCTCTGGGACGAGAAGAACGTGGTCCCGTTCCTGAAGATCGACCAGGGGCTCGCGGCCGAGCAGGACGACGTGCAGCTCATGAAGCCCATCGACGCCCTCGATGACCTGCTGGAGCGCGCGCAGCGGCACCAGATCTTCGGCACCAAGATGCGGTCGGTGATCAAGGACGCCAGCGCGACCGGGATCGCGGCCATCGTCGATCAGCAGTTCGACTACGCGGGCCGGATCATGCGGGCCGGGCTCGTCCCGATCATCGAGCCCGAGGTCAGCATCTCATCGCCGCACAAGGAACAGGCCGAGACGATGCTGCGCGACGCCATCGCCCGGCATGTCGGGGCGCTGCCGCGGGACGCCGCGGTGATGCTGAAGATCACGATCCCGACCCAGCCCGGCCTGTACGGCGAGCTGGCGTCCGACCCGCGCGTCCTGCGGGTCGTGGCCCTGTCCGGGGGCTACAGCCGCGACGAGGCGTGCGCCCTCCTCGCGCGCGACCCGACCCTCATCGCCAGCTTCTCCCGCGCGCTCCTCGAGGGCCTGGCCGACAGCCAGACCGACCAGGAGTTCAACGCCCAGCTGGAACGCTCGATCGAGCAGATCTACCAGGCCTCGGTGACCAAGTCCGCGTGACGGCGCACAGCGCCTGAGGCGTTGTGCGGGCCGGGCCGGGCTGGAAGGCTGCAGTGGTGGCGCTGCCTGCGGATGGTCATGTTCACAGCGAATGGTCCTGGGATGCGCCGGGCGGCTCCATGGAGCGGACCTGCGCGCGGGCGGCCGCCCTGGGCCTGCCTGCGGTTGCGTTCACCGAGCCCGCCGACTTCACGGCGTGCGCGGTCACGGCCAGCGACCTCGATGAGCATCTGCAGGCGCTGGTCACGCCGGAGGGATCACTGACGCCGCGGAGCCGCCGGAGCTGTACCGGCATCGGGCGGGCGCCGATGTCATCCGGGAGTACCTCGCCGAGGTGCCCCGCCTGGTCAGGGGCTCGGATGTGTTCGCGGTGCTCGCTCACATCGACTACCCGGTCCGCTACTGGCCAGCGCACGCCGGGCCGTTCGATCCGGAGGCGTTCCAGGAGGATTTTCGTCACGCACTGCGGGTACTTGCTGACAGCGGGCGGGCGCTGGAGATCAACACCCGGCTGCCGCTCCACCCGCAGATCGTTCGCTGGTGGCACGAGGAAGGCGGAGCAGCCGTCACCTTCGGAAGCGACGCCCACCACCCCGGCGTGCTCGCGCGCGGCTTCCCGCAGGCGGCTGCCGTGGCTGAGGCCAGTGGCTTCCGGCCCGGCCGCCACCCCTGCGACTTCTGGACACGCTCCGGCTGACCCGCCGAATTCCGCGGTTTTTCGCGCAGGATGGTG
>Ga0193726_1002241_pt1 | contig 13435 bp, 9 predicted proteins | sample H2c1metaG_FD_144928 | JGI IMG/M metagenome (GOLD analysis project Ga0193726, IMG submission 144928) | Soil microbial communities from a riparian zone of the East river system, Colorado, United States - H2c1 | ecosystem: Environmental > Terrestrial > Soil > Riparian zone | place: USA: East River... | reverse complement strand
CGAGCGGGCTGGTGCGGAAGTCGAAGCCGCAGGACTCGCAGAACTGGCCCGACCGGGCCGACCCGCAGGTCGGGCACGGCTCCCTCAGCGGCTCCGGCTGGGCGGGCGGCCCCGGGGCGCGGGTCGGTCCAGACGATGGCGCCGTCAGTGGCCAGGGCGCCGGAGCGGGTATCGACTCACGGATCCGCATCCCGCACGTATCGCAGAAATCGGTGCTCTCCGATTCGTGACCAGCTGGACAAGTCGCCATCCGCGCTCGCCGCCCCTCTTCGCTACTTTGTCCGGCGGGCGCCGTTACTTCCGGGTCCGGACCGTCTTGGTAGATCTAGTATCAAGCTCCATCTCGTCAGCATCGTCCACCTTCGGCCGCAGGCGCACCGTTCCGGTCGCCGCGTCCACCACGTCGACCACCTTCTCCAGCAGCCTGGCCGTGTCCGCGTTCCCGGACTGCTGGGCCAGCTTGACGGCCCGGCCGAGCTTGGCCGTCGCCGTCTCCTCGTCTCCGTCCTTGCGCGCCTCCAGCCCTTCCTGGATGACCTGAGCGAGCTCGGCCTGGCCGGTGTAGTGGGCGACGTGGGAGTTGATGCGGGTGGACAGGGCCTCGTCATCGGTCCAGATAGCCCGGATCAGGCCCTGACCGAGCGCCTCCGGTCCGGCCAGCAGGGTGACCCGCGCGGCCAGCATCTCGTCGCCGACAGCGGCCGGAGTGACCTCAACGCAGACGTGATAGTCGCGGCTCTCGCCGCCGCCCCAGGCTCCCGTGGGGTAGTCGCCGGCCTGCGGGCCGGTCGCGGTGCGGCGCGCGGTCAGGTCCTCGACCGTGGGCGCGACCTGCTTGACGAACCTCAGGGTGGCGTGCTGGGGCGTCCAGACCCGCAGCGCGACGTCGGCGACCTGCTTGCCCATGGAGTTCTCCATCATGGCGGCGAAGTCGGCGGCCAGCCCGGCCGGGTCCCGCACGATGCCGACCGTGCCGAGCAGGGCCTCGGAGACCCGGCGCAGCTCGGCCACCTCCCAGTCGGTGCCTACCCCGCGGCAGTCGCAGCTGAAAAAGCCCTCGCACTGCTCGATGGCCGCGGCCAGCTGTGGCGGGGCCTCGTGCTGGTTCTTCCCGTCGGTGAGCAGGATGGCGTGCCGCAGCCCGGCGGGCTGGGAGCTGAAGATCTGATAGGCAAGCCGGAGCCACTGCCCGATCGCCGTCCCGCCGCCCGCCCGGAGCTGGGCCACGGCCTGCTTGGCCTGCTCGCGGGTGGCGAAGCTGGCGACGGCCATGGTGCCGTCAGGCGGGAAGACCGGCTGCGCCCGCTCCGAGCCGGCGATCACGGCGAAGGCCACGCCGTCGCGGATCACGTCGATGGCCGCGGCCGTCGCGCGGCGGGCCTCCGCGATCTTGGTCTGCGGCGCGCCCATCGATCCGGAGCGGTCCACGATGATGATCTCCGCGTTGCCCGCCCCCTGCGCGGGGGCCGCGGTGATCGTGTCCGGCGAGGTCACCGTGATGACGGCGTTGACCTCCCGGCCGCCCTCGGGGATGTGCTCGTTCTGGTAGATGTCCACAGTGAAGCCGGACTGGCTCATCAGTGAGTTCTCCTCTGCATGTCATCAGCTCTGCGAGTCATGGGCCGGCGCGGTCGCCCGGGATCAGGCCGGCACGGTGGCCGGGTGCGGCTCGGGCGTGGTGTCGGGCCGGGCCGGCGGGAAGGGGACGAGGACGGCGGTGATGTTGTCCATGCCGCCCGCGTCGAGCGCGACCTTGACCAGCGCGGCGGCCGCCGCGAGCGGCTCGGTCAGCGCGCGGGGCAGCGCCAGCGCGGCCAGCTCGGCCGCGTCGGGCCGGTAGTTCCACAGGCCGTCCGAGCACAGCAGCAGCACGCCGGGACCGGGCGGCTCGAAGCGCGTCACGTGCGGCGTGGCCTCGGTGCTGTCGCCGCCCAGCCAGCGCGTCACCACGTGGGCGTGCGAGGAGGCCATCGCCTCGGACTCCGAGAGGAGCCCGGCCGCGACCATCTCCTCGGCCAGGGAGTCATCCCGGGTCAGCCGCTGGGCGCCGGGATCGGCCAGCCAGTAGGCGCGGCTGTCGCCCAGCCAGCAGATCGTCGCGGCGTCGGCGGTCACGACCGCCGCGATCAGCGTGGCCGACGGGTGGTCGGCGGACTGACCGGCCAGGGCCTGGACGGCGTCAGCGGCCGACCGCGTCGCCGCCCGGCACGCCTCCGGCAGGTCCTCGCCCGTCCGCACGGCCGACAGCAGGGCGTCGACGACGGCCCGGGCAGCCGCCAGCGAGGCCTCGTCCGGCCGGTCCGAGGTCGAGATGCCGTCGGACACCACGGCCACGGCCGCCGGGCCGCCGGCCAGGTCCGCCACCGCGAGTGCCATGGCGTCCTCGTTCCGGTGGTGGCGCAGGCCCCGGTCGGTGATCCCGGCCAGCACGCCGAGATCGAGTTCAGCGTGATCGCGGCCGGACGGCACCTTGCGCCCGCACGAGTCGCAGTAGCCGTCGGTGCTGACGGTCGCGCCGGGACATGACGAGCAGGCCGCGGCCGCCGGGGGCGTCCCGGCGCTGACCGCGGCGGGGGCCAGCTCGGTCCCGCACGCCTCGCAGAAGCTGTCTTCCGGGGCAATGGCGGCGCCGCAGGCCGGGCAGGCCACCGCGGCCGCCGGCCGGGCGGCGCTCACAGCCACGTCCGCGGGCGGATCTCGTTGGCCCGGTCGACCAGCTCGATCCGGCGGCCCTGATCGGGGGCCAGCCGGGCCAGCGCCCGGTAACTTCGCTCGAGCCCGAAGCGCAGCGACCGCTCGGTCAGGTCGCAGCCGAGCAGCTGGCCGCCGCCCACCGCCTGCCCGGCCAGGGCCGTGCCGAGCGCCGTCTGCAGGACCTCGGCGGTCAGCTGCTGCAGCCGTGCCGCGTCCAGGGTCAGCTGGCCCAGGCGGACGCCGGCCGCCTGCAGGTCGCCGGGCGTGAGCCCGGCGTGCCCGTCGGCCCGGGCGAGCTGGATGCGCACCGCCGCGATCTGCGCTGCCAGGTAATGGCTGGACGTCGGCGGTACCGCGGCGACGGCGGCAATCGCGCCGGGCCGGTCCCCGGCGGCCAGCCGGACCCGGGCCAGCCCGAAGGCCGCGCTGACGTAGGAGCGGTCGACCGTCCAGACGAGCTGGTAGTAACGGGCGGCGGTGACCCGGTCCCCGGCGGCCTCGGCCGCGAGGGCCAGGGCGAGCTTGGGTGCCAGCTCGCCGGGGAGCGCGTCGCAGACCGCGTCGAAGGCGGCCGCGGCCAGGGGCGGCGCCCCCGCGGCCAGCTGGCGCAGTCCCTCGTACCAGGTGGCCTGCCAGTCGGCGAGATCCATCGCGGCCAGCTCGGCGAGCGCGGTGCCCGCGCCGCCGGTATCGCCCGTCAGGACCAGGGCGCGGGCCAGCGCGAGGCGCGTCTCGGCCGACATCGCGACCTCGGGCGGGACCCCGGCCGCCCCGGTCACCGCGGCGACCAGGGCGGCGGTCCGCTGGGCTGGGCCCAGAGTGCTGAGCGTGGCCAGGTAGCCCGCGGCCGGGTCGGCGGTGTCCACCTGCGGAACGGGCAGCCCGGCCACGATCTCCGCGGCGGCCGGGGCCGCGACCCTGGCCGCCGGGTCCGCGGCGTCCATCGCGGTGGTGGCGCCGATGGCCTGCAGCTCGGGGCTGAACAGCGCGGAGAACGCGGGCCGCGGCACGCCGTCGGCCACGGCCAGCACCTCGCGCAGCACGCCGGTCAGCTGCTGGGCCATCTCGGCCGCCGTGGCGAACCGGCGCAGCGGGTCCGGGTCGGTGGACCGCCGCAGCAGCCGGTAGAAGGACTCCTGCTCGGCCAGCAGCGGGACCTGGTCCGGGTCGGGCAGGCGGTTGGCGAAGGTGCTCTGGTAGCCGGAGAACTCGAAGGTCAGCACGGCCAGGGCGCGGCCGACGGTGTAGAGATCGGAGGACGGGCTCGGCCCGTCGTCGGCGATCTCCGGGGCCTGGTAGCCGGCCGTGCCGTAGATGGGGCTGTCATCGTCATCGACCCGCCGGACCCCGCCCATGTCGATGAGCTTGAGCTGCTCCTGCGACTGGATGACATTGTCGGGCTTGAAGTCGCAGTACACCAGGCCGCGGCTGTGCAGGTAGCCGAGCGCGGGGAGCACCTCGATGGCGTAGGCCAGGGCATGCGGCAGGGGAACGGAACGGCGGGCCTCGCGCTCGTCGGCCAGGATCTCCTTGAGCGACTTGCCGCCCACGTACTCCATGACGATGTAGCCGGCGTTCTCCCCGGTGAGCCGGTCCGCGTGCTGGACGAAGTTGTAGATCCGGACGATGTTGGGGTGGTCGACGGCGGCCAGGAACTGGCGCTCGGCCACCGCGGCCGCCATGGCGTCGGCGTCACCGGTGTTGAGCAGTCCCTTGAGGACCCGCCAGCTGTCGCTGACGTTGCGGTCCTTGGCCAGGTAGATCCAGCCGAGGCCGCCGTGCGCCAGGCAGCCGAGGACCTCGTACTGGCCGCCGACCAGCTCGCCGGGAACCAGCTTCGGGACGAACGAGTACGGGCTGCCGCAGTTGCGGCAGAAGCCCTCGGCCAGTCCCGGCTGGCCGTCCCGGCCGCGCCCGACCGGGCGCTCGCACGAGCCGCAGAACCGCCGTCGCTCCGGGACCTGCGGATCGGCGAGCACCGCGGTGGCCGGGTCGCGGTCGGGGACCGGCGGGACCTCGATGAGCCCGGCGCCGAGGCTGCCCCGGCTGGACCGGCTGCTGGTGCCCCGCCGCGAGCCGCGGCTGGTCGACCGGCTGCCGGTCGGGGATGACGGCCCCGAGAACCCCGACGATCGCGAACCCGGACCGGACCGGAGGGACGGCCCGGTTGTCGCCGGGCTGGCGGCTGCGGCCGCGGCCACCGGAGCGGGCGCCGCCGCCATCCCGCACACGTTGCAGTACCCGTCCTCGATCGTGCCGGTGCATCCCGGCGTCCGCGTGCAGGACGTCATGGGGACACCTCCCGTGGTCCCGGACGGCTGAGGGCCAAGATTGCCTCCTGGTAACGGGCGACTGCGCCAGCTGCCGCGGCTAGGTCGCAGGGTGCGGTCCAGAGCAGGTCACGCGCCTGGTCATGGCGCGCGCTGAGCTGGCTGTCCGCGGCGGCGCCGAGGCGGGCCGCCTTCGCCTGGTAGGCCCCGAGCAGGCCGCGCAGCTCGTCGCGCCGCTGCAGCAGCCCGGCCGACTCCTGCTCGCTGTCCTGGAAGTGCTGCCGGGCGGCCGCGGCCTGCTGCCCGACGGCATCGAGCTCGGCGGCCAGCCGCTCCCAGTGCCCCGTGGCCTTGAGCTGCTCCAGGCCCGCCAGCTGCCCGGACAGGGTCGTGATCTCCGGCGGGGCGGGCGGCAGCGCCGCGGCGTCGATCTTCTCGGCGGCCCGCGCCCGCGCGCTGGCCGCTGCCCGGGCGGCGCCGTCCGCGGCGGCGACGGCCGCCGCCACGGCGGCGATGCGCTGCCCGGCGTCGGCCCGGAGCCGGATCAGCTCGCTGACCTGCGCGACGGCGGCGCCGGCCTCCTGGCGCAGCAAGTTCAGGTGGGAGGCGTCGACCCGGCCGGAGTGCCAGAATGCCAGCGGGTCGCCGTTCAGCGCGGCCCGCTGCCGGCCGAGCTCGGACTCGGCGGCCAGCAGCGCCCCGGCCGCGGCACTGCCCTCGGTGGCGGCACCGCCAGGCGCCACCAGCTCGCCCGCGTCCCGGCGGACCCGGATCAGCCCGGCACCGATCTCTTCCAGGCCAGCCGCCAGCACGTTCCACACGCTCTCGGCCGCCGTCACCACCTCGGCGGCCCGGGCGAAGGCCAGCTTCATCTCCCGCACGGCCATCGTCAGGGTGAGCTGGGCCTGACGGGGCGCGGTGAGGTCACGGGACGCGAGCGGCGCGGGCGCGCGGGCCAGCTGCACCGACGGCCCGGTCATCAGGGCGGTGATCTCCGCCAGTTCCGGGGCCGACGCCTTCCGGACCCGGCCCAGCAGGCGCTCCGCGCGGTCGATGACGCCCGCGTAAGCGGAGTAGGTCTCCCAGAGCCGGGTCAGCTCGCCGGAGGCTGCTTCCCAGCGCGCCCTCGTTTCGCCGGTCAGGGCCGCTCCGGCCAGCAGTCGCTTGCCGAAGCTGCCGTCCAGGTCGAGCAGGTTGGCCTGGATGCCGTCGCGCTCGGCCGTGGCCGCGGCCACGGCCCTGGCCGCCTGGTCTCTCGTCATCACGAACGCCATCGGCTAGCCCGCGTACCGCAGCGCCGGCGGGGCAGGTGCCGGGCGCCCGATCCAGCGGGCGTAGCTGGCCGCCCAGCCGCCGTCGGCGCGCCACTGAGCGAGCACCGCGTTGACGAACCGGACGAACTCCGGGTGCGACGCGGGCAGGGCCAGGCCCTGCGGCTTGGCCACGATCGTCGGGCCGACCATCCGGGTGTCGGAGTCCTGCGCGGCCAGGATCGCGTCGTCGCCCGAGACGGCGGCGACGGTGCCCTGCTGCAGCGCGACCAGGCAGTCCGTCCAGTACGGCATGCCGACCGGGACGATGTGCGGCGGCGCCTTGGCCAGGGCCTGCAGCTCGGCGAACGAGCCGGCCCCGATGACCCCGCAGACGCGCTGGCCGCCCAGCTGCCCGATGTTCGTCACGCGGGAGTCGTCGAGGACGAGCACGCGCTGGTGCGTGGTGATGTAGACGGTCGAGAAGTCGACCAGCCTGAGCCGGGCGCAGGTGACCGTCGTGGGCTGGGCCACGACGTCCACGGCGCCGGACTCGACGGCGGGGAGCCGGGCCGCGTCCTGCAGGGACACGAATCGGATCCGGTCCGGGCTCCCGAAGATGGCCGCCGAGATGGCGTGCAGCATGTCGATATTGAACCCCTCGATCTGGCCGTCGAGGGGATTCTGGTGGCTGAGGTGAAAGAGGGTCAGGTCGACGCCCGCGATGAGGTAGCCGCGGGCGCGGATCCTCGCCATCAGCGACCCCGGCGTCACCGCCGGCGGCCCGGCCGGGCGCAGGCTGCCGGTCGGGTGCAGCGGGTCATCCGGGTTGCAGGCCGGGACAGCGGCCCCGGCGGCGGCCGGCCGCGCGGGCGTCCTGGCCGCGGCCTGCGCCGATCCGGGGATGAGGACCAGCGCGAGCAGGGCCGCCGCGGAGACGGCCAGCCGCGGGGAGATCGGCGGTCGGATCACGGAGTCAGTCCTTGTACTGGGCGACGGGCGGGGCCGGGGCCGGGGCGCTGATCCAGCGGTCATAGCTGACGGCCCAGCCGCCGCCGGCGATCCACCGCGCGAGCACCGCGTTGACGAACCGGACGAGATCGGGATTCTGCTGGGATATCCCGATGCCGTGCGGCTCGATCGTGAACAACGGCCCGACGACTTGCGTCTCCGGATCCTGGGCGGCGAGGCCGGCCAGGATCGAGCCGTCCGTGGAGACCGCCGCCACCTGGTTCTGCTGGAGCAGGACGAGGCAGTCGGTGAAGTACGGGACCGCGACCGGGATGGCGGCCGGGTTGGCCGCCTTGATGTCGACCACGGACGTGCTGCCGGCGGTCGCGCACACCCGCTGGCGGCTCAGGTCGGCGATGCCCTTGACCGCGGAGTTCTTCAGCACCAGGACCCGCTGGCCGTCATTGAAGTAGACGGCGGAGAAATCGATCTGCCGGAGCCGCGCGCAGTTGATGGTCATGGACTGCGCGACGATGTCGACGGCGCCCGACCGCAGGGCCGGGATCCGCCCGGCGTCGGTGAGCGACACGAACCTGACCTTGCCCGGGTCGCCGAAGATGGCCTGGGCGACCTGGTGCACGGCGTCGATGTCGAAGCCCTCGATCTGCCCGGTCAGGGGATTGAGGAAACCCTGGTGGTACTCGCTCTCCGAGACGCCGGCGATGAGGTAGCCGCGAGCGCGGATCCGCGCCATGTCGGAGCCCGCGGTCACCCGGGGAGCGCCGGCCGGCGGCCGCAGGCTGGCCTCCGGGTGGCACGAGTTGTCGAACGGCAGCGGCAGCTTCACCCGCGCCCCCCTGGGACCGGCCGCGGACCGGGACCCGGCCAGCCCGGCGGACCCGGCGGGCGCGGCGGACCCGGCGGGCGCAGACCGGGCCGGGCCGGCGGCCAGGACGGCCGCCGCGATGGTCCCGGCGGCCAGCGCGCCGATGAGCCAGCCCCTGGTCCTCACTGGTACTCCGCCAGCCGCTGGCGCAGCCCCAGGGCGCAGCCGGCCGCCATGATCAGGGCCAGCGCGATCATGCCTGCCTCCAGGCCGGCCGTGGCATCCCGGCCGGACACGGCATGCGACTGGAACACGGCCTGGTCGGCGGCGATGGACCGGTCCAGCGAGCTGTCCAGTTGCCGGAACCGGGTGCCGGAATCCTGCGGCCCGGACCCGGTCGCCGAGGCCACCGCCTGGCTGTGCGCTCCGCCGTCGTCCAGGGCCCGCAGCCGCCGGTGCGCGGCGTACCAGGCGGGCGCACCGGACTGCGCCGCCGTCGCGGCCGCCGATCCCGCGCTGCCGCTGGCGGCGCTGGCCGCCGCGGCCAGCAGGGTGCCCGGCCCGGGCCCGAGGCGCTTCGTGACCGCGGCGAAGTCCGCCTGGAACGAGTCGTCGCCGCTGTTGTCGATGAGGGTCAGGCTCTCGTCGGCGTGCGCCTGGAGCGCCGCGATGTCGGCCTGGGCCAGCGCCTCGACCGGCGCCGACCCGTGCCCGCGGGCCGAGCCCAGCTCGACCCGGGCCACCGTCAGGGCGACGACCAGCCAGAGCACCGACACGACGCCGGCCACCGAGGCCAGCAGCAGCCCGGCATTGGCCACCCGGTGCGTCCGCCGGGCCAGCCACCGCTGCGCCCGGAACAGCACCAGGCCGACCGCGATCGCCACCAGCAGCGCGACCAGGGCGAACGGCAGCCCGGTGGCCTGGCTGCTCTGCGCGGCCAGCTCGACATTGGCCTGCTGGTACAGCCCGCGGGCGGCCGGCAGCAGCGTGCCGCGCATCAGGCCGGAGGCCTCGCGCAGGTAAGCGGCCCCGAGCGGCAGGCCCAGCCGGTTGTCGGCCCGCGCGGTCTCGATCTCGCCGGTGTAGACCGGCAGGCTCGCCGACAGCGTGGCCAGGTCAGGCTGGGCGGCCGCGTGGCCGGCGGTGGTGGTCGCGGCCTCGAGGCTCGTGGCCGCCTGGGCGATGTCGGCCAGGTACCGGCGGCGGACTGCCTGCGGCTCCAGGCCCCCGGCCAGGAACGCGCTGGCCGCCGTGGCGTCCGCGTCGGACAGGGACCGGTAGATCCGCTGGCCGTCCAGGCTCAGCGGCTCGCTGGTGCTGACGACGGCGCCGGCCCCGGATGCGTGCTGGCCCGCGGCCAGGGCGGCCACGGCCCCCCACAGCAGGCACAGCACGACCAGGCCGGCCAGCAGGAACCGCAGCTTGCCCGGCGTGGTGCTGGCCCTGACCAGCGGCGCCGGCGCGCGCCCGGAAGACCCCGTGATGCCCAACCCCGGCCGGGCGCGGGCGGTGGTTGCCACAGCCAGCAGAATAGTCAGGAATTTGGCCGAAAGATATGCAGAGTCGCCGGCAGGTCGGCCCGCTTCGGAGACGAGGATTGGCGATGCGAGATGGTTTCTTTTTGCCCGGCGCCGCCTAGCCGGCCCGGCCCGGCAGCCGGGAGCGGAGCAGGGCGGTCAGGTCGCGGAGCTCGCCGATCTTCAGCAGCCGGGCGGCCAGCAGGTAGGCGGCCAGCCCGCCGGCGCCGCCGACAATGACGGTGGCCAGCGACGCGACCGTGCCCGAGGCCGTGACGGCGCTGATCCCGAGCGCCACCGCGAGCGCGACCAGCACGCCGGGCACGGCGGCCACGTGCATCCGCAGCATGCTGGAGCGGATCCGCCCGCTGTCCAGCCCGCCGACCCGCTTGCTCAGGATGCGGCCCAGCGCCATCGCCGTCACCAGGTTCGACAGCCCGAACCCGACCCCCAGGCCGGCCACGACGTACTGCGGCGGCAGCAGGACCAGCGCGGCCAGGCTGCACGCGATCCGCACGACCATGGCCAAAGCGCCGATCAGGGCCGGCGTGCGGTTGTCGTGCATGGCGTAGAAGACCCGCATCTGCAGGTTGAAGATCGTGTACGGGAGCAGGCCCAGGGAGAACACGGCGAAGACCAGGCCCAGGTAGCGGGCCGAGGAGGCCGAGGTGCTGCCGTGCCCGAACACCCCCTGCGCCAGCGCCGGGCCGAGCACGGCCAAGATCAGCGCCGACGGCACGATGATCACCGAGGCGAGCCGGGTCGCGGTGGAGTAGTCGCTGGTCACCAGCTCGTTGTCGCCTTCGGCCGCGTGCGCGCTCATCCGCGGCAGCATGGCGGTGATGACCGACATGCCGACGATCGCGTACGGCAGCTGAAACAGCTGCCAGGCGTTGCTGAACGCCGCGAATCCCGCTCCCGCGCAGGTCGAGCAGACCTTCGAGCCCGCGGCGTTGGACACGACCGTGGTGACCAGGAAGGAGATCTGGGTGGTCACGATGTAGCCCAGCATCCAGCCGCTCATCCGGCCGAGTTCCGACACCTCGGCGCGCCGGAAGTCGAAACGGGGCCGCCACCGGAACCCGACCTTCCGCAGCGACGGGAACAGGGCGACGGTCTGGGCGACGATCCCGATGGTGGTCCCGATCCCCAGCAGCTGGATCTGCGCCGAGGAGATGTTCCCCGGGCTGCGGTTCAGCCCGGCCACCAGCATGAACCCGACGGCGGCCGCCACCACCACGACGTTGTTGACGATCGGCGTCCACATCGGCGCCGCGAAGCTGCCGCGGGCGTTGAGGATCGCCCCGGCCAGCGAGCTCACCCCGTAGAAGAAGATCTGCGGCAGGAAGAAGAAGGAGAACAGCACGGTCAGGTGATAGGTCGCGGCGTTGGGCATGCCGTGCCCGTACACGGCCGTGATCGGCACCGCGGCCGCCGTGGCCAGCAGCGTGACGCCGCCCAGGACGAGCACCCCGAGCGTGAAGATCCGCTGGTCGTAGGCCTCGCCCTTATCGGCATGCCGCTTGGCCGCGCTGACGATCAGGGGGACCGCCACGCTGGTCAGGATGCCGCCCAGGGCGAGGTTGTAGACCGCGTTCGGGACCGTGTTGGCCACGTTGTAGGCGTCGCCGAGATCCTTGGTCCCGAGTGCGTAGAGCAGCACCGCGGTGCGAATGAAGCCGGTGAACCGGGACACCAGGGTCCCGGCCGCCATGACCCCGCTGTGCCGCAGCAGGCTCTTGTCGCCATGGTCGCGGCCCGGGTCATGGGTGACCCGGCCCGCCGGCGCGGCCGTTCCGGGAACCGCCTCGCGGGTCCCGGCCGCCGGCGACGGCGCGGACGGCGGCGCGGTCACCGGTGTCCCCCAGCGCGGCGGCCGGCCGTCGCCCGCGGGCGGGTGACAGCCCGGCGTCCGGCCCGGCCGGTATTGCCGAGGACCGCGTCGGCCAGGCGGCTGCCGCGGCCGCGGGCCGCCTGCCGGGCCCGGTGGATGGCGGCCTGGCGGGCAGCGCGCTCCAGGTCGTCCGGGAGCGGGTCCAGCTCGGCCCCCGGCTGGCGGCGCCGCAGCGCGGCCCCGATCAGGTAGTCGGCCAGCGCCGGGTTGCGCGGCAGGCAGGGGCCGCGCAGGTGGGTGCCGACGGCGCTGCCCAGGGCGGTGCCCTCGTGTCCCTCGCCGCTGTTGCCGTATCCGCTGATCACCTGGCCGAGCGGCTGCGCCTTCGGGCCGAGATAGGTGGCGCCGGCGTGATTCTCGAAGCCGACCAGCAGCTGCCCGTTCCACCGCACCACCAGGTCGCCGATGACCCGGTCCGCGCGGGCCTCGGTGATCGTGTCGTACTGGCCGCCGAGGACGGCGCGGCTGCGCAGGGTCCAGGTGTCGAACAGCCCGGCGCCGGGCAGGTCGCCGCCCGAGCCGGGCCGGCAGAACCGCCCGAACAGCTCGTAGCCGCCGCCGACGGCCAGCGCCGCCGCCCCGTCCGCGATCACGGCCTCTTGGATGCCCGGCCCCTTGACCAGGGCCAGGTCATCGGCGATCAGGCGCTGCTGGGCTTCCCCGCCGCTGCCGATGACGATGAGGTCCAGCCCGCCGGGCGCGAGCCGGTCGCCGAGGCGCAGCTCCGCGACCTCGGCCTCGATGCCGCGCCAGCGGCACCGCTGGACAATCGTTTCGATATTTCCGCGGTCCCCGTACGTGGACATGATGTCCGGATACAGGTACCCCACGGTGATCCTCAGGACTGCCACTCGCCTGCCCCTTCCGCGTCCTCCCACAGCTCGCCGGCATAGCCGAGCCGGTGCAGCCAGCTCCGTAGCTGGGACAGCACGATCGATGTCGAGATCACCCAGACCGGCTGCCCGGCCGGGACCCGGGCCAGCAGGTGCTGCAGCGCCGGGACCGGGTCGGGCTCGGTGGCCAGGTCGGTCGGCGCCGGGCCGCTCAGCCAGCCGGCGTACTTCAGCCGGACGGCCAGGTCCGCGGCCCGGCTGCCGGTGGCGGCCGCGACGGGCACCTGCCCGCGCAGCGCGTCGAAGTCGACGTCCCAGATCCAGGAGAGGTCCGGCTGCTTGCCCGCGCAGTCATTCAGGCCGAGCAGCAGCCAGCGCGGCTGGCCGTCGCCGGCCAGCGCGCGGAGCACCTCGGTGTAGCCGTTGGCGTTCTTGGCCAGGGCCAGGTACACGTCGTGGCCGGGTACCGCGATCCGCTCCATCCGCAGGCACCCGGCGGTGACCCGCTCGATCGCCGCGACCGCCGGGGACGGCAGCCGGGCGGCCGTGGCGGCGGCCGTGGCGGCCAGCGCGTTGTAGGCGTTGTACAGGCCGGGCAGCGGGACGTCCAGGACGATCTCGGTGTCGGGCGTCGCCAGCTGGAGCCGCGACGAGCTCGGGCCGAGCAGGTCGATCTTGCTGACCTCGACGTCCGGCGCGGGCCGGGCCAGCCCGCAGCCCGCGCAGCTCCAGTGGCCGAGGTGGGCGTACAGGACGCAGCTGTAGGACAGCTCGCCCGCGCAGCGCGGGCAGCGCGGGGAGTCCGAGGTCGGGTCGGCGCCGGCCCGGCCCTGGGCCGTGTCGGCGACGCCGAAGTACAGCCGCGGGTTGGGCAGTTCCGGCGCGAGGTGGGCCAGCCGCGGGTCGTCCGCGTTCAGGACGAGCGTCGTCTGCGGGGGCAGGCTCCGCAGCGCCCCCTCCAGCAGGGACCGGACGTAGTCCGGCTCCAGGTACCGGTCGAGCTGGTCCCGGAACAGGTTGGTGACCACCACCGCGCCGGGCCGGGCGATCTGCGGGAAGACGACCGGGCAGGAGCCCTCGTCCACCTCCAGCAGGCCGATGGCCGGCGCCCCCGCCGGCCGGTCCGCGGGGCGGCGGGCCACGCCGGTGCCGGCCAGCAGGGCCGTGGTCACGCCCGCGAGCTGGTTGGACCCTTCGTGA
>Ga0193726_1002240_pt1 | contig 13435 bp, 11 predicted proteins | sample H2c1metaG_FD_144928 | JGI IMG/M metagenome (GOLD analysis project Ga0193726, IMG submission 144928) | Soil microbial communities from a riparian zone of the East river system, Colorado, United States - H2c1 | ecosystem: Environmental > Terrestrial > Soil > Riparian zone | place: USA: East River... | reverse complement strand
GTTCCGCGTGGTCGGAAACGTCCGGCGGCACGGCCGATGATCGGGTCCGTCAGCCGATGTGATCATGCGCGAACCCGAGAACGATATAGGCCGCCCGGCCCTTGTGCCGACCGGACGGCGATGACGCCCGCGACCCCGGCCGCTGCGCTGGCGGCCGCCGTTTGCCAGTTTTTCTGAATCAGCTTATTTCGGGCGCCGGGCCGGCTTCTGGCCGCCCCGGTGGCAGGATTCGGTCATGGGCCCGTCACTGCACGAGATCAGCTTCCAGGTCGTCGCGGCCCGCCCGACCGCCGTCATTGCCCGGCGGACAACCTGGGCCGAGTTTCCCCGCCTGTGGCGCCCGCTGCTGGATGAGGTCTATGCCGTCCTGGCCCGCCCGGGCGCGCCCTCGCCGGGCTGCAATGTGATGCTGTACCGGGATGACGTCCCGCACGTCGAGGTCGGCGTCGAGGTCCCGGCACCGTTCGCGGCGGCGGGCCCGGTGATCTCCTCGGCGCTGCCGGGCGGGACGGTCGCGGTCACCGTGCACCGCGGTCCCTACGATCAGCTGGACGCGGCGCACCGCGCCGTTCGGGCCTGGTGCGCTGCGCACGGCCACGAGCTCGCCGGGCCGCGCTGGGAGGTCTACGGGGACTGGCGCGAGGACCCGGCCGAGCTGGAGACGACGGTCAGCTACCTGATCCGGCCGGACGGGACCTGAGTCAGGCCCACAGCCCGCGGGTGTCGTAGACGACCTTCCCCGCGAGCGCCGTGCGGCGGATGGCGCGGAAGCACGAGTGGTCGGTGAGCAGCGCGACGATGTCCGCGTCGCGCAGGGCGTCGAGCGTGTCGGTGAGCACCACGTTCCCGAGCGCGTCGAGCGCATCCGGGAGCGCCGCCGCGTGCGGCTCGACCGCCAGCACCTTGGTGTCGGGCAGCTCGGCCGCGACCCGGCGGACGACCTCCACGGCCGGGCTGCCCCGCAGGTCCTCGACATCGGCCTTGAACGACAGGCCGAGGCAGGCGACGCGCGGGTCCCGGAACCGCCGCGAGGTGGCCACGATCTGGGCGGCGGTGTGGGCGGGCATCTGGTCGTTGACGTGCCGGGCGGCGGCGATCAGAGTGGCCTGCTCGGGCGCGGCGTCGACGATGAACCAGGGATCCACGGCGATGCAGTGCCCGCCGACGCCGGGTCCCGGCCGCAGGATGTCGACCCGCGGGTGGTGGTTGGCCAGCTGGCGGATCTCCCACACGTCCAGCCCCAGCCGGTGGCAGATGAGCGACAGCTCGTTGGCGTAGGCGATGTTCACGTCGCGGTAGGCGTTCTCGGCCAGCTTGGCCATCTCGGCGCTGGCCGCGTCGGTGATGAGCAGCTGTCCATGGCAGAACGTCCGGTACAGCCCGGCGGCCCGCTCCGCGCAGGCCGGGGTGAGGCCGCCGATCACCCGGTCGTTGGTCGCGATCTCGATCATGATCCGGCCGGGCAGCACGCGCTCGGGGCAGTGCGCCAGGTGCACGTCGGCGTCGCCGCCGGCGTGCGGGAACCGCAGGTCGGGACGGAGCGAGCCGATCAGCTCGCTGATCGCGCGGGTGGTGCCGGGCGGCACGGTGGACTCCAGGACGATGACCTCGCCGCCGCGCAGCACCGGCGCGATGGCCCGGGCCGCGGCCAGGACGGCGGACAGGTCCGGCCGGTGGCCGTCGGCGAACGGCGTCGGCACGGCGATGATGTACGCGCTGGCCGCCGGCATCTCGCGCTGGGCGGTCAGCCGGCCCATGGCGACCGCGCCGCTGACCCCGACGGACAGGTCGGGCTCGGCGAACGGCGCCTCGCCCCGGTTCACCAGCTCGACGATGCCGGGGCTGACGTCGACGCCGGTGACATCGAGGCCCCCGGTGGCCAGGCACACGGCCGTCGGCAGGCCGATGTAGCCGAGCCCGACCACCGCCACCGACCGGGCGGGGTCGGGCCGCGGGTTGTCCGGTCTCACGGTCTCGGGTGCGGCCACTTCTTTAACGTAACGTATTCGAACTGCCACGCACTGTGATTCTGGTCGGTAGTATCCAGCACCGTGCATGGGCATCTGGCAACCGCGGCGGCCGCGGCCGTCCTCAGCGCCGGCTTCGTGGCGGCGGCCGAGCCGGTGACCATCCCGCTGCTGCGCCGGGCGGCCGCGATCGACACGCCCAACCTGCGGTCGTCGCACACGGTGCCGACGCCGCGCGGCGGCGGCGCCCCGATCGCGATCGCCCTGGTGCTCGCGGCCGCGCTGCTCCCGGCCGCCACGGCGCTGATCTTCGGCGCCGCGGTGGCCGTCTTCGCCGCGATGGGCCTGGCCGATGACCTGCGCGGCCTGCCCGCCCGTGGCCGGCTGGCCATGCAGGCCGCCGCGGGCCTGGCCGCCGGCGGGCTGCTGGCCCACGCGGCTGGCCTGCCGCCGGCGGCCGCGGTCGGCGCCGCCGTGGCCATCGCCGCCTGGATCACCGGCTTCGTCAACGCCTTCAACTTCATGGACGGCGTGAACGGCATCTCCGGTGCGCACGCCGTGGTCGGCGGCGCCTGCTACGCGGGCCTCGGCCTGTGGCACGCGGACCCGCTGCTGGCCGCCGGCGGCGCGGCGGTCGCGGCCGGCGCCGCGGCCTTCCTGCCCTGGAACGCGATCCGCGCCCGGGTCTTCCTCGGCGACGTCGGCAGCTACGCCCTGGGCGCGGCCCTGGCCGTGCTGGCCGCCTCCGCCGTCGTGCTCGCGGGCCTGCCGCCCGAGGCCGCGCTGGGCCCGCTGGCCCTCTACCTGGCCGACACCGCGTGGACCCTGCAGCGCCGGATCCGGGCCGGCGAGCCGTGGCTGCTGGCCCACCGCACGCACGCCTACCAGCGGCTGACCGACGCGGGCTGGTCGCACCAGCGGGTGACCGCGGCGACCGCCGCCCTGACCGCCGTGCTCAGCCTGCTCGGCGCGGTCAGCCTGACGCCCGGCCCGCTCGCCCGCACTGCCGCCGACCTGGCCGGGCTGGCCCTGCTGGCCGCCTACCTGCGCGCCCCCGCCTGGCTCGGCCACCCCGCCCCCGCCGCACTGGCCAGCGCAGTGCCGGCCAGCGCAGTGCCGGCCAGCGCAGTGCCGGCCAGCGCAGTGCCGGCCGCGACCGGGCCGGGCAGCACCGTGCCCGTCCCCTGGCCCGTCCCGGCCGTCCCCGCCCCCCGGCCGGCGCAGGCGCCCGCGCCCGCCGCGGGCGAGCTGATCGCCGGCGAGCGGGCCGCGGCCGCCCCCGGCAGCGGGGCGGCCTGACATGCGGACGCTGATCGTCAGCCACTACTTCCCGCCCGAGACCGGCGCCCCGCAGGCCCGGCTGTCCGCGCTGGCCGCCGCGTGGGCGGCCGGCGGGGACGACGTCACGGTGCTGACCGGGATGCCGAACCACCCGACCGGGGTGCTGCCGCCGGAGTACCGCCGCGCGATCCGGCGGCGGGAGCGCAAGGACGGCTACGCGGTGCTGCGCACCTGGCTGTACGCGACGCCGAACGAGGGCTTCGCCCGCAAGACCGCGTCGCACCTGAGCTTCATGCTGTCCAGCGTGCTGCTCGGGTGGCGGGCCAGCGGCCCGGCCGACACCGTCGTGGTGTCCTCCCCCACGTTCTTCTCCATCGCCTCCGCCTGGGTGCTGGCCAAGGTCAAGCGCGCCCGGCTCGTCATCGAGGTCCGCGACCTGTGGCCCGCCATCTTCGTCGAGCTCGGGGTGCTCACCAACCGCCGGGTGATCGCCGTCCTGGAGCGGCTGGAGCTGGCCGCCTACGCCGCCGCCGACGAGGTCGTGGTGGTCAGCGACGGCTTCCGCGCGAACCTCATCGGCCGCGGGGTGCCCGCCGCCAAGGTGCACACCATCCGCAACGGGGTCAGCGCGGACCGCTTCGACCCGGCCACCCCGCCCGACCCGTACCTGCGAGCCGGGCTCGGCGCCCGCCCGCACGAGTGCCTGGTCCTGTACGCGGGCACGCACGGAATCTCGCAGGGCCTGCCGGAGGCGGCGCAGGCGGCCGTGGCCCTGGCCGGCCAGCCCGTGCACCTGGCCTTCGTCGGCGAGGGCGCCGACAAGCAGCGACTGCGGCAGCAGGTGACGGAGCTGGGACTGGGGAACGTCACCCTGGCGAACGCGATCCCGTCGAAACTGGTGCCTGCCCTGCTGGCCACCGCAGACATCCTGCTGGTGACGCTCCGGGACGTGCCGCTGTTCGCGACGTTCATCCCGTCGAAGATGTTCGAGTACCTGGCGGCCGGGCGGCCGGTCATCGGCGCGGTGGCCGGCGAGGCGGCGCAGATCCTGCGGGAGGCGGGCGCGGTCGTCGTGCCGCCCGGTGATCCCGCGGCCCTCGCCGCGGCCATCAGCGACCTGGCCGCCGACCCGCGCCGCCGCGGGGCGATGGCCGGGCAGGGCCGCGCCTACGTGCAGCGCTTCTTCGACCGCGGCGACCTGGCCCGGCAGTACCGCAAGATCCTGGGCAACCCGACGAGCACGGCCGGGCCCGACCCGGCCATTAAGGACAGGCGGCCGTGAGGCTGGTGGTGACGGGGGGCAGCGGCTTCCTGGGCGGGTTCGTGCTGCGCGAGGCCGCGCGCCGTGGCTACGAGGTGGCCGCGCTGGCCCGCAGCCCGGCGGCGGCCGCGGCGGTGCGCGCGCTCGGCGCGCGGCCCGTGGGCGGGGACCTGGCTGATCGCGGCCCGGCGGCCGCCGCGGCGCTGGCACAGGCCTTCGCAGCCGGCGACGTGCTGGTCAACCTGGCGTCGCTCGGCTTCGGCGATGCGCCGGCGATCGTCGCGGCGGCGGAGCGGGCGGAGGTCCGCGGGGCGGTGTTCGTGTCCACGACGGCGGTCACGACGACGCTGCCCGCCGCGACCAAGCGGGTGCGGCTGGCCGCCGAGCAGCGGATCGCGGAGTCCGGGCTGGACTGGATCATCCTGCGGCCGACGATGATCTACGGCGCGCCCGGCGACCGGAACCTGTCCCGGCTGCTGCCGCTGCTGTGCCGGGTCCCGGTGCTCCCGGTGCCCGGCGGCGGCCACCTGCAGCAGCCGGTGCACGTGGCCGACGTGGCCCACGCCGTGCTGGCCGCGGCCGAGCTGATCGGCGCGGAACTGGCCAGCGCCGGGCGGGCCGGCCCTGGGCGGCCTGACCTCGGGCGGGCTGACCTCGGGCGGGCTGACCTCGGGCGGGCTGACCTCGGGCGGGCGGGCGCCAAGCCGGGCGGCGTGACCTACGACCTGGCCGGGCCGGTGCCGCTGACCTTCGGCGAGCTGCTGCGCACGGCGGGGCAGGCGGTGGGCAGCCGGACCCGGTTCGTCCCGGTCCCGCTGCCCCCGGTGCTGGCCGCCGCGCGCGGCTACGAGCTGGTCAGCCGGAGCCCGCGGATCCGGGCCGAGCAGGTCCGCCGGCTCGCGGAGGACAAGGCATTCGGGATCCGGCCGGCGGCCCGGGACCTCGGCTTCGCGCCGCGCTCGTTCGCCGCCGGGATCCGGTCCGAGGCCCGCGCCCTGGGCCTGGCGGCATGACGGGCGAGGAACTCGCACTGCTCGGACGGACCGCCGCGCACCTGCGGCCGGCGCAGATCGCGCACCGGGCCCGGCTGCGGGCCCAGGCCGCGGCGCTGCACCGCTTTCCCCAGGCCGGCGAGCGGCTGCTGGCCGGGCGGCCGGGCGGCGGCCCGGACCCGGCGGCCATGCCGGGCTGGCCCGCGGACTTCAGCCCGCTGGACGCCACCGCACTGACCGTCACCTCGCCCCCGCACTGGCCGGGCCTGGCTGAGCTGCGGGCCGGCCAGATCCGACTGCTCGGCGTGACCCGGCGGCTCGGCGACCCGCCGGCCCCGCCGCTGCCGAAGCGCCGGCCGGGCGGCACGCTGCCCGCCCGGCGGGCCGCCGCGCACCGGCTGCCCGCGCACCGGCTGCCCGCGCCGCGGCTGCCGGCGGACTCCGAAAGCGCGGACTGGCGGCCCGCCGCCGGGTGGCCGCCCGGCTGGCCCGCCGTCGACTGGCAGCAGCCCGAGGCGCCGCAGCTGTGGCGGTATCACCTGCACTACTGGGACTGGGCCTGGGGACTGGCCGCAGACCCGGACCGGGCCGCGGCGCGGGAGCTGTTCGCCGCGCTGTGGCGGTCGTGGCGGGCGTCATGCGCCTTCGGCGCGGGCGACGCGTGGCGGCCCTACCCGGCGGCCCTGCGGGCCTGGTCCTGGTGCGGGCTGTACCGCGACCTGGTGGCCGGGACCGGGCTGGCGGGCGAGTTCTGCCGCGAGCTGGCCGCGCACGCCGGGTTCCTGCGCCGGCACCTGGAGTCCGACGTCGGCGGCAACCACCTGGTCAAGAACCTCAAGGCGCTGACCGGACTGGCGGTCTTCCTCGGCGACGAGCAGCTGCTGCGCCGGTCCCTGCGGCTGCTCACCGGGCAGCTGGCCGTGCAGGTGCTGCCCGACGGCGGCCACTACGAGCGCGCCCCGGCCTACCACTGCCAGGTGCTCGCCGACCTGATCGACGTGACCGACCTGCTCAATGCCACCGGCCGGCCGCCCGCGCCGGCGCTGACGCTGGCCATCGCCCGGATGCGCCGCTGGCTCGGCGCGGTGCTGACCCCGGACGGCGGCGTCCCGCTGCTGAACGACGGCTTCCCGGTGCCCGGCGCCCTCGTCGCCGCGCTGCGCCCGGCGCCGGTCCCGCCGGGCCCGCTGGTAACCCTGCCCGACACCGGGCTGATCCGCGGCACGGCCGGCGACTGGCACCTGCTCGCCGACGCCGGCCCGGCCTGCCCCGACGACCTGCCCGCGCACGCGCACGCCGACACCCTCGGCTGCGTCGCCCACGTCGGCGGCCAGCCCCTCCTGGTCGACACCGGCACCTCCACGTACGCGGCCGGGCCGGTCCGCGACTACGAGCGGTCCACCGCCGCGCACAACACCGTGGAGATCGACGGCGCCGACTCCACCGAGGTGTGGGGCGCGTTCCGGGCGGGCCGCCGCGCCCGGGTGCACGGGCCGGTGGCCCGGCTGGCGGCCGACGGCATGACCGCCCTGGCCGCCCACGACGGCTACCGCCACCTGCGCGGGCGGCCGTGCCACCGCCGCCGGTGGTCGCTGACCAGCGGCGGCCTCCAGGTCGATGACGAGGTGACCGGCGAGGGCCGGCACGCGGTGACGCTGCGCTGGCACCTGCCCCCCGGCGGTTGCGTGAGCCTCCGGCCCGGCGGTGCGACCGTCGCGACGGCGGCCGGCGAGTTTGCGGTGACCGTGGCCGGGTCGGCCCCGTTCTGGCTGGGTGTGGAGTCCGTGCCGGTGGCCACCGGCTTTCAGCGCACCGCCGCCGCGCCGGTCTTTACCTGCCGGCTGGACGCGGTCCTGCCCGTCCGCCTGACCACGAGCTGGTGCCGGGCCGGCGACGCCGCGGCCGGTGCCGCCCACGGCGCGGCCAGCGCCACCGACCCGAGCGGGAGGCCCGCGTGAAGACCGTCGTGCAGCCGATCAAGGGCGGGCCCGTCGAGGTGCTGGACGTGCCCCGGCCGGTGCCGGGCCCGACCGAGGTCCTGGTGGCCACGATCGCGTCGGTGATCTCGCCCGGCACCGAGCGCGCGGTCACGGCGCTGGCCCAGGCCAGCCTGCTGGCCAAGGCCCGGGCGCGGCCCGACCTGGTCCGCCAGGTGGCGCGCAAGGCCCGCGCCGACGGGCTCGGCGCGACGGCGCGGGCGGTTCGCGGGCGGCTGGCCGAGGACCTGCTGCTCGGCTACTCGGCGGCGGGCGAGGTCATCGAGGTGGGGACGGCGGTCAGCGGCATCCGGCCGGGCCAGCTCGTCGCCACCGGCGGGGCGGGCAAGGCCAGCCACGCGCAGTTCCAGGCGGTGCCCGGGCTGCTGTGCGCCGTGCTCCCGGCCGGCGTGCCCCCCGCCGACGCGGCGTTCACCACGGTGGCGTCGATCGCGCTGCACGGCCTGCGGCAGGCCGACGTCGGGCCGGGCTCGAAGGTGGTCGTCAGCGGGCTCGGGCTGGTCGGGCAGCTGGCCGCGCGGCTGGCGCTGGCGGCGGGCTGCGACGTGGCCGGGATCGACCCCGCGCCGCACGCGCGGTCGGTGGCGGCCGGCTCCGGGCTGCTGGCCCTGGACGAGCTGGGCGACGCGACGACCGGGCGGATCCTGGACTGGTCGCGGGGCCGCGGCGCGGACGCGGTGCTGGTCTGCGCGGCGAGCAAGTCGTCGGTCCCGGTGCTGCGGGCGCCCGCGCTGTGCCGCGACCGGGCGGCGGTGGTGATCGTCGGCGACACCGGCCTGGACCTGGACCGGACGCCGTTCTACGAGAAGGAGCTGTCGCTGCGGTTCGCGCGCTCCTACGGGCCGGGCCGGTACGACCCCTCGTATGAGGCGTGGGGCGTGGACTACCCGGCCGGCCAGGTCCGGTGGACCGAGGGCCGGAACTTCGAGGCCGTCCTCGACCTGCTGGCCGCGGGCCGGCTGGAGGTCGCCGACCTGGTGACGCACACCTTCGACATCGGCGAGGCGGCCCGGGCCTACCGGCTGATCGAGGAGCGCGCCGAGCCGTACCTGGCCATCGCGATCAGCTATCCGCCGGGCGCGGCGGCGGCCGGCGCGGTGCCTGTCCAGGCCGCGCGGGGCGACGAGCGGGTCACCCGGGAGACGCCCGCCGACCCGGGGGTGGGCTGGGTCGGGGCGGGCGCTTTCACGGCGGGGACGCTGCTGCCCGCGTTCCGGGCCGCCGGGTTCCGCCGGTTCACGGCGATCGCCTCGGCCAGCGGCGTCAGCGCGCACCGCGCCGCCGAGCGGCACGGCTTCGGCCGGGCCGTGTCGGGCGGCTTCAACGTCATCGAGGACCGCGACACCGACGTCGTGGTGATCGTCACCCCGCACGACACGCACGCTGAGCTCGCCGCCCTGGCCCTGCGGGCCGGGCGGCACGTGTGGTGCGAGAAGCCGCTCGCGCTGAGTATGGCCGAGCTCGACCAGGTCGCGGCCGCCTGGCAGGATTCCGGGCGACAGCTCGCCGTCGGCTTCAACCGGCGCTGGTCCCCCGCCGTGCTGGCCGCCCGGCCGCTGCTGGCGGCGGCCGCCGGGCCGAAGCTGCTGGTCTACCGGGTGGCGGCCGGGCCGGTGCCGGACGGGCACTGGTACCACGACCGGCGGCACGGCGGCCGGCTCCTCGGCGAGGTCTGCCACTTCGTGGACACGGCCCAGGCGCTGATCGGCGCCCAGATCGAGGAGGCGGCCGGGCTGCCCGGCGGCGGCGAGCCGGGCGACGACGCGGCGGTCTCCCTGCGCTTCACCGACGGGTCACTGGCGACCATCGCGTACGGCAGCGTTCCGGCGCGGGCGGGCAAGGAATGGATCGAGGTGACCACCACCGGGCACCGGATCGTCATCGACGACTTCCGCCGGGCGACAGCCGACGGCAAGGTCATCTGGAAGGGCAGCTCCGATAAGGGGCACCGGGGGTGCGCGGCGGCGTTCCGCCAGGCAGTGGCCGGCGGGGCGGCGATGCCGACCGAGGAGATGCTGGCCACCATGACGGCCACCATCGCGGCGGCGGCGGGGGGCTCCGGCCGCTGAGCGGGCGCGGGCGGGCGGCGCGCGCGGCGGGCGCGGGCGGCGGGCGGCGGCGGGGCGGCGGCGCAGTCGGCTTAGCGTTCGAGTTTCATGCCATTTCGGGGGTAATCCACGAACGCTAAGCCGCGCGCCACGCCTTGACGCTGCGGGTGCCGGTCCGGCTGGACCCCGGCGCCCCGCGAAGCTACTGGCCGTGGCCGCCCGGCAGGGTGGTCGCCAGGAAGTCGTGCGCCGCCGCGAACGACCGCTTGTCGGCGGCGAGGTCGTAGGCCACGCCCGGCTGCGCACCGGGCACCGCGTGCTGGTGGGTGAAGCCGTGCATGGCGGTGCCGTAGATGTTCAGCTGCCAGTCGGCTCCGGCTGAGGTCATCTCCGCGGCGAAGGCGGTGACGTCGGTCATGGGGACGTGCGGGTCCTGCGCGCCGTGGCAGATCAGCAGCGGGGCGCGGACGGCGCCAGGGGCCGCCGGGGCGGCGGTGGCCAGGCTGCCGTGCATGGTCACGACCGCGGCCAGGTCCGCCTGGCCCGACCGGGCCAGGGCCAGGGCGGCCAGGCCGCCGAAGCAGAAGCCGACGACGCCGGGGCCAGGGCCGGCGACCGCAGCACCGGCCGCCTCAGGGCCGGCGGCTTCCGCGCACGCGGCCAGGGCGGTGAGCCCGGCCGCGCCGCGGCGGACCAAGGCCGCGGGGTCGTCCCGCAGCGCCATGAGCGCGGCCATCACCCGCTCCCGGCTGCCCGCCACGCCGTCGCCGTACATGTCGCCCGCGAGCACCGTGTAGCCGAGCGCCGCATAGCGGCGCGCCTGCCGCCGGGCGTGATCATCCAGGCCGGCCCCGCCGTGAATCAGCAGGAGGCCGGGCCGCGGCCGGTTCGCCGCCCGGTCCCAGCACAGGAACCCGGTGAGCGGGGTGCCCTGATCGGCGTAGGGCAGGTCCCGGGTGGCTATTTCTGGCTGCGCATGAGCAAAGCTGGAATTCATGCCTGGGAGATTAGCAGCCAGTTCCCTAATCATAGCACAAAGTATCGAATTAGGAAAGGGCCTTTAAATACCAGTTCGATATCGTCGAGAGACTCGGCGGCCGCGCGGCCGCCGTTAATCAGGCCTGGTTGAAGAACGTCTTGTCGGGCGGCGGCGCCGGGTCCTTCAGGATGCGGCCGTGGGCCGGCATGATGAGGAACACCCGGCTCGACAGCCGCTCGATGTCGCCCCGCCGGCCGAAGATCAGCCCGGACGCGAAATCCACGATCCGCTTGGCGTCCGCCGCGGTCATGCCGTGCAGGTTGATTACTTCCGGGATGTCATGCCGGAAGTACTCGCCGATGGTGTGGGCGTCCGCGAAGTTCTGCGGCGCGATCGAGGCAATGTGGAAGCCCGGGCCGACATCCGGCAGGCCGCCGGTTTCCTCGCCCTCGAGCAGCTGGTCGTCGTCGGCGTAGCCGTCGGCCGGGGCCGGCTCCTCGTACAGCAGGCCGTCGTCATCATGCTCGACCAGGCCCAGCCGGACGGCAGCTTCGCGGAATCCCACACGAACCTCCAACTGCCCGAGTGGCCCTCGCGCCCCCACCTATGACACGCCCGCAGGCCTGTCAGCCTAGGTGCTGACCATTGAATTTACGGCAAGTTGCGGCCAATAGCCGGGCAACACGCCGAGGCGGCCGCATTGCTCGGAAAACTGCCGAGGATTGTCTTGGAGGGCGGATTTCGCGGGCCGGTTTGACTCACGCCGGGCCGGTCCCGCGTGCCTCCGTCGGGAACAGGATCAGGCTCATCAGGTGCGGGGACCTCGGGCAGGCGAGCGCACATGTCGGCGGTGGCGCGGGTGCGCCGGTACTGTTCCCGAAATCGGGAAGCGGGAAGGCGGCATGCGGATGACCCCCAGGGCGTCGACGGCCCGGCTCAGTGACGAGGCGATCGTGCCGCTGCGCACGCTGGACCCGGCCGGGCCGCTGGATGACCTCGAGTGGCTGGACAAGGCGGTCGGCGACGCGCGGGTGGTGGCCATCGGCGAGAGCGCGCACTATAACCGCGAGTTCTTCGAGCTGCGCCACCGCCTGCTGCGCTACCTGGCGCAGCGGCACGGGTTCAGCGCCTACGCGCTGGAGTCAGGATTCGTCGAGGGCTGGCGGGCCGACGCCTGGGCCCGCGGCGGCGAGGGCCAGCTCGGCCGGGTCATGGCGGACGGCACGACCTCACTGATGGGTCTGTGGACGCAATTCGGCGCCCAGCTGGAGTGGATGCGGCAGCACAATCGCACGGCCGGCCAGGCGGTCGGCTTCTACGGGATCGACGTGCCCGGCTCGGCGGTGTCCCTGCTGCCCGGCCTCGACGCCGTCCTCGCCTACCTCGCCGACGCCGATCCCGATTTCCGCGTCGACCCGGGCCTCCGCGAGACTGCCGCCGCCTTCGCGGTGACGTCCGCGTTCTCCGCCCCCGCGGCCATCGCCGTCTACGGAAGCCTCCCATCCGAGCGCCGGGACGCGCTGACGGCGGGCCTGGCCGATCTCACCGCGCGCCTGACGGCGCGGCGCCTCGACTACCTGCGGGGGACGACCGCCGACGCCTACGAGCGGGCGGTCCGCTCGCTCAGCATGACAGTCACCCTGGATGCGATGGGCCGGGGATTGGCTCGCGGCGACCTGCCCGCGATGATGCTCGGCCGCGACGCCGCCATGGCGGAGACGGTCGAGTGGATTCTACGCCGGGAGGGCCGGATCGTGGTCGCCGCCCACAACGGCCACGTCCAGCGCTGGCCCGTCACCATGCCCGGCCGGCCCCCGGCCGCGACGACGGGCATGCATCTCGCCGACCGGCTGGGCCAGGGCTACCTGGTCATCGGCACGACATCGGGAACCGGCCGCACCCTCAACACAGCGCCCGACTTCTATGCCGGCCAGCTCTTCACGGAAATGGGGCCACCCGAGCCCGGCAGCCTCGACGCGCTCATGACCGCCAGTCACGACGGGCCGTTCGCGACTGACCTGCAACGGCTGCCGCCGGCCGACGCCGCCCTGCTCCGGGCCGTCTCCCCGCAGCGCTACGGCGCCTTCTACTCCGACCAGAGCCCGCTGGACGCCTACGACGTGATCGTCCACCTCCCCCGGGTCACCCCGGCCGACCCCGACCCCGCCGCCCTGGCCAGCTCGCCTCCCGACGTGCAGGAGCCATTCTCTCGATGGAAGCCTTAGCGACCCCTGCGCCAGCCAGGCCTGGGCCGGCGTGGCTGTCAGAGCAGGCGCTGCAGGTCGGCCACCGTGAGGCCTGCGTCAGCGAGGATGCCGCGAAGCGTTCCCTTGGCGACATCGACTAGCAGGTCAGCTCATCCGGTATGCCGAACTCGGCGATGAGCCCGGCGAGGGCTTCCCGAAGGTCGGCGATAGCAGCCTCCAGGCTGTCACCTTCCCCGTTGGCCCCTACGCCGGGCCGCAACTGCGCGTGAGCACACCAGACTCCGTCCTCGTCCTGCTCGACGGTGTAAGGGACATGCACGGCCTGGGTCATCGCTGGTGACTCCCCGTATTTGGCGGCGGCCCTTGCCATGGTAGCGGGACCAGCTACACCGAGGCTTCCAGCTTCACGGCCCGAGAGGATGCCGACGCCGAAGAGCTGGCCGGCACGCCGCACTGGACTAGTCTCGGTCGCCCTACGCCGGACTCGGGCGCGCCAGGAGCGGCGCGCCGAACCAGCCCCAGTAGATGCGGTGGTGCGCGATCTGCGGGCCGCGGAGGTCCATGACCTCCGTCAGGTCGACCTGGTCACCGGCCGGCGTCTGCCGCGGGTACTCCCAGATCAGAGTCTGGCCGTCGAACTGGTAGCGGCCGGTGCGGTACCAGCGCACCAGCTCGTTGGGGCGGCTGTCGGTCCCGCGCCGGA
>Ga0193726_1002238_pt1 | contig 13441 bp, 14 predicted proteins | sample H2c1metaG_FD_144928 | JGI IMG/M metagenome (GOLD analysis project Ga0193726, IMG submission 144928) | Soil microbial communities from a riparian zone of the East river system, Colorado, United States - H2c1 | ecosystem: Environmental > Terrestrial > Soil > Riparian zone | place: USA: East River... | reverse complement strand
GACAACGCCAAGCGGACCGCCGACGAAAGCTTATTCGCGTCGAGTCTCATTACACTCTCCAACGTCAGGTTGTACAACAGATTCGGGACAAAGGTTTCCTTCCATGGAAAAACCAATACTGGCTCACCAAAAACCATTGGTAGCGATCGATACTAGCAACAAATGCTTAACATGGGAACCCCTGTGGTGTTAACGCAACAGGCCGTAGCCAAAGGGTTTTCGAGGTTGCCAGGGACGAGATTGCCCGTCGGATTGACATTCGGCGGGAGGGTGTCGTGACCGGCTCGCTGCGACCCGGTCAGAGGGGGACGATCAGGCGGGGAAGCTCTGAACAATTCCGCATAGGCGGCATGATGTCCAGAAGGTTCGCAGGTCGTGCTGCGTGGCGCCACCCAGGCTGGCAATCTACAAGCCGCGCGGCGCGGGCTGAGGACCTTCTGGACCCCAGCATTTGCAATCAATTCGTGGGGCGCATCTGTCTGCGCGCAGCTCCGCGGTGCGCCGATTGGACAGACGGCCAAGTTAAGCCTTCGCCGTCACGCCCTGATCCGCACACAGACAGATCGGTGACGCCTGTGCAGGCTTGTTCAGAGCTTCCCCAGCTAGAGATCCTGATGGTATTGCACGTAGGGGACGCGGGCCTGATTGCCGTCGACCTCGCGAGCGCCCGGTTCATTGAGGCTGGGCAGCGCGCCGGACGACCACAGGTTCTGCGTGCCGACACTGAGCTGGCCCTGCCACGGCGTGCGCCAGGACAAGCCGATATCCAGGCCGGCCCAGCGCGAATTGCCGTTGAACGAATCGGCCGGCCCGAGCACATGCCCGGTGACGTTGCCGCTGAACGGACCGTAGCGCAGACCGAACGTGACCGCTGCCTGGTTGAGGCTCGTCAGTGGCGTGCTGCCTGACGGAGCGTACAATTGCATATGGCTCACGCTCGCGCCGAGATCCATGCTGCTCGGACCGCCGAAGCGCCAGCGGCCAAGCGCGCTGAGCCCGGCATTCTGCACATCGCTGCCTTCGAACCCGGGAATCAGCAGGGTCGGAAATGTCGTGTTGCCGGCAGCACCGAAAAGATCGATCGGCGCATGAGTCGTGCCGCCCGGCGCCGTATAGTCGTGGTGGAACCAAGCCATGCCGTAGCTCAGGTCGAGATCGAGATTGTCGAGCACGGCCCAGTCGGCGCCGAGCTGCATCGCGCCGCTGTGCGCGAGTGTGGAGCGCTCGCCGCACGACGCATCGACCAGGGCCGGCGCGAGCGGCGAAGTGCACGACGAGGTCGCAGCGTAGGTCGGACCGAGCAGCAGACCGCGGCCGAAGGTTGCGTAGACGGCGGCGTCACGATTGAGATTCAACAGCAGGCCGCTGGTTACGAAGTTCGTCACGTCGACGAATTTCCAGTCGGAGGCCGAACCGATCTGCGGCCGCTGCGGCTTGGCCGGGACCTGATTGTCGGCCATGGCCACGATCGCCAGGATGCGTCCATCCGGCGTGCCCCACAGCGGCGTGGCTTGAAGATTGCTCAGTGCCGGCGGGGTGGTGGATTGCGAATGCAGCAGTTGATCGACCAGCAGCGGCTGCGCCATGACCGGCGCCTGCGTGACGTCCACGACCGACTGTGCCGCGCACAGCGCGGACGTCAGGAGGAGCGGCAGGATGGCGCAGAATCGACGCATCAAGTAAGTTGGTCTCGAAATTCTTTGCGAACGGACTATTTACAGATTCTTCGTGTCACGCTTAAGTTCCCTGCCGACCTTTATACGCAACACACGAAATTCGGCAAGCATTCTAACGCAAATTATGGAAAACTAACAATTCCCGCTGCCCAGGCCGCGTTCAGCGAAATGGACGGCAAGGGAGTAGGGGTCCGGCAACGAAGCGAGGTCGTTCCGGTTTTCAGGGGTAGCAAGCGGCACTTATGTCGTCTTTGAGTCCATTACCGCCTCCGAGCAGCGTCCCTTCCCAGGGCGTTGGCGCGCCGGGCGATCTCCCTCTGCCCGAGCTTGAGGAACTGCTGCGAGCGCTGACGCGTGAAGGCACCGCGGCGGCGGCGGCGAATCTGCTGCGCAACTGGGTCGGCGCGGCCCAGGCCGAGGTGCTCTGGCTGCCGCTGCCGGAAGATGCCATGGCGGCCGGATCGGAGCCGGCGCTGATCCGGCTTGCCCACGCGGCGGCAGCGCGCGACCAACTGATCAGCGAACCGGACGCCCCGGGGGAAACCCTGCCGGTGTGGATCGGTGTTGCGGTGCCGCTGCATTGCGAAGGCCGCGTCGCCGCCGTATTGACCTGCCGCATCGCCGCCGAGCGCTGGTCGCTGCCGACATGCCGCGATCGCTTCGCGCGCGTCGAATTCCTGACGTCGGTACACCTTTGCAGCCTGCATGCGGTCGAGGACCTGCGCGGTTCGGTGCGTCGGCTCGAACAGGCCGAGCGCCTGCAGCGCGCGCTGTTCGCGATCGCCGACCAGGCCAGCGCCGACCGCGAAATGCCGGATGTCTTCCGTGCCCTGCACGGCATCGTCGCCAGCCTGATGTATGCCGAGAATTTCTACATCGCCCTGTACAACCCGGCGCACGACAGTCTGCAGTTCGCCTACTACATGGACGTGGCCGACACCGATCCGCCGCCGCAGGACCACCACTTTCCGATGGAGGACCGGCGCAACAGCCTGACCTGGTACCTGGTCAAGGGCGGCCGCGCGTTGATGGGCACGCTGCCGCAACTGCGTGCGCAGGTTACCGGGCCGGTCGCCGATTTCGGCCCGGATTGCGTCGACTGGCTCGGTGTGCCGCTGTTGCGTGGCAACCAGGTGGTCGGCGGTATCGTTGTGCAAAGTTATACCGACGACGCGCGCTTTGCCGAGGAAGACCGCACGCTGCTGACCTATGTCGCGCAGCACATCCAGACCGCGCTCGAGCGGCGCATGGCGCACGAGGAGCTCGAGCGGCGCGTCGCCGAGCGCACCGATGCGTTGCGTGATGCCAATCGCGTGCTGCAGCAGCAGGTACTCGAGCGCCAGCGCGGCGAACGACTGCAGGCCGCACTGTTCCGCATTGCCGAACTGGCCAATACGACCGAGAGCCTCGAGGAGTTCTACGCCGCCGTGCATCGCGTCGTCGGCGGCCTGCTCTACGCGCGGAATTTCTATATCGCGCTGTTGTCGAACGAACAAACGCACCTGCTGTTTCCGTATTCGGTCGACGAGCACGACCAGAAGCGCGATCCGCGCAGGCTCGGCCAGGGCTTGACCGAATACGTGCTGCGCACCGGCAGTGCGCTGCTCGCCGATCGCGCCGGACTCGAGCGTCTTTACGGCCGCGGCGAAGCGCATCCGATCGGCACGCGTTCGCGCAGCTGGCTCGGCGTGCCGCTGATCTGCGCCGAACGCGCCGTCGGCGTGCTGGCGGTACAAAGCCATACCGACGAGCACTCCTATACGCCGCGCGACCAGGAGCTGCTGACCTTCGTCTCCTACCACATCGCCAATGCGCTCGAACGCAAGCGCAACGCTGAGACGCTGAAGCAGGCCTATTCGAAGCTCGAACAGCGCGTCGTCGAGCGCACCGGCGAACTGGCCGCGGTCAACCGCGACCTGCGCGAGCAGATCATGGTGCGCGAGCGCGTCGAGCGCCAGCTCAAGTACGAAAACCTGCACGACGCGCTGACCGGATTGCCGAACCGCAACTTCCTGATCGAAAAGCTCAGCCAGGCACTGGCCGCGTTCGCGCGTGATCCGCGCCAGCGCTTCGCCGTGCTGTTTCTCGACCTGGACCGATTCAAGGTCGTCAACGACTCGGTCGGCCACCTGGTCGGCGACGAGCTGCTGAACGAGGTCGGTGCGCGCATCGCGGCCGTGCTCGAACCGCGCGACCTGGTCGCGCGCCTCGGCGGCGACGAGTTCGCGATCGTACTGCACGGCATCGAGAACGCCGACGATGCGATCGCGTTCGCCCAGCGCATCATCGAGACGCTCAACGCGCCGATCCGGCTCAGCGGCAAGGAACTGTTCACGTCGGCGTCGATCGGCATCGCCATGGCCGCACCGCATTATCGTCAGGCCGAAGAACTGCTGCGCGATGCCGACGTCGCGATGTACCGCGCCAAGAGCGAGGGGCGCCACCGCCACGCACTGTTCGACGAGGAGCTGCATCTGGAAGCGATGCGCCTGCTCGACCTGGAAGGCGACTTGCGTCGGGCGATATCGCGCAGTGAATTCACGCCGTTCTTCCAGCCGATACTGCGCCTGTCGACGCGCCGCATCGTCGGCTACGAAGCCCTGTTGCGCTGGCGCCATCCGCAGCGCGGCCTGCTCGAGCCGGCCGATTTCCTCGGCGTCGCCGAAGACACCGGCGTGGCCGAGCAGATCGACTGGAAGATCTTCGAGCGCGTGTTCGAGGTGACGCCGGCGCTGCTCAGCACCGGCGCCGAGTTCGTCAGCATCAACCTGTCCGGTCGGCATTTTCGTTCGTCGACCGTCTGCGACGATTTACTCGCACTGATGCGCCAGCACTATGTCGCACCGGCCAGCATCCGCATCGAAGTCACCGAGCGCACGCTGATCGAGAATCCCGCCATGGTCAAGGAGATGCTCGAATCGCTGCGCCGCAGCGGCCTCGGCCTCGCGCTCGACGATTTCGGCACCGGCTATTCCTCGCTGAGCTACCTGCATCAGTATCCGCTGCACTCGCTGAAGATCGACCGCTCCTTCATCTCCGAACTGCATTCGCTCGAGACCAAGGGCAGCGTCGCCGTTGTGCGCGCGATTCAGGCATTGGCCGAGTCGCTCGACATGGAAGTCATCGCCGAGGGCATCGAGACCGACGCGCAATACGTCACGCTGGTCGAACTGGGTTGCCTGTACGGCCAGGGTTTCCTGTTCGGCCGACCGCAGCCGGCCAGCGTCTGGCTCGAACGCGCGTCGGCGTTCAGCCACTCGGCGGATTAGGTGAGGAGTGAGGGGTGAGGAGTGATGAGTGATGAGTGATGAGTGAGGAGTGAGGAGTGATGAGTGAGGAGTGAGGAGTGAGGAGTGAGGTCAGAACTGCTCTTCCTAACTCCTAACTCCTAACGCTTCAGTGCTCCGCCTCCGACGTTGGCGTTCCAGCCGGATCGCGGAAAATCCGCTCGATGTCGATCGCATCGAAGTGATAGTGCGTATTGCAGAACTCGCAGGTGACCTCGACGCGACCGTCGGCCTGGCGGCTCGCCATCGCCTCGTCGCGCCCGAGCGTGCGCAACACGCCGGCGACGCGTTCGCGCGAGCAGCGGCAGCCGAAGCGCAGCGGCTGCTCGGCCAGGACGCGCACCGTTTCCTCGTGGAAAACGCGCAGCAGCAGACGTTCGGCGTCGAGTCGCAGCAGTTCGTCCGGAGTCACCGTGGCGAGCAGATGGCCGACGCGATTCCAGGCATCGGCGTCAGTGGTGTCGGAAGCCGGCAGTTGCTGCAGCATCAGCCCGGCGCAACGCTCGCCGTCGCTGGCCAGCAGGACGCGCGTGGGCAATTGCTCGGAGCGGGCGAATAGCGTGCGAAGAGGACGGCCGGATCGTCATCGTCGACCGGGACCACGCCCTGATAACGTTGCCCGCTGGCGGCATTCTCGATCGTGATCGCGAGCAGCGGTTCGCCGCTCGCGCCGAGGCGAAAATCGTCCGGCAGGTCCGGCTGCCAGCGTGCCAGGCCGCGCAGGCGTCCGTCGTGACCGCACTCGGCGAACAGCAGCGAAAGTTCTCCGGCCGCCTTGAGCTGGATCGACAGTGATCCTTCGAACTTGATGTTGCCGGTGAACAGTGCGCTGGCGGCAAGGCAGCGCGCAAGCAGGTCGGCGACGACCGGCGGGTAGTCGGCGCGCTCACGCACCTGCTGCCAGGTCGACGTCAGGCGCACGAGCACGCCACGCAACTGCGCGCGCTCGAGCAGGAAGCGATGCAGCAAATCGCCGCCGTCGCTCATCGGCGGGCGCCGGGTTGCTGCGCGGCGCCTGCCGGATGCTGCCGACATTGCGCAGCGGGCCTGTGGCAGGGCAGGATCGCAATGGCGCGCGCTCCCGGCAATGGCATCGGCACGTGCTTCGAATCCATCATGACGTTGAGAATCATGGCGATCAGAATACCCAAAATGCGCGGCTCTCGCCGCGTCGGGCGCGACCGTGGCCTGCGTCGCATCGGCCGCGCGGTGTTCGCCGGCCTGGGCGGCGCGAGCGAATGAATCAAGACGGGCGAATGTTGAATTTGCGTCAAGCGCAACGCCGACCGCTCTGGCGGCGGCTGTTGCGTCTGGTTTGCCTGGCCGCGCTCGCGTGGCTGGCATTGACCTGGCTGTGCGTACTGATGCTGCGCTTCGTGCCGCCGCTGACCTCAGCGTTCATGCTCGAGCGCCGCGTGTCGGCCCTGCTGCACGGCGAAGGCGATTTTGCCTTGAAGTATCAGTGGGTGCCGCTCGCAAGGGTCTCGACGGAACTGCCGATCGCGCTGGTTGCCGGCGAGGACCAGAAGTTTCCGACGCACCACGGCTTCGACCTGCAGGCGATCGCCGATGCGCTGGATGAAGCCGACGAAGGCGAGCGCCTGCGCGGGGCAAGCACGATCTCGCAGCAGGCCGCGAAGAACCTGTTCCTGTGGGGCGGCCGCAGTTTCGTGCGCAAGGGACTCGAGGCGTATTTCACCGTGCTGCTCGAGCTGACCTGGCCGAAGCAGCGCATCCTCGAGGTCTATCTCAACATCGCCGAGTTCGGCGACGGCGTCTACGGTGCGCAGGCCGCGGCGCAGCAGTTTTTCCGCAAGAACGCGGCGCAGTTGAGCGCGCACGAATCAGCGTTGCTCGCCTCGGTGCTGCCGAACCCGAAAAAGCTGCATGCCGACCGGCCTTCGCCCTACGTGCAGCGTCACAGCGAGTGGATCGAACGGCAGGGATCTCATGCCACGCTCAGGAATCGGGTATGCGAGTCAGCTCTCGCGTCGATTGCAACAGCAGCGGAACAAGCAACAACGCCACGACCGAACCTGCCGCCTGCGCGCACACGAAGCCCGGCACATCGGCCGGACGGATGCCGGCGAACGTGGTCGTGAACGCGCGCGCGATCGTGACCGCCGGATTCGCGAACGAAGTCGAGGCCGTGAACCAGTAGGCGCAGGCGATATACGCGCCAACCAGTGCAGGCACGGCCGCGGGCCGCGCGCGGCGTCCGAGAAGGATCGTCAGCAGCAGTCCGGCCGTCGCGAGAATTTCGCTGAGCCACTGGCCGGTGCCGCTGCGCGCCCGTATGCCGATCTGCAGCGGCGCGAGGTCGAACATCAGGTGTGCCAGCATGACGCCGAGCACGGCGCCGCCGGTCTGAACCATTGTATACAATGCCGCATCACGCCAGGCGAGCTCGCCGCGCCAGGCAAGGGCGCAGCTCACGGCCGGATTGAAATGCGCGCCGGAAAGCGGACCGAGCAGTTCGATCAGTATCCAGAGGCCGAGCCCGGTCGCGGTGGAATTGGCCAGCAGCGCGATGGCGGCATTGCCGTGGGCGAGCAGTTCGCCCATGTGGCCGGATCCGACGACGATCATCAGCAGTGCGGCCGTACCGAAGAACTCAGCAAACGCGCGCCGACGCAGTGCAATCATGGCTGCGGCAGCGCGTCGAGTGCGCGCAGCAGTTCGGTCACGCGCCCCTCGATCTCGTCGCGAACCTGGCGGAATCCGGCGTCGTCGAGCGCCTTCGGATCGGTCAGCGCCCAGTCCTCGCGCCAGGTCGCAGGAATCCACGGACAGGCGTCGCCACAGCCCATGGTCACCACCGCATCGAAGGCAACGCTGCCGAACTCGTCAAGCGACTTGGATCGCTGCGCGGCGAGGTCGATGCCGCGCTCGGCCATGAACGCGACCGCGCGCGGGTTGATCCGGCCGGACGGTCGCGAGCCTGCTGAATGCGCATCGATGCGATCGCCGCCGATGCGGCGCGCGAACGCCTCGGCCATCTGGCTGCGATTGGCGTTTTCCACGCAGACGAACAACACACGCAGCATGCTCGACCCTCAGTTGCAGCAGGCCGGAGGATTGGCGGCGACGGCCGTTCCGCAGCACGACGACACTGACTTTTCGGCGGCCTGCGCACGTGGGCCGCAGCACGCAGCGTCTGTGCTGTCTGCCGCTCCGGCGGCGCCTTCGTTTGGCGCGTAGTAGGTCGTCGCCTCGCCGTGAGTATGAAACGTCTCCCAGCGCAGGCCCTGCGGATCCTCGGCCCAGTATTTGTCGGAATGCGCGTAACAACAGGTCGTGTTGACCTCGGCCAGACTGACCGCGTCGGCGTCTTTCAGACGCGCGCCGATCTGCTCGAGCGCTGGCGCATCGTCCGCCTGGATGCCCAGATGGTCGATGCCGACCGTGCCATCGCGCCTCGAAATGGCGAAGTTCAGGCGCGGATCATCGAGCATCCACTTGGCGTAGTCGGACTTCACGACTGCCGGCGTTGCACCGAACAATTGCGAATAAAACGCGATGCTGCGCTCGAGATCGGCAACATTGACGTGGACATGAAAGCGATTCATTGGCGGCTCCTGCGGGGCGATGGAACGGGCGCCGGTGCGCAGATCCTTGCGGGTCCGCAGTCGGCGCCGGCACAGCAGTTTTCGGTAAGATAGGCGATGACGGCGTTCATGCGCGCGTAGTCGGCGCGGCAATGGATGTTGCGGCCGTCGCGGCGGTCACGGATCAGGCCGGCGCGGCGCAGAGCATTCAGGTGATTGGTCAGCGTGGCGCCGGCGTGGCGCGTATCGGCCTGCAACGCGCCGACCGTCACGCCGCCCGGCCCGGCCTGGACCAGCAGGCGAAACAGCTCGAGGCGGTGCGGATGGGCCAGCGCCTTGAGCGCCGCTATCATCTTTTTTGATTCCATATTTCCAGAATTATGGAACTAGTATCCGATTTGTCAAGCGCCACGCCGGGCGGCAACCGAAAGCGCCGGCGCTGGCGCGATGTTCGACTCGTCATCGCCTTGGGTTAGCATGGCGAGATCGCCTTCGCCAACGTGTTGCTCCATGACCCGACTTTGCGTCGTAGTACCGGCATTCAACGAGAGCGAGGGCCTGCGTGAATTCCACGCGCGGCTCGGCGCCGTGCTCGACGGGCTCGACCTGGAGAGCGAGGTGCTCTACGTCGACGACGGCAGCCGTGACGACACCTGGGCGGTCATGTGTTCGTTGCGCGCCGCCGATCTGCGCGTCGCGACGCTGAAACTGAGCCGCAACTTCGGCAAGGAACTGGCGATGACGGCAGGCCTCGACGCCGCCGACGGCGACGCTGTCATCGTGATCGATGCGGACCTGCAGGATCCGCCCGAGCTGATCCCGTCTTTCCTGCAGCACTGGCGCGAAGGCTACGACGTCGTCTACGGCACGCGTTCGACGCGGGCCGGCGAAACGTCGTTGAAGAGATTCACCTCGGCGGCGTTCTATCGCGTCATGCAGAGCGTCAGCGCGACGCCGGTACCGCGCGACACCGGCGACTTCCGCTTGATGAACCGCCGCTCGCTCGATGCGCTGAAGCAATTGCGCGAACGTCAGCGTTTCATGAAAGGCCTGTTCACCTGGGTCGGCTTCCGGCAAAAAGCCGTGGTCTACGATCGCGATCCGCGTTTCGCCGGCGCCAGCAAGTTCAACTATTGGCGGCTCTGGAATTTCGCGCTCGAGGGAATCACCTCGTTCTCCGGCGCGCCGCTGAAGGTGGCGACTTATGTCGGCATTTTCACGGCGTTGCTCGCGTTCGGCTTCGGCATCGTCGTGCTCGGCAAGGCGTTGTTCTTCGGCGACGCGGTGCGCGGCTATCCGTCGCTGATGCTCGTCGTCCTGTTTCTCGGCGGCGTTCAGCTGATGGCGCTGGGCATGATCGGCGAATATCTCGGCCGCCTGTACATGGAGGCCAAGCAACGGCCGCTGTATCTGGTCGATGAATGGCGGGAACCGGCGAGCCGGCACAAAGCCGGTCCGGCACAGGAGTAAACTGTCGCTGCCGAAAACCGGTTTGTCCGGTCGGACGGCGAAAGGAGGTTCCCATGCATCTGGTCAAGCACCTGTTGGAGGCCAAGCCCCGCGCCATCCATGCCATCGGACCGGATCAGCCGGTGCTCGAGGCGATCCGCATGATGGCCGACAAGTACGTCGGCGCGTTGCTGGTCATGCGTGGCGAAGACCTGCTCGGCATCGTGTCCGAGCGCGACTACGCTCGCAAAGTGATCCTGAAGGGCAAGTCGTCAGCCGATACGCCGGTGCGCGAGATCATGTCGGCGCCGGTGCTCAGCGTCGGTCCCGGCGACAGCGCGCATCGCTGCATGCGCGTGATGACGGAGCACAAGATCCGCCACCTGCCGGTGGTCGAAGACGCACGAGTGATCGGCGTGCTGTCGATCGGCGACCTGGTCAAGGCCGTCATCGACGAACAGGCCGAGCAGCTCGAGCAGTTGCAACGCTATATCGCAGGCTGAAGGTCGCATCCGCATTCAGGATGCCGCGCCGCCGCGAGCGCGCCGCAAAGAATACTGTCTCATCTGGCCGTGAGACAAAGGCGATCGTACGCAGAAGCAAGGTCAGGCCACCTGCACGTGGTCGGATTGTGGAAATCGTTGGAAAATCGGCATGTCATGAGCATCGACCCCGCCCTGCGCCAGCGCCTGCACCAGCTTCTGCGCGACTATGGGGCCAAGGTCCGTGCCCTGATCGAAGGCCATGGGCTGGGCCAGTACGGCATCGATCCGGCCGACATCGAGCAGGAAGTACGCATCCGGCTATGGAAGGCGCTGGAGCGTGACCGGAATGCGGCCTTTCATACGTCTTTTATACAGAGGGTGGTGCTGACCACTGTGATCGATGCGATCCGCGCCGCGAATGCGCGACCGGTCGATCCGCTGCCCGAGGCGGGCGAAACCGGCGACTTGGCTTTTGTCGAGCCGACTGCCGGTCCCGAACGCAGTGCCAGCGGCATCGAGGATTTCGATCGGATCATGGCGTGCATGGCCGAATTGCCGGAGCGCCGGCGCAAGGCGGTCGCTCTGCATCTGCAGGGCTTCAGTCTGCGGGAAATCGGCGAGTTCAGCGGCACCAGCGAGGAAGCAGCACGCAAGCTGCTCGATCGCGGGATGGAAACATTGCGCGAGCGGCTCGTCGTAGCCGGTTTTGGAGAGTTCGATGATTAAGCCAGGTCTTGCCAATTTGTACCGTCGCTTCACGCGCCGCCACGCGGCTGCCGAAGCATTGCCGCAAGTCGACGCGCTGCTCGCGCTGGCCGAAGGCGAGCACGGCGCCAGCAGCGAGCGCCTGCTCACCGAAGTCGCTCGTTCCGGACTGCACGCCGACCTGCTGCGATTTGCACGTGCGTTGTCGCCGGAGTCGGCGCGTCTGGGCGTGCAGCTCGAACAGGCCCTCGATGCGTCATCGGCCGGACATCAGCGTGATCGACGTCCGCTGCGCAGCGCCACGCCACAGCGCGGCTGGTTGCGCACCGCGGGCGCGCTTGCCGCCGGCCTGCTCGTCGCCGTGGCCGTCTGGTCGGTGCAACGCGGCCACATGTCGGCGCCAGCGGATGTCGCCGCGGCGAACAAACCGGTGCCCGATCGCATATTTGCCGCGCTCAGCGAGCGGCCTACGTCAGGAACGACGGGCAAACGCGACGAAATCTTCCGCGGCGACTTCAAGTCGGACCGGATTTTCAAGTCCAGCGAAGGCTGATCAGTCCAGCGACGGCTGACGCTACAGCTCCACCGCGCTCGCGTGCTCGCGCGTCGCCGCAAACGTAACGCCGGGTGAGCGTTCCTGGGCCAGCTGCAGGTTGATCCGCGTCGGCGCCAGATAGACCAGTTCGCCGGCCGCGTCGAGCGCGAGGTTCATCGCGTTCTTTTCGCGGAACTCCGCCAGTTTTTTCTCGTCAGCGCAGCGGATCCAGCGTGCCGTTGCGATCGTGATGTTCTCGAAAGAGCAGTCGACGCTGTACTCGTCTTTCAGCCGATAGGCGACGACCTCGAACTGCAGCACGCCGACCGCGCCGAGGATCAGGTCGTTCGACATCAGCGGCCGGAAGAACTGCGTCGCGCCCTCCTCGGACAATTGCGCCAGGCCCTTCTGCAGCTGCTTCATCTTCAGCGGATCGCGCAGGCGTGCGCGCCGGAACAGTTCCGGTGCGAAACTCGGAATGCCGGTGAAACTCAATGCTTCGCCTTCGCTGAACGCATCGCCGATCGAGATCGTGCCGTGGTTATGGATGCCGATCACGTCGCCGGGAAACGCCGTGTTGACGATCTCGCGATCCGATGCCATGAACGTCAGCGCATTCGCCAGCTTCATTTCCTTGCCGCTGCGCACATGAAACGCCTTCATGCCGCCGTTGAACGTACCGGAACAGATGCGCATGAAGGCGACGCGATCGCGGTGCATCGGGTCCATGTTCGCCTGGATCTTGAACACGAAACCGGTCAGCCTGTCTTCGAGCGGCGCGATTTCTCGCGTCGTTGTCGCGCGCGGTTTTGGCGCCGGCGCGTGCTCGACGAAGAAATCGAGCAGCAGCTGCACGCCGAAGTTGTTGACCGCCGAGCCGAAGAATACCGGCGTCTGCCGCCCGGCCAGGTACGCGTCCGCGTCGAACGGATGCGAGGCGCCTTGCACCAGTTCGAGTTCTTCGCGCACTTCGCGCAACATGTCGGCGCCGATGCGCGCTTCGAGTTGCGCATCGTCGAGCGAGGCGTAGATGGTCGAATCCTGACGCGTGAAATTGCGTCCCTGCTCGAAGATGTGCACCTCGCCGCTGAGCAGGTGGTACACGCCCTTCAGGCGCGAGCCCATGCCGATCGGCCAGGTCACCGGTGCGCACTGGATGCGCAGCACCGATTCGACTTCGTCGAGCAGTTCGATCGGCGCGCGGCCTTCGCGATCGAGCTTGTTGATGAAGGTCATGATCGGCGTATCGCGCAGCCGGCACACGTCCATCAGCTTGATCGTGCGTTCCTCGACGCCCTTGGCGCAGTCGATCACCATCAGCGCCGAGTCGACCGCGGTCAGCACGCGGTAGGTGTCCTCTGAGAAATCGGCGTGGCCCGGTGTGTCGAGCAGGTTGATGATGCGGTCTTCGTACGGAAACTGCATCACCGAACTGGTCACCGAAATGCCGCGCTCTTTTTCCAGCGCCATCCAGTCGCTGGTTGCGTGGCGCGCGGCCTTGCGCGACTTCACGCTGCCGGCCATCTGGATCGCGCCGCCGAACAGCAGCAGCTTCTCGGTCAGGGTGGTCTTGCCTGCGTCCGGGTGCGAGATGATCGCAAACGTGCGCCGGCGCAGGGTTTCGCTGGATTGGTCCATGAATGTTCCGGTGCGCGGCGCGTTCGGCGCCGCGGAAAAGGCCGGCGATTATAGTGGCAAATGCCCGAGGCTACTGATCGCCGAGCATCATGCCGGCGGTCGGCGCGTATTCGCCGGC
>Ga0193726_1002237_pt1 | contig 13447 bp, 12 predicted proteins | sample H2c1metaG_FD_144928 | JGI IMG/M metagenome (GOLD analysis project Ga0193726, IMG submission 144928) | Soil microbial communities from a riparian zone of the East river system, Colorado, United States - H2c1 | ecosystem: Environmental > Terrestrial > Soil > Riparian zone | place: USA: East River... | reverse complement strand
GGCCAGTTGCTCGACCTGATCCGCGAATTCGCAGCCACCGTAATAGCGCTTCCCGGGATAGCCTTCGGCGTACTTGTTCGTGAAGATCGATCCCATCGCCTCCAGAACTGCTTCCGAGACGAGGTTCTCGGAGGGAATCAGCTCGAGGCCGGTCGCTTGGCGCTCCGCTTCGTCGCGCAGGAGCTGTGAAATTTTCGGATCGACTTGCGCGAGCGGCCGCTGCATGCGGGAATTCGCTTCCGTGGTATTGCTCATTCGTTTGTCCCTCTGAAGATCCGGTCGTGTCGAACGGCCGGAATTGACGTCGCGACTATGATAGCGCGTGAAGGGACGGCTGGAAAACGGCGAGGGAATGCTCTAAGAAATAAGGACCGAGAGTATGGCGCGGTTACTTACCAAACTCCCAGCCCTCATGTTTTACTTGAGGCCAAACATGTTAGTGGTGGTCGTGCCGCCACTTCCAATAGTCTCTTTGCTCGTTTTTGTTCAGCTTGCGGAAGTCTCTGCGATCGTGGTGTGTCTCCACAGTCCACTGGTTGTAGTAAACCTCTTCATTGTGATCGTAAACGTGGTAATCGTTGTAGCCCGCGTCGTGAACTCGGTACCCGTAAGTAGCGTGCGCCGAGCAGCCGGCGATCAAAAACGCGGCTCCAAGGAATGCCACTTCGATGATGGGAATCAAAAACCTACTTTGAACCTTCATGCAGTGCGCTCCTGGCTTGCAAAAGTTACGTTCGTGGCCCGTACAATTTAGGAAGCGATCATAGGAATGAAGTTTGAAACTGCGAATCGGCAGAATCGGTTAAACAGTCACCAGAAATGCTGTATTCCGGATCAGGGGAGTCAAGAACAGCCGACAAGCTGGCGCGAATCTCTAAGGCTTTCAGGAAATATTCTTGATCGTGGTGTTGATGAGATTGATCGTACCCGAATACGGATCGCCGTTGGATTCGTATTCCATCGAGAAGAATCCTTTGTATGCGTTTTTCTTCGCAATTCCGAAAACCCTTGCAAGATCGACCAGGGCCACACTGTTGGGCCCGTTCACTTCGGCATCCTTCACGTGCGAAATACCATAGGCATGGGCAAACATTTCGTACAGTCCGCGGTAGGCTGCTTCCGGCGGAAGCGCGACAACACTGTTGCCGAAATCTGGCAGAGCGTGCACCCACGGGCTGGCGATTCTATCGAGTAGGGCCGCAACAAAAAACGGATCTTCGCTATGAGGATTGTCATTCTCCAGGTGCATCACAACGTTCTGAGACGCCGCATATCCAGCAATTCGTTTCATTTGTTCCGCAAGCGGCCCTGCCTCCGGCTTCGCATCCTTCACCACCGCAATATTCAGTCGAACGCTCGGCGAACCCAAATGCGCGGCGACGTCGATCCACCGGTTGCAGAACTGCGCCGCTCGTTTGCGCACGGTGGTATCCGGCGAGTAGAGGCTGTCTGGATTGTCTGCGGCGACGTTCACAAACGTCGTACCGGACTTTGTCGCTGCGTTTCGGAGTTCGTCGAGATAGGTAGTTTCTGTGGAGAGGAAGTGTTCGCTCCACGGCTCGATTTTGTGAATGCCGAATTTCTCCGCAACGTGAGACGGGAAGTCCTTAATCGACATTTTGTTCGCTGCAGTCGGCTTGTCATCGTGCTGACCCGCGATCAATTCTCGAAACGGATATGACCCGACTGCGATGCGTTCATGCGGAATGGTGGGAAAGATGACGTGCGGTCCGCCTGCTTGGCTGGCTGCGGCAAGAATATTTGCCGGTTCGTTGAGAGAAATCGGCGCGGCGAGCACGCATAGCGAGGCGTTTTGTAGAAAAGCGCGGCGGCTAGTGTTTTTCATGGCCGGAAGTGTAGCGAAATTCGAGAAATTTGTCTGGCGAAAGGCCCACTTGCGCAGCTCGCCGCGTTCTTGCGGTGTTGCCTTTCGTTGACACGCCGCACCGCGTCCGTTAGGCTTTTTTCGTTCGCTGATTCGCAACGCTTTCACGAGAGACAACTGAGCGCCGCATGGCTGAAGAAAAACTCCCGACCCGAGCACAGGACTTTTCCGAGTGGTACAACCAGCTGGTGTTAAAGGCGCAACTTGCAGACTACGCGCCCGTGCGCGGTTGCATGATCGTCCGCCCTTACGGCTGGGCCCTTTGGGAGAATATCCAGCAGGCGCTCGATTCGCGCTTCAAGGCGACTGGACACCAAAACGTTGCGTTTCCGTTGCTCATCCCGAAGAGTTTTATTGAAAAGGAAAAGCATCACGTCGAGGGATTTTCGCCAGAGCTGGCGGTGGTAACGATCGGCGGCGGCGAAGAACTCGCTGAACCACTCATTCTCCGCCCAACTTCGGAAACCATCATCGGTCACATGTGGTCGAAGTGGATTCAATCCTACCGCGATTTGCCGGTGTTGATGAACCAGTGGAACTCCGTCGTGCGCTGGGAACTCCGCACCAAACTTTTTCTCCGCACACTTGAATTTTATTGGCAGGAAGGCCACACGGCGCACGCCACGAAACAGGAAGCTCAAGACGAAACGCGCCAAATGCTTGATACTTATGCCGATTTTGCGGTCAATGAAGCTGCGATCCCGGTAATTCCCGGCGCCAAGTCGGACGCCGAAAAATTCGCCGGCGCCGATCTTACATACTCGATTGAAGCCATGATGGGCGACGGCAAAGCGCTGCAAGCGGGCACGTCCCATTTCCTGGGACAAAATTTCGCGAAAGCTTTTGAGGTGAAATATCTGGATCAAACCGGCGTCCAGCAGCATTGCTGGACCACTTCTTGGGGACTCTCCACGCGCTTCATCGGCGCGATCATCATGGTCCACGGCGATGACCAGGGCCTCGTGCTCCCGCCGAAGCTCGCTCCTTATCAAGTCGTGATCGTCCCTATTTTCAAGAACGACGAAGAGAAGTCGTCCGTGCTTGCCGCCGCGAAGGATTTAAAGACACAACTCGTGAAAGCAAGAATTCGCGTCACGCTCGATGAGCGCGAAGGGCAAAGTCCAGGCTGGAAGTTCAACGACTGGGAAATGCGCGGCGTGCCGGTCCGCGTCGAGCTCGGTCCGAAGGACGTCGCAAAACAGGCCGCCGTTCTCGCGCGCCGTGACCGTCCAGGTCGCGAGGGAAAGATTTCCGTGCAGCTCAACGATATTCCAGCGGCGATAGAAAAGCTGATGGACGAAATTCACCAGTCCATGTATGAAAAAGCTCTCGCATTTCGCCGCGCCAATACTCACGCAGCCGCAAATTACGACGAGCTTAAGAAAGCCGTCGAAACGGGGTTTGCATTCGCTAGCTGGTGCGGTAGCGCGGATTGCGAAGGCAAAATTAAGGAAGAAACTCGCGCCACCATGCGCTGCATTCCACTCGACCAGGAAGCCGTGCTGGGTTCGGGCGGCGCAGCCGCGACCGGAAAATGCGTTTACTGCAGCCAGCCGGCAAGTGAACGTGCGATATTCGCCCGCGCCTACTGACGAAGCCCTAGAAATATTCCGGCAAAACCTTCGCGAAATCTGCGAACGCAATCTCCGGTTCTGGAATTTCCGGATGCCATAGCTTCTCCCACTCAAAGCAGTAGTAGCCCTTGTAACCAATTCCCATCAGCGCTTTGAGCTGCCTCTGTATCGGCACGTCGCCCTTGCCGGTCAGAACGTAGTGCCGCTCCCCGTTGAGGAGCACTGAATCCTTCAAGTGCGTGTGGCGAATCCACGGTCCCAGCTCGCCAACAGTCGTTTCCGGCTCCTCATGTGAACTCGCGAACGTGTGATGCGCATCCCAGAGCAGCGCCGCATGTGGCGAATCCGCTTCCATCAAAATTGTTTTCAGCGTGGGCGAGTCTGTGAAGTCCCCGTGCGATTCAATGATCACGGTCACGTTTCGAGGCGCCGCGTATAGCGCCAGTTCGCGCATTCCCGCTGCAACCCGGCGTACTGCTTCTTCCCGAGGTCCCTCGACCTTGTTTCCAAAAATCCGAACGTAAGGCGATTCCAGTTTTTCAGCCAGGTCTATAAACCGCTTGGCGTCGGCAATCTGTTTTGCCCGCACGGCCTCATCCGCGTGGTGCATTTCGGAGGAACTGCCGAGGTTGGCGATTTTCAATCCGTGGGCAGCGAGATCGCTTTTCGCCTCTGCGATCCTGTCCGGCGAAAACTCCGGCCGCGAAGGCAGGTCAAGATCTCCCATGATCCCGCGCAACTCAATTGCCGAATAGCTGTTCGCCGCGGCAAACTCCAGCACTTTTGGCCACGGCCACTTAGGGCAGCCCAGCGTGGAAAAGGCCAGCGGCCGCGCCTTGCCCGCCAGAGGCAGAAATTTCGCGGCCATACCTGCAGCGAGAGAGCCTGCAACGAACTCTCGACGGTTCATCCTCATCACTACGCCTCCAAAACCCCGGGGATTCTAGCACTTGGCGGTCCGCTCGCTGATATCCACAATCTCCGACTTGATAATTTTCGGGGGTTGCTTGCAGGTCACACCTGTACTCGACCGCCATCGACAGCGAGTTACCTTGGTGTTAGCTTCAAACTTGCATCATGATTTCATCGTTGCATCGAGTGGAGAGCGTACTTGTCCGTATTTGAACAACCCAAGCGGAGTTTCCGCTCTGAACGCGGCGAAGGCAAGATCAAAGCCATCCTCGTGACCGTGGTCCTTGCCGTCGGCGTTCTGACCGCCGTCAAGGTTGTGCCTCCCTATTCCGCCGAATATCAGCTCAACGACAAGATTCAGGAAATTGCTCGCTTTGGGATCGTGCAGCGTCAGACGGAAGACCAGATCAAAGACGCCGTTCTCAAGACAATCCAGGACCTTGAGATTCCTGCGAAGCGCGACGATATCAAAGTAGTTACCAGCACTTCGAAGGTCACGATTACGATCGACTACACCGTTCCCGTGGATATTCTTTTCTACCACCTTGACCTGCACTTCACACCGTCGAGCGAAAACAAGTCGCTCACTTAGGGTTTAGTGTGGTGCACCTGCATTTGTTGTGCGGAAACTCCGCCTTTCCTTGATTTCAACAGTAAGAGACACTTATAGGGAATTAACTGCTGTCCAGCGGATCGAAAGCATGCTGAGCGGCCGTTGACTTCAGCCCGTGGAGAAGACTTGCGTATTCGCATTCAAAAGGGTTTCTGGACATCTCGCTGGGGCTTGACCCTCCTTGGAGTGGTTTTCGGCTGCATCGTCATTTGTGCAAGCATTTTCGGCTACTACTACGTGAAATACGGCCGCATGATTGATGCGCGCCTCTCTGGGAACATTCTTCAGAACACGACGCAAATTTTCTCGGCGCCAGCCCAGATTGCTCCCGGGCAGGTTTCGAATCCCGAAGAACTCACGACATATCTGCAAAAAGTCGGATATCGGCCCGAAGCCGACGACTCGTCGTTGGGCCAGTACACGGCCAACGGCAATGTGATCGACATTCGTCCGTCAAAGCTCTCTTACTTCGCCGGTGGCAATGCGCTCGCGGTCCAGTTCGCCAGCAAGACGATCAAGTCCATTCGTCCCCTTGGCGGGGGCCCCGAAATGGCATCCGCCGAAATCGAGCCGGAGCTGATTACCAATCTTTTCGATAGCTCCCGCGAAAAACGCCGTTCGGTTCGATACGACGATTTACCGCCGAACATGATCAACGCGATCCTTTCGTCGGAAGACAAACGTTTCTTCGAACATCCCGGTTTCGATTTCATCCGAATTTTCGGCGCTGCGTGGAACGATCTGCGCCACGGAACCCACTTGCAGGGCGCGAGTACTATTACCATGCAGGTCGCCCGGACTTTTTTTCTGTCTACCGATCGCAATTGGAGACGCAAGGTTTCCGAGGCAATGCTTAGTCTCGAGCTTGAGCAGCGATTCTCTAAGCAGCGAATCTTCGAGATGTACGCCAACGAAGTTTATCTCGGCAATCGCGGCAGCTTCGGTATTCGGGGCTTTGCGCAGGCCAGCGTCGCATATTTCGGCAAGGACTTGCGGCAGCTTTCGCTCGGCGAATGCGCGTTCCTCGCGGGCTTGATTCGCGCGCCCAATTACTATTCGGCTGCCGATCGCCATCCCGAGCGCGGGCCGCAGTCCCGCGATCGTGTCCTGGCGCAGATGGTTGAAAACAAGTACATCAACGAAGCTGACGCTCAGGACGCCAAGCGTGAGCAGCTCAAGATCGTTCGCACGGCGGGGACTTCAAGTGAAGCGCCGTACTTCGTGGACATGGTCAAAGACCACCTCCTCGATAAATATGCCGAAACAGAATTGCTCAGCCAGAATTTTCGCGTGTATACGACACTCGATCCGGCTCTGCAACGCGCCGCCGCTGCGGCGGTCGAAGCGGGCGTGAAGAACGTCGACACGCTGCTTGCAAAAAAATACGAAAAGTGGAAAAAAGATAAAGCGAAAAAAGGCAACAGCGACCCCATTCCTCAAGTTCAGGTGGCTCTGGTTTCACTCGATCCCCGCACCGGCGAAATTCGCGCGCTAATCGGCGGCCGCGACTACGGCCAGAGTCAGCTCAATCACGCCATCGCTCATCGCCAACCCGGTTCCGTGTTCAAGCCGTTTGTCTATGCAGCCGATTAGCGCGCGAAATTCGCGCGCTAATCGGCGGCCGCGACTACGGCCAGAGTCAGCTCAATCACGCCATCGCTCATCGCCAACCCGGTTCCGTGTTCAAGCCGTTTGTCTATGCAGCCGCATTCGACAATGCCGTAGACGGCGTTCAGCCGGTCGTGACTCCGGCGACGACGATCGACGACGAGCCGACAACGTTTGAATTCGATGGACAGGAATACACTCCCAACAACTACGGCGAAAAATTCATGGGCCGAGTAACGGTCCGCGACGCGCTTACGAACTCGCTCAACGTCGCCACCGTGAAAGTAGCCGAGATGATAGGCTACGGCCGCGTTGTGCAGATTGCTCGCCAGATGGGCCTGGGCACAAACATTCGAGCCACTCCCGCAGTAGCCCTCGGTGCGTACGAAATGACTCCGGTGGACGTGGCCGCAGGCTACACCGCGTTCGGCCAAGGCGGAGTTCGCGCCGAACCGCAATTCCTTCGTACGATGGTCAGTGCCAGCGGAACAGTGCTGGAGAAAACGACTCCCGTGACGCACGCCGTACTCGATCCGCGTGTCGCCTACCTCGTCACAAGCCTGATGAAAGATGTATTGAACAAGGGCACCGGTGCAAGTGTTCGCGCCAAGGGCTTTACTTTGCCTGCAGCCGGCAAGACCGGCACTTCTCGTGACGGGTGGTTTGCGGGATTTACGTCAAACCTCGTTACGGTGATTTGGATAGGCTTTGACGACAACCGTGACCTTGGCCTTGCTGGCGGCACAACCGCTGCTCCGATTTGGGCGGACTACATGAAGAAGGCAACAACGCTACCCGGGTACAAGAACGTGAAAGACTTCGACGTGCCAGAGGGCATTCAGTCCGCAATGATCGATCCTGAGTCCCTGGAGCTTGCAACGCCTAGCTGTCCAGCGACGCGTGAAGAAGTCTTTGTCGGCGGTTCTGCTCCTACGCAGTATTGCGAGCTTCACGGAGGTCACGGCATCGTTTCCTCGACCGGCTCCTTCCTTTCCCACATTTTTGGCGGCGGCCAACCGAAACCGCCCGTTGACCCGAACAATCCGAGCCCCAATGGTACGGTTACGGTCAACGGCGATGGCAAAGCTGCCCTAGGTCCCGACGGCAAGCCTTTGCCAGGTGGCGCCGAACCCAACCAGCCAAAGAAAAAGAACCCTTTACAGAAGGTTTTTGGTATCTTTGGGGGCAAGAAGAAGGACTCCGACAAGCCACCAAAGCCGCCGGAGAAGGGAGAGTCGCCATGACGAAATTCTCGATGGCGGTTCAAGCAGCACTGCTCCTCGCAAGCCTCAGCGTAAACTCTGCTGGACAATCCATAGATGACACGAGTGTTGCATCGACCTTCGTGGCGCCAATGCAGAGCCCTGCTCAGGTGGCGGATCCGGCCTCGCCTCCGGGCCAGCGGAAACTCACGCCTGAAGAATTTGCAGACGTACTTATGGCGCGAAAGGACTATCGCGAGGCCGCGTTTTCCTACAAGAAGCTCGTCGACGAAAATCCTCGCAACGCGATCTATTGGAACAAGCTCGGAATTGCTCTGCACCAGCAGTCGGATCTCTCTGACGCACTCAAGTCGTATCAGCAGGCGGTGAAGGTGAATCCGCAATACGCCGACGCACAGAACAACATTGGTACGATCTGGTATCAACGCCACAAGTACGGAAAAGCCATCCGTGCGTACGAACGCGCGATCAAAATGCGCAATGACATGGCCGTGCTTTACAGCAACCTTGCGTATGCCTATTTTGGCGAAAAGAAATACGAAGATTCGATCGGCGCGTTCCGCCATGCGCTCGCGATTGATCCGCAACTATTCGAACACAATTCGTCACGTGCCGGGTCGCTCCTGCAGGACCGTTCCGTCAGCGATCGTGGGCGCTTTTATTTCCTGCTTGCAAAGTCGTTCGCTGAAGCGGGGAACTACGACCGCAGCCTCGCCTACCTTCGCAAAGCAAAAGAAGAAGGCTTCGCTTCCATGAACGAAGTGAAAAAGGATCCTTCGTTTTCCGCCATGCTGAGCATGCCGGAGACGCAGGAGATTCTTGCTCCCAAGCCGCCAGACGCGCCATTGCCGTAATCGCAGCGCATCCGCCCATCCCTCGCGCGAGCATGTTTCGCGTTCTGTTACAATTTCTTTGATGATCCGCAAAATCGCGAAGGTTGTGTGGTTTGCAGTGTGCATACTGACCTTCAGCTTTGCCGGATCCGCGCAACAGCCCGCAGCTCCCCGCCCCGCCTCAGGTCTCAGATCGCAGGGGATTTTCCTGGTTTTTCCTTTCGAAAACGACGGCGCAAGCGCCCGTCTTGACTGGCTCAGCGAAGGCCTCGAAGAGTTGACCATCCAGCGCCTGTCGGCTTCCGGGCAACAGGTTTATACTCACGCGGGCCGCACGTCTGAGCTCGATCGCTACGGATTGCCGCCTTCCGCAAAATTCAGTCACGCCACGATGTTGCGCATCGCCGCCGATCTTGATGCCGACTTTGTGGTGTTTGGGAAATTCAATTCCGACGGTAAGGCTCTGGCCGTTGAAACCCGCATCCTGCGCGTGAGCCCCACAACGCTTTCTGCGCCGATTCGTGAGACTGGGCCGCTTGAAACGCTCATGGAACTCCACACCAAGGTGATGTGGAAATCGCTCGCCGCAAATGATCGCGGTTTTCCGCTGAATCTTGCCGAATTCGCAAAGCTTCAACCGCCGCTTCGGTTGGACGCATTCGAACACTACATCCGCGGCTTGCTCGCGAACGACGACGATGGTCGTCTCCGTGAACTAAAAGAGTCCGCTCGCCTCGAACCGGATTGGCCCGAACCCGCATTCGCCATTGGCCAAGTCTATTTCTCGAAGCGCGATTGTAATTCCGCACTGCCCTGGTTTGCCAGAGTCCCTGCCGGAAACGTACGCGCCGCCGAGGCCATGTTCACCGCTGGAGTTTGCCGATTGCTCCTGAATCAGCCGGACAAGGCCGAGGAAGCCTTTCTGGGCCTGCAGGAGAGTTTGAAGAACGCTCTGATTGCGGGCGCACAGCTTCCCGAGGTCCTTAACAACCTTGCGCTCGCACAAGCGCGCCGCGGTAACAGCGCTGGCGCGGCTTCGAGCTTGTTGCGCGCGCTCGATCTCGATCCCGACGAAGACGACTATCCGTTTAACCTCGGCCTGTTGTATTTGCGTGGGAATGACTCGACGACCGCAGCGAAATATTTCCGCGAAGCTTCCGACCGCGAGCCGGAGAATCCCGAAGATCGCGCGCTCTTAATCTACGCACTCGAGAAGGCAGGGAATAAATCCGAAGCTGCGGAAGAGCGAAATGCCGCCGCCGAAACGCTCGGCCCGAATGCGCTGCCAGCCGCGAAACCGGAAAGTCTCGCGAAGCTCGAGCGCATTTCGACCGAATTGGATGTCGCAACGCTTCAGCTGCAGGTCGCGTCGCGCGATTCCTCAAACACCGCTGCCGCGGCCGCCGCATCCCCGGCCACTGCTTCGCCCACTACTCTCGTCCGCAGAGGCCGCCAGGAACTGATCGCCGGCAAACTGGAAGCAGCCGAAGCCGATTTTCGAGCCGCGCTCGCCGCCGCACCGAATGATTCTTTGGCCCACCGGGGGATGTCTGAAGTCTATCGCCGCCGGAACAAGCGCGCCGAGGCCGTGCAGGAATTGCAAGCCGCGCTCGCGCAACGCGACTCCGCATTGGATCGCACCACGCTTGCCCATATTTACATGGAGCAGCACAAACCGGAGCTTGCGAAAGCCGAACTCGAACGAGCACTAAAAATTGCGCCGAACTATACTGAGGCGAAGCAACTGTTGGAGCATTTGCAGTCCGGGAAGCCGCAAACGAGTACACCATGAAGTTTAGTTCACCAACGACGCACGTAACGCGAGCTGCTCTCATCGCGTCCGCAACAGTCCTCGTATTGCTCTTGTGCCTTGTTCCAGCCTCCGTGCCTCAGCAGGTAAACTCGAAGCCGCTGGTAATGGATCTCAGTCTGGATGGGGAAGTCGAACCCGTTCTTGCGACATATATCGACGAAGGCCTCGCTGAAGCAGCCAAGAAAAACGCAGCGCTCGTTTTAATTACAATGGACACGCCTGGCGGTCTCAGTGATTCGATGAAGGACATCATCCAGCATATTCTGGGCTCGCCGGTTCCGGTTGCCGTCTTCGTTGGCCCTACGGGAGCACGCGGTGCTTCCGCCGGATTTTTCGTACTTTTAAGCGCCGATATTGCCGCCATGGCTCCCGGCACCCGCACCGGCGCGGCTTCTCCGATCATCGCGATTGGTGGATTCACGCTCGGTGTGGATGAAACGCTCCGCAAGAAAATCACCAACGATGCCACGGCATTCCTTCGCAGCTATTCAGAAAAGCGCGGACGAAATGCGGCCCTCGCCGAAACGGCGGTAACCGACGCCAAGGCATTCACCGAGCAGGAATCGCTCAACGGCCGGCTCATCGACTACGTCGCCACGACTCCGGAAGAATTACTCAACAGGCTCAACGGAAAGACCATCACGCGCTTCGACGGCTCGAAAACGACGCTCGGTCTGACGGGCTATCAGCGTGCTGCATTCGAACTCTCCATACGACAGAAATTCCTCGCCCGCATCGTCGAGCCGGACATCTTTTTCCTGCTGCTCATCCTCGGCACTCTTGGCATCTACGCGGAGTTCACCCATCCCGGTGCAGTTGTTCCAGGCGTCGTCGGCGGGATATGCGCCGTTCTCGCCCTCTACGCGATGCACTTGCTCCCCGTTAATCTCGCGGGAATCCTCTTGATCGTCATTGCGATAACCCTTTTCGTGCTCGAAGCGAAATATACAAGCCACGGAATCTTGCTCCTCGGCGGAGTCGTTGCCATGATTTTTGGCGCGGTTTTCCTGATTCGTTCCCCGCTTACTTCTGGCGGAGTCAGTATCGGCACGGCCCTGGCCGTAACGGTGCCGTTCGCACTGCTCAGTGTCGTCCTGATGCGCCTCGTCCTTCGCTCTCGGAAGTGGAAGCAGAAAACGGGCCCGGAAGCGATGCTTGGCGAGCAGGGAATCGCTTTCGCCGGATTGCAGCAAGGCGTCGAAGGGATGATTCGGGTTCACGGCGAAATGTGGCAAGCCGTCGCTGATCGCGATATCGGCGCCGGGAGCTCGGTTCGCGTGCGAAAGATTGATGGGCTGAAATTGGTGGTCGAACCGGCCGCGCAACAACAAACTGCAAAAATCTCGTCGTAGAACAGCGAAGTCTGCGGGAGGATTGTGATGAATATTAGTCTGATCGGAATTGCGGTCGTCGTGGTACTGGGCCTGATTTGGATCAAGAATTCGCTCTATGTAATCAAAGAGTGGGAGCGTGGCGTGGTCTTGCGCCTCGGCAAACTTTTGCCGCACGCAAAGACCGGCGGGGTCAATTTCGTCTTCTATCCGATCGAAACCCTGCTCCGCGTCAGCCTGCGTCTTGAAACGCTGGACGTTCCCCCGCAGGACATCATCACGCACGACAACGTTTCCGTAAAAGTGAACGCCGTTTGCTACTTTCGGGTAGTTGACGCGAATCTTGCTATCTCCCAGGTCATGAACTACCAGTACGCGACCTCGCAACTTGCGCAGACAACGCTTCGCAGCGTGGTCGGCCAGTTCGACCTCGATGAAATTCTCTCCCAGCGGGACAAAGTCAACGGAAAACTGCAGATCATTCTCGACCAAGACACCGAAGCCTGGGGCATTAAAGTCTCTAAGGTCGAAGTGAAACAGGTCGACATTCCCGAACAGATGCAGCGCGCCATCGCAAGGCAGGCCGAAGCGGAACGCGAACGCCGCGCAAAGGTCATTCACGCTGACGGCGAGTACGAAGCTTCCCAAAAACTTGCGGACGCCGCAAAAGTTCTAGAGACTCAAAAGTCCGCCATCCAGTTGCGCTATCTCCAGACGTTAACGGAGATAGGTGTCGAGAAGAACACAACGATTGTGTTTCCATTGCCCATAGATATCATTAATAGCTGGGTGGAAAGTTTGGGGGGAAACAAAAAGTAGCAATGGCTTCCGGCAAGCGATCCAGCGCGGGTGAACGCGTTCTGGAAGGGCGGCATGTTATCGGACTTTTTTTTCTGATGCTGCTCTTTTCCGGCGTGTTTTTTACACTCGGCTTTGTGATGGGGAAAAATCAGCTTGAGGGACAGGTACGCGCGGCGACGACGCGCGCCGCTGAGACTTCTCTCCCTTTAAAGCCGGAACCTTCCGCGCGTCACGGCAAAACGAACGTCAGCACTCCCGGGCCATCCGACAATTCGAATTCAGAGAGCGAATCAAATCCCGCGCCGCCAACTCCTGACTGGGAGTTTTACCACGCGGGCGAAAAGAATTCCGCGAATGATCATTTGAGATCTTCGCCCGCGCAATCCGACGCCACAAAGGCGAAAGCAGTTGCGACCAGCGCGAAATCCCCCGTTCCTGCCGCTCCAAAAGCTATCGCCTCATCGAGCAATGCTTCGCATGGTTCTTATTATTTGCAGGTTGCAGCATTGCGCAATGAAAATGACGCCGTCTCCCTCGCCAACGACCTCCACAGGAAAAAGATTCTTGCGTTTGTCCAGCCGCCGCTAGGCGACAAGTACTACCGCGTTCAAGTCGGTCCCTACTCCGATCTGAAGAGCGCGGAGTCCGCTAAGACAGGCCTCGAAGCAGCGGGCTTCAAAGCGATCATCAAGCACTAATGCCGGAATACCGCTGGCCGAACCTATTGCATCCTGGTTCGTACGCTAAATTTCGAGATTTGTACCGGATCCTGGTCTCTGCGGTCACTGGCGCCGGCCTCGCTTTTTCTTTCACCTGGCTTTATTTTCCGATTTACGCATGGATCCGTGTCGGCC
>Ga0193726_1002236_pt1 | contig 13459 bp, 14 predicted proteins | sample H2c1metaG_FD_144928 | JGI IMG/M metagenome (GOLD analysis project Ga0193726, IMG submission 144928) | Soil microbial communities from a riparian zone of the East river system, Colorado, United States - H2c1 | ecosystem: Environmental > Terrestrial > Soil > Riparian zone | place: USA: East River... | reverse complement strand
CTGGCGCCGGTGCCGTTCATGGAGCGCGACCTGTGGAACGGCTACCCGGAGGAGACGAATGCCGCGTACGGCATCGCGAAGAAGATGCTCCTCGTGCAGGGGCAGTCGTATCGCGCGCAGTACGGCTTCAACTCGATCCACCTGCTGCCGGTGAATCTCTACGGCCCTCACGACAACTTCGATCCGGCATCGTCGCACGTGATTCCGGCGCTGATCCGCAAGTGCGTGGAGGCGATCGACGCGGGCGCCCTGGAGATTCAGTGCTGGGGCAGCGGGAACGCGACGCGCGAATTTCTCTTCGTCGAGGACTGTGCGGGCGCGATCGTGCTGGCCGCGGAGCGGTACGACGAGCCGGAGCCGGTGAACATCGGCGCCGGATTCGAGATCAGTATCCGGGAGCTGTCGGAGCAAATCGCCCAGCAGGCCGGCTTTTCCGGCCGCCTCGTCTTCGACCGCACGAAGCCGGATGGCCAGCCGCGCCGGAGCCTCGACACGTCGCGCGCGCTCGCGAAATTCGGCTTCAAGGCGACGACCGACTTCCGCGCAGGCCTGCAGCGCACCATCGATTGGTACCGACAGAACCGCGCGTAGGGGCCGAGCTTGCCTCGGCCCATCATCATGAAAATCGTCTTCTTTAATCGCTCCTACTGGCCGGATGTCGCGGCGACGGGACAGCTGCTGACCGAGCTCGCCGAGGATCTGGTCTCGGGCTACAGGTGTGACGTCACGGTGGTGGCGGGGCAGGCCCTCCATGTCAAGGGCGGAGGCCAGCCGTGGTGGCGCGTCGTCCGTCGTGAAACACAGAACGGCGTCACCATCGTTCGAGCGAACGGCACGAGGCTGCGGCCGCGACGATTCATCGGCCGCGCGCTCAACTATCTCAGCTACTTTTTCTCGGCGGCGTTCGCATCCTTCGGCGTCGGCCGTCCGGACGTCGTCGTTTCGCTGACGGATCCGCCGATCATCGGCCTGCTCGCGCTGTGGACGGCGCGGCGCACCGGCGCGAAGTTCGTGTTTCTCTGCGAGGACGTGTTTCCCGAGGTCGCTGTCCTGCTCGAGGATTTCCACAACGAGGCGGTGAACCGCGTGCTCGATCGCATCAACCGTTATCTGCTCGCGCGCGCCGACGCCATCGTCGCGCTCGGCGATCGGATGCAGCGGCGCCTCGTCGAGGAGAAGGGCGCGGATCCTCGCCGGATCACCATCGTGCACAACTGGGCCGACTGCGAAGCGATTACGCCGGCGGGGAAGGACAACGCGTTCGCGCGCGTCCACGGTCTGACGGACGCGTTCGTCGTCATGCATTCGGGCAACATCGGGCTGTCGCAGAACCTCGGCGTCATCCTCGATGCGGCGGAGCAGCTGCGCGATCGCCGGGATCTCGTGTTCGCGCTGGTCGGCGACGGCGCGAAGCGCCTGGCGCTCGAGGCCGACGCCGCCGCGCGGCGGCTCGACAACGTCCGCTTCTTCCCGTATCAACCCAAGGCGCAGCTCGATGATTCGTTCGCGACCGCCGACGTGTTCCTCGTGTCCCTGAAGCCGGGCATCGAAGGCTACATCGTCCCGAGCAAGGTGTACGGCATCCTCGCGGCAGGCCGCCCGTTCGTCGCCGCCGTCGATCCGAGCTGCGAAGTCGCGGAGATCGCGCGCGAACACGGCTGCGGCGTACTCGCGGCGCCGGGCGATGCCGCGGATCTGGCGGCAACGATTCGCTCGCTTCATGACGATCGACGAGGCACGGCGGCCATGGGCGCGCGCGCGCGCGACGCCGCGTGGCTCTTCGATCGCCGGCGGGCCGTGAAATCGTATTACGAGCTGTTCGCGGCGCTGACAGGTGTCTCCCATGAAGCGCGCGTTTGACATGGCGCTGGCGGGCGCCGGGCTGGTGGCGTCGCTGCCGTTCTGGGCGTTCTTCGCCGCGGCGATCACGATCGAAGACGGCGGGCCGGTGTTCTTCAGCCAGGAGCGCGTCGGCCTCAACGGCCGCGTGTTTCGCGCGCTGAAGTTCCGTTCGATGATTCCCGACGCCGAAGCGAAGACCGGACCGGTGCAGGCGAGCGAACACGATCCGCGCATCACCCGGATCGGGCGTCTGCTGCGCGCGACGGCGATGGACGAACTGCCGCAGCTCTGGAACATCTTCATCGGCGACATGAGCTTCGTCGGCCCGCGTCCGCTGCGGCCGGGTGAAGTGGACGTGAACGGCGACGGGCAGCTCATCGCGCTCCAGGACATTCCCGGCTACGACGAGCGTCATCGCGTCCGTCCGGGTCTGACCGGCCTCGCGCAGGTCTACGCCGCGCGCGATCTGCCGCGCGCCGGAAAATTCCGCCTCGATCGCCTGTACCTGAAACGCGCCGGATTCTGCCTCGATCTGAAGCTGCTGCTGCTGTCGTTCTGGATCACGGGACGCGGGAAGTGGGAAGCGCGCGAGCGCAAGGTTTGAGTCGGAAGTCGTTATGAAGTCGCTATAATGTCGCCATCGATGACATATGACGCGCTGATCGTGGGGGCCGGCCCCGGCGGGCTGTACGCCGCCTGGCGCCTCGCGCAGGACGGCTTCCGTGTGGTCGTCTGCGAAGAGCATGACGCGGTCGGCGTGCCGGTTCACTGTACGGGCGTGCTCGGCGCCGACAGCTTCGAGGATTTCGCGCTGCCGCGCGACGCGGTGCTCAACCCGCTGCGGACGATCCGGTTCGTGTCGCCGACCGGAGTCGAACTGGTGTACACGCCGCCCGAACTGCAGGCCGTCGTGATCGATCGCGTCCGGTTCGACGCCACGCTCGCCGATTGGGCGATATCGGCGGGAGCCGAGCTGCGCGCGCGCGCGCGCGTGACCTCGCTCGACATCACGGCGGACGGCGTCCGCGCGATGGCCGGCGGATCGCCGATCACCGCCCGCGTCGCGGTGCTGGCGTGCGGCGCATCGTACGCGCTGCAGCGCCGCTTTGGCCTCGGCCTCCCGCTGCGGTACCTCCACACCGCACAGCGCGAGCTGCCCGTGCGCACGCTGCGCGCCGTCGAGGTGCACTTCGGACAGAACGCGGCGCCCGGCGGCTTCGCGTGGGCCGTGCCGGTCGAGCGACCGGACGGGCCGCACGTGCGGATCGGCGCCATGGCGACGCACGGCGCCGACCGCTGTTATGCCGCCATGTGCCAGCGGATCTCGGCGGACTGGGGCCTTCTCGATCCGGCCGCGGCGGGCGGTCCGCGCCTGAAGATTCTGCCGCTCGGCCCGATCGAGCGCACCTATGGCGATCGGCTCCTCGTGATCGGCGACGCGGCCGGCCTCGTGAAGCCGACCACCGGCGGCGGCATCTACTACAGCATCGTCAGCGGATCGCTGGCCGCCGAGGTGGCCGGGGACGGGCTGCGGCGCGATCGCCTCGAAGCCGCGTCGCTCTCGGCGTACGAGTCGCGCTGGCGCGCGCATCTGAGCAGCGAGTTCAAGGCGCAGGCCGCGCTGCGGAAAGCGGCCGAAGTCATGACCGACGACGACATCGACGCGCTGTTCGATTTGGCCAAGACCGACGGCATCATGCCGATCGTGAGGAAGACCGCGCAGTTCAACCAGCACCGCCATCTGATCCGCGCGCTGTTCAACCATGCGCCCGCGCGCAAGGTGCTCCTGCGCGCATTCGCCGGCTGACGCGCCGGCGGCCTCGTCGGACTCCCGCCCGCCTCACCCCTCGCGCTGCCCGCCCGTCCCGGATCCCTGAATCGCCACCGCGCAGATGACCGCGAACAGCAGGCCGTTGGCCGGCATGCGGAGCCCTGTCTCCCAGATGTTCTGGATCGCGATGCCCGCGAGCCCCGCCGCCGCGCCGGCGCGGATCCAGAAGCCGTTCGTCACGTCGTTGCGCAGGCGCCGCACGACGCCCGCGAGCAACACGATCGCCGCGAGCAGCAGCGGCACGCCGACGAGTAGTCCGCCTTCAGCCGCCTGCTGCAGATACTCGTCGTGCGCCTGGTTGAACAGGACGTCGCGATCGGTCTGCTGGTAGACCAGCATCGTCATGCGATAGGTGCCGAGCCCGGTTCCGGCGATCGCGAAGTCGTGGATGATCGGCAGCGTCTCCACCCAGATCTGGCCGCGGCTGCCGGTCGCGTTGCCCTTCAATCGATCGAAACGCGCGAGAAGCTGGCTCGACATCGGAATCGAGACGAACACCAGCGCCGCCACGACCGCCGCCGCGAGCAGCCACTTGCGGCTCTGCAGGCCGCGGCGGAACAGCGCGATGCCGCCGCCCACGATGGCAGCCGCGGTCACACCGGTCGCGGCCGAGCGGGAGAGCGATACCAGCACCGCGGCGAACATCGCGCACGCGGCGCCGGCGATCCACACCGACGTGGCATCGATGCCGTCTTCCAGCCCGCCCCGCATGGACATCCGCGCGGCGAGATAGCCGACCGCCAGCGGAATCGCGAGCACGAGCCACGTGCCCATGTGGTTGCGATTCACGAAGGGGCCGAACACCGGCGTCTTCGGATGCTCGTACGGCCAGATGCCGTAGATCAGCTGCGGCGTCGCGTAGTGCGTGGCGATGGCCAGCAGCGAGACGATCAGGCCGCCCACGCAGACGGCGCGGACGATCGGCCGGATGCCGCCGCGCGCGCATGCATCCCGCGCCGTCCAGAACGCGCCGATCATCATCGCGGCGATGGCGATCGCGCGCAGTGTCTTCGTGGGATCGAGCGATAGCGGCCGGTCCCGCGGCACCGCCGCATCGAGGCGCAGCGTGCGCTCGACCATCGACGCCTCCGGCGAGATCGACGCGCGGACGCCTGCCGGCAGCGGCACGAGCTGCAGGCACGCGCCCGCGAGGCACAGCACGAGCAGCGCATCGAGGAGTCGCGTCGAGCGGGAAAAGATCCGCGGCCGCAGCAGAATCGCGGCGGCGGCGATCGCGAGGGCGGCGGGCGGCAGCGTCCAGTCGTAGGCGCCGCCGAACGCGGCCAGCGTCCAGACGAGCGCACCGGCCAGCAGCGCAGACGACGCCGTCACCGTGGAACGGCTAGACGGCGGCTTCGGCGTAGTAGTTCTTGTACTGGTGGCCGTAGTAGCGCGAATAGTAGTACTTGTTCCGCGCAAAATCGACCTTGTTCAGGACGACGCCGGCGAACTTCGGGCGGGCCTGCATCACCGTTTCCACGGCGCGCTCGGCCAGCCGCCGCCGCGTCATTTCCGCGCCGACGACGAACGTCACGCCGCTGACGAGCGGCGCCAGGATGACCGCATCCGTGACGGCCAGCACCGGCGGCGTGTCGATCACGATCCAGTCGAACGGGCCGTGCGACAGGTTCGTCAGGAGCGTCCGCATGCGCTCGGACGCGAGCAGCTCCGACGGGTTCGGCGGCGTGTGGCCGGCGGTGATCGCGAGCAGGTTCGGGTCGACGGTGCGCTGGATGACGTCGCGCACGCGCGCCTGGCCGATGAGCACTTGCGAGAGGCCGCGCTCGTTGGTCAGCCGCAGCGGCCGGTGCATGCCGGGACGCCGCATGTCCGCGTCGATCAGCAGCACGCGCGAGCCGCCGTATGCCAGCGCCATCGCGATGTTGGCCGCCGTCGTCGTCTTGCCTTCGAGCGGCTGCGCGCTCGTGACGACCATGATCTTGGTGCCTTCGGCCGGGTACTTGGCGACGAGCGACGTGCGCAGCGCGCGGAACGCCTCGCCGAAATCGTGCGGCACGTGCGACGAGGCCAGCACGGGATGCTTGTCGCCGCGGACCGCCGGCACGAGGCCGAGGAACGGCAGGTTCAGCCGCCGCGTGACGTCCTCGGGCGTCTTGATCGTGTCGTTCATGTAGTCGAGGCCGAACGCCACGCCGACGGCGAGCAAGAGCCCGAGCGCGAACGCCATGAACCACGTCCGGCGTCCGGCCGGCGTGATCGGCGACGTCGGCACTTCGGCGCGATCGACGATGTGCACGTTGTTCGCGTGGCTGTTGCTGGCGACGCTGAGCTCTTTCTCGCGCTGGAGCAGCGCTTCGTACACGGTGCGGTTGCTCTTGGCTTCGCGCTCCATGACGTTGTAGTCGACGCTCTTGCGCGTCAGGTCCTGCGAGTCGCCTTTCGCGGCCTCGAAGTTCTGCGCGAGCGTCCGCTCCGTGAGCAGCGCCGTGTCGTATTCGTTCTTGATCGACATCAGCGCCTTGCTGGTCTCGATCTGGAGCTGGTTCTGCGCGTCCGACAGCTGGGCGTTCACCGCCGTCATCTGCGGATGCGCGGGGCCGTACTTCTCCGAGAGCTTCGCCTTGTTCGCGGTGAGCTCGGCGATCTTGGACTTGAGCGACTGCACCTGCGGATTCTGCGCCACCGCCGGGATCGCGTCGGGCGACGCACTCCCCGACATCGACTTCACCTGGTTGTAGAGCGACTCCTTCTGGATGCGATCGTTCTTCGCGAGCATCAGCTGGTCGTTCAGGTGATTGAGCCGCTGCGCGACGATGTTGTTCTTGTCGTCGAGCGACATCGCGTTCTTCGTGTCGCGGTACTCCGCGAGCTGACGCTCGCCGTCCTCGACCTTCTTCTGCTGGGTCGCGAGCTCCTTGTCCAGCCACTCGATCATGTTCTTCGTGGCCTGCGTCTTCAGGTCGACGTTCTGCTGCACGTACTCGTCGACCAGCGCGTTCGCCGCGGTCGCGGTGAAGACCGGGTCCGCACCCTGGAACGTCACGTCCACCAGCCGGCTCGTCCGGACCGGCTCGACGCCGACGCGCCCGATGAACGCGGACACGAGCGCCGATTCGTCCGGCGTCTCGTCCACGCGCGGCGCCTCCGGCGCGGGGCCCGAGGACTTGAAGAGACCGAAGACGCGCTTGCCGAGGTCGCGGACGACCGACATCGGCGTGGTCGGCGGCGCGGCCGTGCCGTTGAACTCCGGCACGTTCTCGAGGTGCAGCTTCTTCACGACCTTGCGGATCAGATCGCGGCCCTGAAGAATCTTGTATTGCGTGTTGTAGTAGGGCTCGGGATCCTCGTAGTAGGTGTTCTCCGAGCTGTTGACGCCCGGTACGGCCGTGGACCGCTCGTCGTCGATCTGCAGGCGCGCCTGCGCCTTGTAGATCTGCACCGACGTGTAGCCCTGAATCATCACGCCGAGGCTGGCGAGGATGAACACCGTCGTCGCGATCGCGCGGTACCGGTAGAGCACCGCGAGACGGTCGAGCAGGTGGACGTCGGATTCGATCGTGAACGGCGCCGAGCCGTGCCGGCCTTCGCCCGTCGGCGTGCCGGCGGTCCCGCTCCGGTGGGGAGCGTCCTTGGTCGGCTGGGGTCCAGTGCGTTCGTTCATCGACTCGCGATCCCTAACTTCCGCAGGGCTCACTCTTGCACGTGGTCACTTCTCGCGCGAGCACGCCGGAGGCCGCCGCCGCCGACGCGACCGCCAGAGAGGAGGCCGCGCTGTGGCCGAGCAGTCCGCCGAACGGCGGAATCCGGAACGGCAGCTTCACGATCGCCGACACGGCGGCGCCGGCGTCCACGTTCAACACCTGGCTCGCTGCGAGAATCGTCTGATCGTTGCCGATCAGTTCGACCACGTAGCTGCCCGGATCGACGTTCCGGAACGTGAACAGGCCGGCCTTGTCGGTCATGGTCGTGTCGACGATGCGCCCGAAGCGCACGTCGCGCAGCCGCACCGGCGTGTTCGCGAGGAAACCGCTGGTCGAGTTGAGGGCGTTACCCTGGATCGTGGTGAGGACGTTCGGACGAGTGCCCGGCAGCAGACGAGGCGCCGGCTGGGACTGCGCCGACGTGCCGGCGACACCGCACACGACGAGCGCCACAATGATTGCGAGAGCCGTGCGTTGCATGTTGAGCCTCATACTTTATCGGCCGGAATCGCCTCAAGCAGGAGTCTCTGCATGAAGTGACTCTTTGTGACAATAAGGTCCTTTGAAGTATTCAAGGCCCATGCTATCACGGGAGCCGACTTCAACCAAGACAGTTCGGGCGAACATGGGTCCGGCGTGGGGAAGATCGCACGCCCACAGAACACCGTAAGTTGCTGGTAAGGTAGAGTTTACCTCAACAGTCCGTCGAACTCAAGGAAGGCGCATCACAGAGCCGTATGGGAAGAATCTCGAACGGGGCCGTTGTACGCGGGCTCGCGGTCAGTTTTCTGGCCGGTGCCGCCGCCCTCGTGCCAACGCCGCCGGACGTTGTCGAGCGGATTTACTCGAATGGGATTTTTCCGATCCTGCAGCGCGCGGTGACGAGCGCATCCAACCTCGCGCCGTTCGCGCTGCTCGACATCCTGGTCGTCGCCGTGTTGTGCGCCTGGATGGCCGCGGTTGTGAGCGACGTCAGGCGCGCGGGAGGAGGCCGGCTGCGCGCGGCTGGCGATGTCGTCCTGCGTACGGTCGCCCTCGCGTCGGTCCTGTATCTCGCGTTCCTGGTCTTCTGGGGCCTGAACTATCGCCGCGTCCCGCTCGTGGACAAGCTGGCGTTCGACGCCGCCGCGGTTTCGCCGGACGCGGCGCGCGCGCTCGCGACCACGGCGGCCGAGCGCGCCAACGCGCTCTACGATCGCGCGCATGCGCCCGACGATCGCTCCGACCTCGAGAGCGGGTTCGCACAGGCACAGCGCGCGCTCGGTTCGACCCGCCTCGCGGTGCCGGGACGTCCGAAGACGACGCTCCTCGATGTGTATTTCCGCCGCGCAGCGGTGGACGGCATGACGGATCCGTATTTCCTGGAGACCCTCGTATCCGCCGATCTGCTGCCGTTCGAGCGGCCATTCGTCGTCGCGCACGAGTGGAGCCACCTCGCGGGATACGCCGACGAGGGCGACGCGAACTTCGTGGGATGGCTGACGTGCGTGCGCGGCAGCGACAGCGATCAGTACAGCGGCTGGCTCTTTCTGTACGGGGAGATGCTCGGCAGCGTGGCCGCCGCGGATCGCGCCGGCGTCGGGGCGCGCCTCGCGGACGGGCCGCGCGCCGATCGCCGCGCGATCGCGGATCGCGTGCGCCGGAGCGTCAACCCGCGCGTCTCGAGCGCCGGATGGCGCGTCTACGATCGCTATCTGAAGGCGAACCGCGTGGAGGCGGGCGCGGCGAGCTATGCCCAGGTGGTGCGTCTGGCGCTCGGCGTCCGCTTTGGCCCGGGCTGGACGCCGCTACGAAAGTGACGGCAGGGGCGTGGCCGCGCGCAGCGTCGCGTCGCGCGGATCGCCTTTGTAGGCGACGCGCGCGAGAAACAGTCCCGACGGCGGCGCGGTGAGCCGCGCGGGCGCCTCGGACGACTCGGCGAGAAAGCGCGCCGCATCGGCCGGCGCGAGCGCGCCGCGGCCGACCTCGACGAGCACGCCGACCACGCGCCGGACCATCTTCCACAGGAAATGCGACCCCTCGATGCCGACGAGCACCAGGTCGCCGTCCTCGACGATGTCCAGGCGATCGACGAGCACCAGCGTCGACTTCCTGCCGCGCCCGGCATCGCCGCCGTCCCGCGGATCATCGTCCGCCTCGGCCTGCGCGAACGACTGGAAATCGCGCATGCCGACGAACGCGCGCGCGGCGTCGCGCATGCGCGCCGGATCGAGCGGTTCCTTCACCCACCATACGTAGTTCTTCGCGAAGGCGGTGCGGCGCGTCGCGATCTGATAGAGATACGTCCGCGACACCGCGTCGTGCCGCGCGTGGAACCGGTGCGGGACGATGACGGCCGCGCGGATGTTGATGTCGGCGGGCAGCTCGTCGTTCAGGCGGCGGCGCAGCGCCTCCGCCGCGAGGCTGGTGCTCACGTCGAGATGCGCGACCTGCGCGAGCGCGTGGACGCCGGCGTCGGTGCGCCCCGATCCGTACAACTCGAAGTCGATCCGGCCGGTGGCGGTGCGCGCGGCGCGATCGATTTCGCCCTGCACCGTCCGGGCGTTCTTCTGAATCTGCCAGCCGCTGTAGCGCGTCCCCGCGTACTCGATCGTCAGCTTGAATCGCGGCATCTACTGCGTCGCGGGCCGAATCGCCGGGCCGCCGAAGAAGTCTTTGGCCTTGCCGTTCTCGTCGATCGTTTCGAGCAGGGCGGCGCCGTGCAGCCCGAGGCCGAGCCGCAGACGCGGCTGCCCCTTGTCGTCGACGAAGGTCAGCATCGGGCTCGTGGTCGCTGTGCCGACGCGATTCTCGAGCGTCGCCCGGGTGCGGTCCATCGTATCGACCAGCGTGAAGCGATCGCCGACGACCGGCGCGGACCTCAGCGTCTGCGCCGCCGCGCCGGCGCACAGCCCGATCGCCGCGACGGCGACCGCGCCGCACTTGAGCCGCCGGTTCTGCCGTTCGAGCGTCTCGATCCGCGCCGCGAGGGTGTCGAGCGTCTGGCCGGACATTGCAACCTCCTGACTGGTGGCTGGTGGCTAGTGACTGGTGACTAAGTGACTGGCGACCGACGAACTCTTAGTATACTGACGCGAATCCCATGGCTGCGCCGTCCGCACCCCGCCTGATTGTCACCGACGCGCTCGGCCGGCGCATCGTCCCGCTCGACAAGCCCCTGTTCACGATCGGGCGGCGGAGCGAGACCGATCTCCGGCTGACCGGCGCCGACATTTCGCGCGTTCACGCCGAGATCACGCTCGAGGACGGCGTCTGCACGATCCGCGATCACGCGTCGCGGTTCGGCACGTTCGTCAACGGCGAGCGGATCACGGAGCGCGTCCTCGCCGGGGGCGATCAGATCCGCCTCGGACAGTCCGGCGACGCCGAGATCACCTTCGTCCTGGACGACGAGGCGCCGTCGGTGGAGAAGAGCGCGGTGTCGGCGGCGACCGAGCTGCGCCAGATGGCCGCGCTGCTCGAAGGGTTGCGCGCGCTCGGGTCGGGCCGTGTGCTCGACGAGGTGCTGGCGCTCGTCCTCGACTCGGCGATCGACGTGACCGGCGCCGAACGCGGCTTCATCATGCTCGCCAACCGCGACCAGCAGCTCGAATTCAAGCTGGCGCGCGCGCGCGGCCACGTCACGCTTTCCGGGCGCACGTTCGAAACCAGCCGGAAGATCCCCGAGAAGGTGTTCGCGACCGGCGAGCAGACGATCGTCGAGGACCTGCTCGACGGCGACCTCGCGCAGCTGCACACCGGCACGGTCGCGCTCGGCATCCGCCACGTGCTGTGCACGCCGCTGCGGCTGGTGCGCTACGTCGAGCGCGCGGATCAGCGCGGGGCGGACGAAATGATCGGCGTGCTGTACCTCGACAGCCGCGAACGCGGCGCGCTGAAGTCGGCGTCCGCGCGGTCGGCGCTCGAAACGCTGAGCGCGGAGGCGGCGCTCGCGATCGAAAACGCGCGGCTGTACCGGGAAGCGCTCGACAAGGCGAAGTTCGAGCAGGAACTGAAGGTGGCCGCGGCGATCCAGCAGTCGCTGCTGCCGGCGTCGAACCGCACCGGCACGTTCTTCACCGCGTCCGCCGCGTCGGTGCCGTGCCGGGCCGTCGGCGGAGATTTCTTCGACTACGTGGATCTGCCGACCGGCGCCTTCGGTTTCATTCTCGGCGACGTGGCAGGCAAGGGATCGCCGGCGGCGCTGCTCGCGTCGGCGCTGCTCGGCATGTTCAGCTCGGAGGCGACGTATCAGACGGCGGCGGCGCCGCTCATCACGCGCCTCAACCGCGGCCTCGTCCGGCGCGGCATCGAGTCACGCTTTCTCACGACGTTCTACGGCATCCTCGGGCCGGATGGCTCGTTCCTGTACTGCAACGCGGGCCACAACCCGCCGTTTCTCATCAACAAGGGCGGCGTCCGCCGCCTCGAAACCGGCGGCGTCGTCCTCGGCCTGTTCGATCAGGCCGCGTTCGACGAGGAGGCGCTCACGCTGCAGCCCGGTGATTTCATCCTCGCCTTCAGCGACGGCGTCAGCGAAGCGATGAACGAGGCAGGCGACGAGTTCAGCGACGACCGATTGCTCGCCTGCGTCGAGTCGAACCGCGGCGGGACGCCGCAGGCGGTCTGCGACAGCCTGCTGAAAGACGTCCGCACCTTCTGCGGCGACGCCGCGCAGAGCGACGACGTCACGATCGTGCTGGTTCGCTACGACGGCTGAGTCCGATGGCGCTGCCAGCGCCTGAGCGCGACGAGCGTCCACGCGATCTCGACCAGGCCGAACGGCCACGCCCCCTGCAAGAATCCGTAGACCGACGAGGCCGCGCATCCGGCGGCGAAGGCCAGGATGTACGCCGGCGACCGATCCTCGAGCGCGTAGAAGACGAGCGTGGCGGTCACGGCGCCGAGGCCGAACGCATTCAGCATGCGCGCAGCTTACGCCGAAACGGCGTCAGCACTCACGCCGCGGCGGCCGCGTGCTCAAGGCCAGGCACCCGACGGCGATCGCGATGAACATCCCCACCAGGAAATCGGAAAGGTTCTCCGCGCCGGGCGCGAAGCGCTGCACGTAGCGTGAACAGCCGCCGAGCGCGATCGCGGCGAAGCCGATGATCCTGAGAGTGTCCGGGTTATTGATGCGTCGAATCATGGTCGGGTTCTCCTCTTCGTAGGTTGATTAGTCCGTCACGCGGTACCAGATCAGCATGCTCATCTTCACGCCGACGATCGTGAGACTCACCGCGAGCAAATCCCAGCTCCAGACGTGGCTGACGTAGAAGCGATACGCCCACAACAGCGTCGAGACGGCGCCGCCGGCGATGCCGGCGGTGCTGGTGGAGCGCAGGCGGTGCGTGAGGAAGCGTTCGTCGATCGCCGCCCCGAGGTTCGCGAGTTTCATCGTGAGATCTCCAGGGAAAAGATGTCGTCGGTCGGACGCGCGAAGACCCGGGAGAACGTGAGCGCGAGCAGGAGGCTCGGCACATACCGGTCGCGTTCGATCGAATTGATGCTCTGGCGCGACACCCCGACCGCGTCGGCCAGATGCTGCTGCGTCCAGCCGCGAGCTTCGCGGAGTTCTTTGACCCGGGTGAGGATGGTGGGCGACATGACAAGCTGACTTTACATCACCCAGTGGGCAGATGTCAAGTCAGCTTGTCATCCGGCGAGGATCTCGCGAATCTTGCGGCCCAGTGTTTCCGACGTGAAGGGCTTGTGGAGGAAGGCAATCCCCGGATCGAGCACGCCGTGGTGGACGATGGCTTCTTCGGTATATCCGGACATGTAGAGCACTTTCAGACCCGGCAGCTTGGCAATCAGCTGCTCCATCAGCTCGGGTCCGCTCGCGCCCGGCATCACGACGTCGGTCAGCAGCAGGTCGATGGATTGCGCCTCGACGATCCGCCACGCGTCGTCCTCGTTGGAGGCGGTGAAGACCTTGTAGCCCTGGCGCTGCAGCAGTCTTTTCGCCAGCTCGCGCACCCCTTCGGCATCGTCCACAACGAGCACCGTCTGCGACGCCGCGCGCGGCGCCGGCGCGGGTGCCGGTGGTTTGACGGGGACATCGGCGAGGAACGCCGCCGGCAGGTACACCGTGAATGACGAGCCTTTGCCGATGTCGCTCTCGACGCCGACATGTCCGCCGTAC
>Ga0193726_1002235_pt1 | contig 13460 bp, 10 predicted proteins | sample H2c1metaG_FD_144928 | JGI IMG/M metagenome (GOLD analysis project Ga0193726, IMG submission 144928) | Soil microbial communities from a riparian zone of the East river system, Colorado, United States - H2c1 | ecosystem: Environmental > Terrestrial > Soil > Riparian zone | place: USA: East River... | reverse complement strand
CCCGCCCCTTCAATCAGAATGACGCGCGCCCGAGTTTCCAACTCCCGAACGGCCTGTTCCAGTTCAAGCACAACTGCGTAATTCAGGGCATTCAGTACCTGCGGCCGATTTAGCAGGACGTGTCCAACTTTTCCATCGACCCATACCTTGAGCGTCTGCCATTCCCTATTCATCTCGCACTCCAGTGATCAGCGGCTGGGTTTGCCCTGCGCAGGCTGAGGGGCATCGAGGACGCGCCGGATCTTCTCCACAACCCCCGCATCCTCAAGGCCTGTCGTATCGCCGCGCGCTCCGCCCGTTGTGACAATCTCTTTCAACAAACGCCGCATGATCTTCCCGCTGGAGGTCTTAGGCAAAACATCACTGAAGTAGATGAAGCCAGGCACGGCAATCTTGCCGATTACGGCTTCGATTCGCCGGCAGATCTTCTCGCGCAGTTCCGCGGAGGGCGAGCAGCGAGATTGAAGCACGATGAATGCCAGTGGTATGGAACCCTTGAGCTCATCCGGCACACCGACGACCGCAGTTTCCGCAACGCCTTCACACTCCATGATGGCGCTCTCGATTTCCATCGTGCTCAACCTGTGTCCCGCCACATTGATCACATCATCGGTGCGGCCAACGACCCAGAAATGGCCGTCTTGATCCCGAACCGCGGCATCATAGGTACAGTAGCATCCCGGAATTCGCTGGAAATATTCGCGGACAAACCGCTCTGGTTCCTTCCACAGTCCGCGCGTCATCGCGGGGAAGGGCGCCCGCACCACCAGGTTCCCCGAAATGTTCGGGCCAAGAGAATTGCCTTCGTCATCGACCACGTCCATGCGAGCGCCCAGAAACGAACCGCCGCACGAACCCGGTTTCATCGGACTCAGCCACGCTGCACCGGCCAGCGGACATCCCCCAAGCTCCGTCTGCCCCCACAGATTGTTGATATACGCGCGCTCCTTGCCCAGTTTCTCGTTGCTCCAATGCCAGGCCTCGGGATTAAACGACTCGCCGAGCACACACATCGTGTCGAGGTTGAACTGGTAACTCTCGACCAGATCGTCGCCGTGCCGCATCAATCCACGGATTACGGTCGGCGCCGTCATAAGCTTGTTGACGTGGTACTTCTGCAGCACCTTGTAAAAGTGATCGGGCTGCGGGAAATCGAGCGCGCCGTCGTAAAAAATCGTCGTCACCCCATTCGCGAGAGCCCCGGCAATGCCCCAGATATGCATCGTCAACCAGCCGATATCGGCAGTGCACCAGAACACATCGTTCGCGCGATGATCCAAATGGTACTTCGCATATATGTAAGCATTCACGAGGAAGCCCATCCCGGCATGGATCACACCCTTCGGTTTCCCCGTGGTGCCACTCGTATAAAAAACCAAGCCAGGTTCGTTGGCTTCCAGAGGCGCCGCCGGACACTCTGAACTGGCTTTAACCATCAACTCATCCCACCAATAATCCCGGCCAGCCTTCATCTCGACCGGGCTCCCGGTCCGCTTTACAACCGCAACCGTACGAACGCTCTCCAGGCCTTGAATAGCCTCGTCGACCTCCGCTTTAAGCGGGATCAATTTTCCGCGTCGGCGGATCGCATCGGCGGTTATGACTAACTTTGGCTCGAAAACTTCGATCCGGCTTCGCAATGCCGCCGCCGAAAATCCTGAGAAAATCGTATTGAAAATCACGCCCAGGCGAAAACAGGCGAGCACCGCGATCACTGCCTCAGGCACATTGGGCAGAAAAATCGCGACCAGGTCTCCTTTTTTGACACCGAAACCAATCAACACGTTCGCGAAGCGGTTCACTTCGTGGTACAGCATTCGGTAGGTATAAAATTCTGTCTCGAAAGACTCACTTTCCCAGATCAGTGCGACCTTGTTGTCGGCGCCCCGACTCAAGTGACGATCGAGCATATTGGCGCATGGGTTCGCGATTCCACCGGAGAAATACTCGAAATGCGGCAGTTCCCCTTTGCGGATGGTGTGCCACGGCTTTAGCCATTCAAGTTCCGAGGCGGCCTGGGCCCAAAAGCGATCCGGGTCCGCCAGTGACTCTGCCCGCAGTTTTTCAAATGCGGCGGCGCTGCCCGCGTGTGTTTTCGCCGCCCGCTCCGGATCGGGCGTCCGCAGCGCACTATTTCGGATCATCGCGAATTCAGCGCCAGCTTCAACCCCGGTTTCAACCATGATGGATCCGCTCGCTTCCAGTGGAACGAATTCTAGTCGGTTCAGGGCAGCCATCCGAGGAGCCGATAGCAGCGAAGTTCTTGATGACCAGCCTATCGCCGCGCCCAGAGTCAGATGCGTTGCCCGCCGTTGAACCGGAGGGCTCCGGGGAGATCGGAGCTCCGGCCCGGCGATCCAGGCTTATTAGTGTTTCTGGCCAGCCGCATTCGATTGTGGCGCAACCCGAATGATGCCGACATTACCCTCAATTTCTATCTTAGTTCCATACTCTTGCGAATTCTTCTGTTGTGTCTTCAGAATCGTCTGCGCCACCTCCGCCGGAGCGATCCTCGGACTTCCGCGGTCCGCGTCTCGCCGCTCCCATCCCAACTCGATGGGATAGATACGAATCTCGGATAGTTGGTTCTTGTCGAATTTGGAAACAACAATCGCGCTTTGATAAATGGGGGCGAGACCGACGTGGTTCCAGAAGTTGGCAGCAAAAACTGCATCATCGGTGACGGCGGGATCCGAACTGTCTTCGAACTCTTCCTGCGAAGACGGCTGGACGGCGAGATTAATCTCAAAGAACAGATCTCCGAGACTGTGAAAGATAGGCCGATTCTTGTAGATCTCAACTCCCAGCATACGGTGCGGGCCAGTCCCAACCCATTCGTCCGCCCCAGCGTCAATCGCCTCCTTGGAGATTTTTGAGAGGAACTCAGCCGGCGCCTCGTGGGCATGAATGGTCACAATCAGGAAGTCGCAATTTGCCTTTGCGTCCCGCACGGCTTGCAGAATTTCCCGTTCGTCTAACGGGTTCATCTTGTAGCTGAAGCCGGGCTTGTCCCCGATTTTGTAAAAGGTTCCGAAGAGGTAGAGTTCGTCCGGCGCGAGCTGAACCGGGAAATGGAAAACCGGCGCTGAAAGCGAGCTTGCCGCGACCTTTTGATTGAGTCCGGACTCCGCTCCGTATGCATAAGCGTCGTGAATTTTGCGCAGGGCGTCCATTTGTTCCGCAGTCACGGTGCTGAACCGAACCAGGCGGAGAGGATTCAGCCCCGCCCGGGCTGGTACTTTGCCATTCCCATTGATGGCTATCTGCTGCGGGTCTGAAATAGATGAATTAATGGAGATCAATCCCACGCGGCCCTTCGGCGTGTCATAAAATTTTGCCTCCCGCGCCAGGTCTCGCGTCTCCCCATCGCCTGCATGAATAAGGCCAGCCTCATCGAGCCAGTGATCGGTTTCCCGCGCTCCATCCATTCCCCAGTCGCTCTGATGATTATTGGCCCGGCCCAGCATCTGGAAGCCCATTTCCTTCAAATCTTTCGCGACACCAGGTTCTCCGCCCAGCGCCCAATAATGGCTGATTATGTTTTGGGGCACTTTATATCGGCGATAGTCTATAATTCCGCCCTCGAAATTGCCCATGGCCAGGTCTGCAGCGTGCAGAATCGCAGCGATCGGCTTATTCTCCGGATTTGGCGTCGCCGGATGGCTAAGGATGATGTCACCCACCGACGCGACAGTAAATCCGTCCGCAACGTTCGTGGAAAGTGTTTGCGCAGGATCCCGGCCTTGTTGTTGCGCGGAAACCACCGTCCCCGGGTAAAACCAGAAGCCGACAGCCAGGCAGCTTCCAACAAAACCTGCTGCAATGGAAAATCGTGCTAAGAACCGACAAGGCTGCATATTTCACTCTCCCGTGCAGGACGACCGTTCAAACTCACCTGTAATTATTCTCGCGATCAGTTTGCAGAGATCTGAATTTCCGTCCATCGCCTCTTCGCATCTTCGCATCTCTGGCATACACCAATAAACCGACGCGGCGACCTCAAAGGGCAAACTGAAAACCGAGGTACTCTAGCATTGCACTTTGTGCGTGTCAATAACTAATACTGTAATATCGCGAGAACAAAGCGGAACATTTAGCATGCGGTGCCGGCAGCGTCTCAACGTGAGGTTCGCAGTTATCGGCTAAGAAACGAGGCAAGTAGCGGCGGACGCATTCGTTCGCCTCGCCGAGCGAAGCCAAGGCAGGTTGTGGCTTGTGGGGTGAACGGTCCTTCAGGCGGTCCCAACGAAGCGCAGCCCCGTGCGACCTTCTACATCGTCTTTAGTGCCGAGCTGATGCGTAACTTTGCTTCCGTCGCTTGCTGCACATCGTCAACCGTCAGCCCCGGCGCAATCTCCTCGAGCAGCAGGCCCTCCGGCGTAACACGGATGTAAGCCATCTCGGTGACGATGGTATGCACAACTTTCACGCCAGTCAGCGGCAGTGTGCATTTCGTCAAAATCTTCGGCTCGCCATCTTTCGTCGCGTGCTCCATGGCAATGATCACGCGCCGCGCACCGGCCACCAGGTCCATGGCTCCGCCCATGCCTTTCACCATCTTTCCAGGAATCATCCAGTTCGCCAGATTGCCGAGTTCGTCCACTTCCATCGCTCCCAGAACGCTGAGGTCAACATGGCCGCCGCGAATCATCGCGAAAGAATCGGCGCTCGAAAAATAAGCCGTGCCCGCAAGTTCGCTAATCGTTTCCTTGCCCGCATTAATCAGGTCCGCATCCTCGCACCCTTCGATAGGATAAGGTCCGATGCCAAGCATTCCATTCTCGGATTGCAGAATAACGTCCATGCCCGGCGGAACGTAATTGGCAATCAGCGTGGGCAATCCAATGCCGAGGTTAACGTAGTATCCATCGCGCAATTCGCGCGCAACACGCTTGACGATGCGTTCCCGTTTGTCGAGATCTTTGGTCACTTTGGGCAAGGTTGACATATTTTCTCAGGCTCTGGCCACGGTTCTCTTTTCGATCCTTTTCTCAAAAGTCTCCCCTTGAAAGATTCGTTTCACGTAGACGCTGGGCGTATGCACCGTGTCGGGATCAAGCTCGCCCGGATCGACCAGATGCTCGACTTCGGCAATCGTGATCTTGGCCGCGGTCGCCATCATGGGATTGAAATTGCGCGCAGTCTTGCGATAGATGAGGTTACCCCACTTGTCGCCCTTCCACGCTTTGACAAAAGCAAAATCCGCGTTCAACGCGCGCTCCATAATGTAAGGGCGGCCCTCGAACTCGCGCGCTTCTTTGCCCTCCGCCACCACCGTCCCCACGCCCGTGGGCGTAAAGAACGCGGGAATGCCGGCCCCTCCGGCCCGAATGCGTTCGGCAAACGTTCCTTGCGGCACCAGGTCGAGCTCGACCTTGCCATTCAGCACCATCTTTTCCAGCAACTTGTTCTCACCAACATAAGTTCCAATATGGCGCCGAAGCTGGCCGTTCGCCAGAAGCAGTCCGACGCCAAAGCCGTCGACGCCCGCGTTGTTGCTAATCGTGGTGAGGTTCTTGACGCCCTTGCGGACGAGAGCGCCAATCAGGTTTTCCGGAATCCCGCACAAACCGAATCCGCCGACCATGATGATAGCTCCGTCAAACACATCCTTGATCGCCTCTTCGGCGCTGGCAACTACCTTGTGCATAGCAGAAAAATTCTATAAGAAATTAAAAATGTGGTCACCCGAGCCTCTCAGCCCGTGGAACAGAGCTTTTTGCAACCTGCAAGTTTTTTTCGCACGCTCGCAAAGCTGTTTGCCTGTTCGCTGCACATAAATAGCTTCTGAATCAGCGTTGGGATTGGCCGATATCAATGAAGCCCAACCCATTTTCTATTCGAAGCTGTGTGTCGAAGTGTTGGGACAGAAGCGCGAGTCGCTGCAGAATTTCCGCCCCGCGCTGTGGGGTAGCGATTCGCGGCACGCCTCGTTGCGCCATCGGTAGATCGACGCCTAGATCAACCGGTTGGAGCTGAATCGATTTGAGCGTTCCATGCTCGAACTTTGTAATGGCGATCACGCTCTCCCACCATATCGGTTCTTCGGGGTTCGGCGCCGGATGGCTTTCCTGGTTACCTAGAACTCCCAGCTTGAGCCCAAACAAATCAGCTCCCCTATCGTATACGTCAATTGCGGACGGATCGACGGCGCCAGATTGAAATGCGAAATTGCCCAGGCTGTAGAGAATCAATCGTCCTCGATACAATTCAATTCCCCGCAGCTGATGCGGCCCATCTCCGACAACGAGGTTCGCGCCGGCGTCGATAGCAGCACGCGCGAATTGCTGCACAAACTCGGCAGGAGTATCGCTCTCGTTGCTCGGTTCGTGGCTATGGAGCATCACGATAACAACGCCCGCATTGGACCGTGCGACTCTGATTTGTGCCAGGACGTCATTGCTGTCTTGCTCGTTCCCCACGAACTCCACCGTGGTTTTCTGTCCTTTCCTAATAACTGTCCCGGACATTATCAGCTGGTTAGGATCATCACCCGCCGCCGAGTGCGTGCCGATGCCGGCGCCGCTCAGGGTCGCGAAAGTCGACGGGTCGACGGTGACGCGGGCTTAGTATCGCAAGACATTTACTCCAGGTCGCCCAAGAATTTCGCCTTGTGTATATGTCGCTCGCGATTCAGATGTTGCCGAAGTTGTGACCGCGATCACCGCTGCACGACGCGGCGCCTCTCCCACAAATACCGGTGTCATCGCTTGCTGAAGGTTTTCACCGGACCCAGCGTGCAGTACGCCTTCGTGATCGAGAATCCCCAAAGTCTGCTTCATTCCATCGATGCCGTAATCGGCCGCGTGATTGTTGGCGAGAGATACTAGCATGAAACCGATGCGCTTTAGCTCCTTTGCATCGCGTATTGTTCCATACGGCCATCGGGGAACCGATGATTTTTCGAGCGTCGGCACCTTCTTTTCGTCAAGAAGATCTTGCTCCAGGGTCGTCAGTCCAAGGCTGGCACCCTTCAAAATCTGAGCCACACCTCCATTGTCACGGTCCGTTTCGTCCGACGGCATTGGCTCGCGTGCAAACCAATCGCCGGTGGCGGCGATGATTAGAGTGTCCCCTGATCCTCTCAGCTGCGGGGGCGATACCGGCCTCTTGGAGCTCAGTCGCCAGCCCACGAACGCGAGGATCACAACGAATCCAGCTAACCAAGCAAAACGGATTTTCTTAGCGCGTTCCATGGTCGTCATGAATGCGTTAAATCATGAATGCTCTCTGCACGAACCAATACGTCGCCACACCCATCACGACCAAAGACACGGCCTTTTGGAACTGCCGTCGCCAACTCACGGTCGCGATGTAGAGGATCAGCGGAAACAACACGAACACGAACGCGAGTTGCCCGATTTCGACGCCAAGATTAAACGAAAACAATGACAGTCCAAGATGGAGTCGAGAAAGATCCATTTCCCGCAAAACGTTCGAAAAACCGAATCCGTGTGCCAGGCCAAAAAGGAAGGTTATTCGATAACGCTCGATCGCACGTATACCCAACAAATTCTCCAGCGCCACATATACGATGCTCAGAGCGATGACGCTTTCCGTCAAGCGAGTCGGCAGCACCACGATATTAAAAGTCGCAAGCGCAAGGGTAATGCTGTGTGCCACCGTGAACGAAGTGATGATCTTGATCAGCGACCCAAGATTTGTAGTCACGATCAGGAGACAAACAAGAAATGCCAAATGGTCGTATCCAGTGAAGATGTGCATAATCCCGAGGCTGAAAAAACTCCAGAAAGTCCTCAGAGTCGAAGCGTCGTCAGGGGAAAAGACCGCAGTCGGGTTCGCCGCGTTGAGGACTGCTTCGTGAACTGTCCCGTTCAGATTCGCACTGGTGAGATGCTGATGGCCCGGTCGCGTTATCTGATCGAGAGTGGAGGTCACGCGCAACTGCGTGACCTCCTGGGGAAATTCATAAACGATTTCGGCATCCAGCACATGATCTTCGATCACTCCGTACCGTTCAAGAGTGCTCTGAATCGGGAGTGCGGGACCTTGAAGAACATAGTGCCGTTTGATATCCGCATAAACTCGGCCAATCGAGTTGTCTAGTTCCTCATACGAAATGAAGCCATCTCCGTTCGCGTCGACATAACCCAACTCGAGAAGATTTAGCCTGAAGGCGACTCGAACTTCGTGCCCATGAACCTCAAGCCGAGAATCGCTTTGCGATACCTCGTGGCCGCTGGCCGATACCGAAAATGCACAACAAAGAAGCAGAGTCATAATCAAGCGGACAAAACTGGCGCCAGGCCCGGGATCGCCGATCCAGTGAGCTAATTTATGGATGGAATTCCTCACTCGCGCCTCCGCGCCCAAGAAATGCTCCGCAGCCCTGTTTCACCGCCAGACGATTCGATAGACAACTACTTCGGCAGGGCCGCTCTCTAGTGCTTTCTGCTAATTTAGATCGCGGGGCCTCGTGCAGAGCGCAATTTCAACTCGGAGGTGAGGCGCCGGTTGTGATTGTACTCCTCGGCTCAACGAGCGCTCGATGATCGCTGTGGTAAGCGAGCGAGCGGATTTTAAGTGGCCGTCCTCGAGGTTTACGAAATTAGCGGTTTGGGGTCTGTGTGATCCAGCAAGCGCTACCATCTCTCACGCTCGTGGTTGACTGAACCTGCTAAGATGGCAAGTTCTTATGGACATGAAACAGACAACAGATGCGATTCAGACAAGCCGATCTCCAGGCGCTACCCTGCGCGCCGCTGTCGGCGTGGAGCAGCCACTTCAGATCATCGGCACCATCAATGCGTACAACGCCCGCATGGCGGAACGAGTCGGCTATCGCGCCGTTTACCTCTCCGGCGGCGGAGTAGCGGCGGGTTCGCTCGGCGTTCCTGACCTCGGCATCTCGGAACTTGAAGACGTCTTGGTGGATGTACGGCGTATCACGGCCGTGTGTTCGTTGCCCTTGCTGGTGGATATTGATACCGGCTTTGGGGGTGCCTTTAACATCGCACGTTCCGTGCGCTCGCTGATTCGCGCCGGTGCTGGCGGATGTCACATCGAAGATCAGGTTCAGGCCAAGCGCTGCGGACACAGGCCCGGTAAGGCAATCGTTCCCAGGGAAGAGATGGTTGATCGAATCAGGGCAGCTGTGGATGGGAGGACGGATGCAAGTTTCGTGATCATGGCGCGCACGGATGCTTTAGCCAATGAAGGATTAAGTGCGGCGCTCGATCGCGCATCGGCATGTGTGGAGGCCGGCGCTGATATGGTTTTTCCGGAGGCCGTGACCGAATTGGATCAGTACCGGGCATTTGCCGATCGCACGAAGGTTCCTGTGCTGGCAAACCTCACCGAGTTTGGATCAACACCGCTATTTACTCTCGATGAACTGCGCGCCGCAGGCGTGGCCATCGCCTTGTATCCACTCTCAGCGTTTCGAGCCATGAATGCCGCGGCCCTTCGGGTCTATGAGGCCATAAAACGCGATGGCACGCAGAAGAACGTACTCGATACGATGCAGACACGAGTTGAGTTATACGACTATCTAGGCTATTACGCATTTGAGCAGAAACTTGATGAGTTATTTGCCCAGGAGAAGGAGAAGTAGTGGCAATGGAGAAAGCACTGGAGTCTAAGCCGAAAAAGTCGGTGGCACTTTCAGGCGTACCAGCCGGCAACACGGCTCTATGCACCGTAGGCCAAAGGGGAAACGATCTGCATTACCGCGGGTACGACATCCTTGACCTTGCTGAAAATTGCGAATTTGAAGAAGTCGCATACTTACTGCTTTACGGAAAGCTCCCTAATCGCCTGGAACTGACAACATACAAAGACCGGCTGCGCACAATGCGCGGTCTTCCTGACAAGGTCAGAACGGCGCTGGAACAACTGCCAAAGACCGCGCATCCGATGGACGTGCTACGCGCGGGCGTGAGCATTCTGGCCACTCTTGAAAGAGAAGCACAGCCTTATTCCGATGAGACGGCGCGTCATGTCGCGGATCGGCTGATGGCGTTGCTCGGTTCGATACTCCTCTATTGGCATCATTTCGCCACTGACGGTAGACGTATTGCCACGGAAACAGACGACGATTCAATCGGAGGACATCTTCTCCATCTGCTGCACGGCAAACCCGCCGGGCCAGATTGGGTCCGTGCCATGCATGTATCGCTGGTTCTCTATGCCGAGCATGAGTTCAACGCATCGACCTTCACGGCTCGCGTAATTGCCGGAACTGGCTCGGACATATTTTCATCAATCGCGGGCGCTATTGGCGCATTAAAAGGTCCCAAGCACGGTGGAGCGAACGAAGTTGCTCTGGAGATTCAGCGGAGGTACGCATCGCCAGATGAAGCGGACAGCGATATTCGCACACGTGTGGCGGCAAAAGAAGTCATTATCGGCTTTGGACATCCCGTGTATACCATCGCGGACCCGCGAAATGAGACTATCAAGAGCATAGCCCGGGATTTGTCGCGGACCTCCGATCATTCAAAGATCTACGCGATCGCAGAGCGCATCGAGAAAGTCATGTGGGAGACCAAGAAAATGTTTCCCAACCTGGACTGGTACTCGGCTGTCAGCTACCACGCGATGGGTATTCCGACCGCTATGTTCACTCCAATCTTCGCGATCGCCCGCACCAGCGGTTGGTCAGCGCATGTGATGGAGCAGCGCGCGGACGGCAAAATCATCCGACCCAGTGCTAACTACACGGGACCTGACGAACTGCCGTTTGTGCCGATCGAGCAACGTACATAAACCTTTCAGGCTAAAACCTGAGCTGCACCGGCCCGTCACACCAAGAGAGAAAATACAAACAAATGTCCAGCGATATTTCCAATGTCCGTCCAGAATTCGATCAGGTTATCGTCGACATCGCCGGCTATGTCTTGAAATACACCATTGACAGCAACTTGGCCTACGAGACGGCAAGGTACTGCCTTCTCGACACGCTTGGCTGCGGCCTGCAGGCCCTGGAATTTCCCGCCTGCACAAAACTGCTCGGACCAGTTGTGCCAGGCCTTACGATGCAGCGCGGTGCGCGCGTGCCGGGAACCAGCTTTGAACTCGACCCGGTAACAGCGGCCTTTAATATTGGCACGATTATTCGCTGGCTGGATTTCAACGACACTTGGCTCGCGGCTGAATGGGGGCACCCCAGCGACAATCTCGGCGGCATTCTTGCGGTCGCTGACTGGCTCACGAGAAACGGCCGCAAGCTGACCATGCGCGATGTGTTGACCGCAATGATCAAGGCACATGAGATCCAGGGCTGCCTTGCTCTTGAGAATTCTTTTAACAAGGTCGGACTCGATCACGTGGTGCTCGTCAAGGTGGCGTCAACCGCGGTCATAGCTAATCTGCTTGGTCTGACGCGCGACCAGATACTGAATGCAATATCGCTCGCATGGGTTGACGGACAATCACTTCGAACCTACCGTCATACTCCCAACACTGGCTCGCGTAAGAGTTGGGCTGCTGGGGACGCGACGGCGCGGGCGGTAAGACTCGCTTTGATCGCAGAGACCGGTGAGATGGGATACCCGAGCGTGCTGACGGCGAAGACATGGGGTTTCTACGATGTCTCGTTTAAAGGACAGCCATTCCGGTTTCAGCGTCCTTACGGTAGTTATGTCATGGAGAATGTGCTTTTCAAAATCTCGTTTCCTGCGGAATTTCATGCCCAGACCGCAGTGGAGGCGGCGATGACCCTGCACAAGCAGCTCGCTGCGATTGGAAAGACCGCAGCCGACATCGCGAAGGTGACGATCCGCACGCATGAAGCGTGTATTCGTATCATCGATAAACTGGGGCCGCTTAATAACCCAGCGGATCGCGACCATTGCATTCAGTACATGGTGGCCGTGCCCCTGATCTTCGGAAGGCTGACTGCGGAAGACTACGACAATGCAATCGCAAAAGATCCGGTCTGGGGTAAACGCATCGATGAACTGCGGGCGCGGATTATGTGTGTGGAGGATTCACGCTATACAGCGGATTACCACGACCCGCAGAAACGGTCGATCGCCAATGCTCTCACCCTGGAATTGGCCGATGGCACAGTGCTTCCAGAGGTCGCGGTGGAGTATCCCATCGGTCACCGTCTTCGCCGGAGCGAAGGCATTCCGTTGCTCATAGAGAAGTTCAGGAACAACCTTGTCCGCAGAATTCCAACAGAAGCCCAGGACAAGATTTTTACTGTTTCTTCTGACCAGATGCAACTGGAGGCAACGCCGGTGAGCGACTATGTTGACCTTTACAGTCTTCCATACTGACCTATGGTACGCAAACATTCCATCCGCACTCGAACTCACATTACCGCAGCACTTGTGGAGACCACATGATTGTGCGATGTCGAACAGGGAACGTTCTGGAAACCGCTCTGAAGGCATGTTGTGACCAACAGATTTGGCGGTCGCAAGCGGTAAAACATGAGCAAAAAAAGAAATAATCCCCCGAAACGGGGGGTTCAATTCTCGCCTCCATTGGTCAGCTCACCTTCACTCTCAAGTGTAATCGAAGCGAACAACTGGGAACTCTTGCGCCAAGAATTTCTCAACGACGTGGACTGGGTTGTATTTTGGTTTTGTAGCAAAGTGGCAACACTACTTCTAATGCCCAGCCAACACTTCACAGTCTTGACCAACAAACGATTCACTGCGTTTCCTAGTGGCGATGTTTCGCAGACGCATGGAGGGTGGAACTGCTGCCTGCTATTTTCAGGATCAACCCAGTCCCGCAATCCTTGACGTTACCGAAAGCACCTCTATTTCCGGAATCAGTTTCACGGGACTACCCAGCAGTGATACTCAAGTGTCTACGCACTCCCTTGCTTTTTCCATCTCTCCGGCCATCAAAATCAGATGGAGGAGTCCTCTATGCATGACCCTTTTTCCCTGGTGTGGCTTACGTCCACTTTAATCATCGTACCTGCGGCATGGGCCGCAATCTTTGTTGGTTTCGTTCGATGTTTCCGTTTCGATGTCAACGAACAGCAAAGCACAAGCAAACCTCTTACAGAAACTCACACATGGGTCGAGCGAACTCGATTGTTGGTGCTGTCTCGACCCATTATGGAGAAGTTCTCCTCGAGCAGTGACTTCGAGACACACTTCATCCAAGCGATCGAACGACTTCAAACCGCAAGAGCGACATCACGAAGCTTCGGCTCCGGCGAGATTGACACAGGTTGGTGTTTGCTGGTGGCTTCTACTGCATGTATGAGGTCGAGCCTAATTCTGGACTTCACGATATATCCTCGCACCCCAGGTTGAGATGGTAGCGCAGCCAATGTTCTGGAATCGTGCTCGGTCACAATCAAGATTTCGGAGTCCGGGACTTGTTCCTGAATACACCTCGCAGCCTCGAACCCGCACAATGAGGAGTTGGTTCAATACCCTCAGAGTCTGGGCTGCAACCGTCCAATGACTGAGACCGATCCACAGTATTTGGCACGCGGTTGCGATGGTCACAAAGGCCGTGACAGCCAG